>Ga0114922_10002607_pt1 | contig 16868 bp, 19 predicted proteins | sample AartaG_FD_100975 | JGI IMG/M metagenome (GOLD analysis project Ga0114922, IMG submission 100975) | Deep subsurface microbial communities from Aarhus Bay to uncover new lineages of life (NeLLi) - Aarhus_00045 metaG | ecosystem: Environmental > Aquatic > Marine > Oceanic > Sediment | place...
ATCGATAGCCATAACAAATCTCCTTTAAAAAAGGATCAAAGGCTCTCTATGACCTTTTTCAGCTTATCCTGAACCTGAAGAGCAATCCCCTCGAGATTGGGATTATGAATGGCCCGCATCGAAACAATAGGATCAACAGCAGCCACTTCGATTTCATCTTCCGTTATTTCCTGGACAATAACATTGCAGGGAAGCATTATCCCTATTTTGTCTTCTGACTGAAGAGCTTTGTAGGCAAATGACAAATTACACACGCCGAGAATTGTGTACTTCCTGAAATCAACGTTCAGTTTTTTCTTCAGAGTTTCCTTGACATCGATTTCCGTCAATACGCCAAATCCCTCTTCTTCAAGAGCTTCAACGGCTTTTTGACAGACATCCTCGAAAGATCCCTCAAGGCTTTTGTTAAAATAATAATTCATTTCCCCTCCTTTAAAATCAGCGAAATTTTCTCAATACCTTAATAACCTCATCTATTTTTTTTGCTCTCTCCTCCGTATCCTCTTTGGTAAAGGACATCTTCACACAACCTTTGAGATGGCGTTCTAAAATATTTTTTTCAACACTCTTTATCGCTCCGACAATAGAAGACAGCTGCGTAAGAATATCGATACAATATCTCTCTTCCTGAATCATATTTTTAATGCCGCGAATCTGTCCTTCAATACGATTGAGGCGGACCATCTCTCCTTCATGCGTTGTTTTCTGCTCTGGCATCCCTCGCTCCTCATATGTTTTACTTGAATAATTTATAAAATCGGAATCAAAAAAATTCATGACTTATGAATTATCCTGTTTTTCATATAATAGTATACCCCCCTATGGTATGACAAGTCTTTTTTTTCGTCGCCGTCACCCTGGCTATCCATGGATTTCATTTTCGGAAAGTTGTAAAAATTCAGCACGGTCAGGGATTGGTGGCCGCCTCCCAGCTTTCACAGCCTTCACGGATGAGAAAAATCACGATTATCAATCCCGCAATTGCATCGGCCTGCCAAATGCCCAATGCGTAATTGAGACTCAATCCAAGAAGAAGTGCAATAGACAGCATCGCACAGGCAAACGTTTCCTTTGCATCGGCGACCAGAGCCTTGCTTTTGATCTCTTTTCCCGTTTTTATTTTTTGGAAACTCAGGACAGGCATGACAACAATGGACACAACAGCCAGGATGATTCCAGGAAGAGAGGGATCGGGGATTTCTTTGGTGACCAGCTTCTTTAAGGATTGGAAAAGCACATAACCTCCCAGAATGAAAAAGGTTGCAGCCACAAATTTCATGGCCTTTCTCTCGGCTTTTTCCTCTTCTTCTTCAGAGATTTTCCCGTGTTTGTGCAGGCGCCAGATAAGGACAAATCCTGAGAGGGATTCCACGATACTGTCAAGTCCAAAACCAATCAGGGCTATACTGTTGGCCATCTTTCCAAAAACTATGGCGAGTACCGCTTCAGCCGTATTGTAGGCTACAGTGAAATATTCGAGATAGAGGCCTTTTCTGTACAACTCCTTCATATTTTTTTCCATCTTTCGACTCTACTCCTTTTTAAACCTTCCTTGGGTTCGCAGGCCTCAAATGCCAATATTAATTAGCCTTTATTTTAGTTCTAACAAATTGGACATTCAACCTTTTTGCAAGAAAGAAAACTCTCCATTTATAGGATTTTATTTAGAGTTTTGGGAAGATGATGAAGAAATCCGTATGGAGGACGAGCGGGCATGGTTCATCTTCGGAAGGAAGATGAGAGCGAGGAACGGAATCGAGCAAGTTTTCCGCGCTGGGGAAAACTACGCGTGGTTTCTCATCACTTTACAAAACTCGTTTTTAAAATCCTAGAAATGAGGAAGCGTACTCAAATTTTACTCGCTTTTATTTGCCTATTTTTTGTGTTAGAATTTTTTTACTGCTTCAGTTGAGGAGTCAATATGTCAGGGCATTCAAAATGGGCTTCAATTAAACACAAAAAAGCCGCAACCGATGCAAAACGCGGCAAAATTTTCACTAAAATTATTCGCGAACTCGCCATTGCCGCCCGGATGGGTGGAGGTGAACCCGATACAAATCCCCGGCTGAGAAAGGCTATTTCCGATGCCAAAGCCGTCAATATGCCTGCAGATAACATAAAAAGGGCTATCCTAAAGGGGACCGGACAGTTGGAGGGTGTCAACTATGAAGAATTGTCCTACGAGGGATACGGCCCGGGAGGAGTGGCCATCTATGTAGAGACAATGACAGACAATAAGAACAGAACCGTATCGGAACTCCGGCATATTTTTTCAAAAAATGGAGGAAATATCGGTGAATCTGGCTGTGTAGCCTGGATGTTTACACGAAAAGGTTATTGTGTTGTCGAAAAGTCGAAGGCCTCCGAAGATGAACTTCTCGATATAATCCTTGAAGCAGGAGCCGAAGATCTCATGGAGGATGGCAGCAATTATGAAATCTTTTCATCGCCAGACAGTTACGAATCCATCGTCAATGCTCTTCAGGATAATAACATAGAAGTCGCCGCCTCAAATCTAGGATATTTTCCTCAGAACTATGTAAAAGTCGAGGGGAAACAAGCCCACCAGCTGCTTCGTTTAATGGAAGATCTGGAGGACCATGACGATGTCCAGAACGTTTGGGCCAATTTCGATATCGATGAAGAAGAGATTGCTCGGTATTCAGAGTAATTAATGAGGGTTCTTGGAATTGATCCCAGCCTTAAATCCACAGGATACGGCCTTATCGAATTTTCGGATCAAGAATATGCCGTTTTGACCTACGGCACCATCAAACCAACAGGGAACAAACTTTTTCATCACAAAATCAATGAAATAAAGAACAAAATCGAAGAAATCATCGACACATATAAGCCCGAAGAAGTGGCTATCGAAAATACATTTTATGCTCAAAACGTCAAGACGGCACTCACCCTCGGACAGGTCAGAGGAGCCGCTCTTATCGCAGTTGCTTCACAGGATCGTCCTTTATTTGAATATTCTCCTCTGGAAATCAAAAAGGCAGTCACAGGATATGGGCAAGCTGACAAAAACCAGGTCAGTATTATGATAAAAACACTCTTGAATATCACGGATGACCACATGGAGACAGATGCTTCCGATGCGTTGGGAACAGCATTTTGTCACTTGAACTCAAGGCTGTTCCAGCAAAAAATTGAAGAGTCCACTTGAAAAAACACAAAAAATGATTGCTTACCTGAAGGGAATAATCAAGGACAAGAAGACCAACCAGGTCATACTGGATGTGGGGGGAGTGGGATATGGCGCATCGATACCTCTGTCCACGTATCTTAAGATAGGCGATCCTGGAGATATGGCTGAACTTATCATCCATACCCACATGACGGACAATGCCCTCCTGCTCTATGGTTTTTGCTCCGAAGAAGAAAAATCGCTCTTTAAGAAACTGATCAGCATATCCGGAATCGGACCAAAAATTGCTCTCAACATTCTTTCAGGGATTGAAGTTGCAGATCTCGAGGATGCCATCCGGCAGAGTGATGTCTCCCGAATATCTCTCGTCCCAGGGATCGGCAAAAAAACAGCCATGAGGATTGCGATTGAACTCCAGGAGAAACTCGAGAAAAAAGCAAGTGCATTCGATATCCAGGGATTAAAGGAAAAGGAGGATTTGGTGTCCACCCTCCTGAACCTCGGATTTAAGAGAAAAGAGATTGAACTCACTGTAGATGAAACACTGAAAAATTCTGCTTCCGGCCGTGATTTTGAAACACTTTTAAGAGACAGTTTAAAGCGATTAGCAAAAATATAGGAAGGACAGACAGTTGAAAGACACTAAAACCATGGGGACCGTACTCAATCCGGTTCGAACCAAAGAAGACCTTTTGTTTGAGGACAGCCTGCGGCCGAGGAGTTTTAAAGAATTTGTCGGACAGGACACGGTCAAATCCAATTTAAAGATTTTTATTGAAGCGGCCCGAAAAAGGGACGAACAGCTCGATCATGTTCTCCTCTATGGACCCCCAGGATTGGGAAAAACAAGCCTCGCCTTCCTCATCGCAAAAGAAATGGGTGTTGGCATCAAACCCACATCCGGCCCGGTCATCGAGAGGACCGGTGACCTTTCGGCTATCCTCTCAAATTTACAGACTAAAGAAACCCTCTTCCTCGATGAAATCCACAGACTGCATCCTGCTATCGAGGAAATCCTCTATTCGGCCATGGAGGATTTCAAGTTGGATATCGTTATCGGGCAGGGTCCGGGAGCCAGAAGTCACAAACTTCAGTTAAAAAAATTCACTCTCATCGGAGCCACAACAAGAGCCGGCCGGATTACACCTCCCTTAAGAGGTCGATTCGGTATTATCCACCGTCTGGACTATTATGACGCGCCCGAATTAAAAAAAATCATCAAACGTTCAGCGGCCATCCTAAAAGTGGATGTCGACGAAAAAGGAGCCCATCAAATCGCCCTGCGCTCCAGGGGAACGCCAAGAGTGGCCAACAGGCTTCTGCGAAGAGTTCGGGACTATGCCGATGTGCTCGGCGAAGGGAAAATCACCCATCACGAGGCCATCAAGGCGCTGGACATGATGGAGGTGGATTCTCTCGGACTCGACGAGGTGGACAGAAAAATTTTGATGACAATTATTGAAAATTTTGGGGGCGGCCCGGTGGGAATTAGCACGATCGCTGCAGCCATTGACGAGGAAAAGGACACGATCGAATCCATATATGAACCGTTTCTGATGCGGATCGGATTCCTCGAACGCACAACCCGGGGACGAAAAATCACTCAAAAAGCCTATGGGCATCTGGGTTTCGTTTCTCCTCGTTTACCCCAAGGAAAACTCTTTAAGAAATGATATAAAGACTCCATGCTGCTTTCAGATTTTGACTTTTTTCTCCCTCCCGAACTCATCGCACAGACACCAAATGTGGAAAGAGATTCATCCCGTATGATGATTCTTAATAGAAAAACCGGGGATATTATCCATTCGTTTTTCCGAGAATTCCCTTCCTATCTTTCAAAACAGGACACTCTTGTCCTCAACAACACACGTGTTATCCCCGCCCGCACATGGGGAGACAAGGGACGTGCAACAATAGAATTTCTCTTTCTCCGGGAGATAGAGAATAAGATATGGGACGTGTTGTGCCGGCCGGCAAAAAAGATCCGAATGGGGGAAATAATTGTTTTTTCTCCTGACTTAGAAGGGCAGGTCATTGGTGTGGGAACAGAGGGAAGACGGACGCTCCGGTTTTTTTCTGGCAATGTTATTGAAGAACTATATAAAATCGGATATGCGCCCCTTCCTCCCTATATAAAGCGCAATAAAAAGCAGAGTGAGATGAAAAATTTTGACCTGATGCGCTACCAGACAGTGTTCGCTCGAAAAAGAGGATCGATTGCCGCTCCAACCGCAGGCCTTCATTTCACCAAACCACTGCTGCAATCGATCCATGCTAAAGGAGTCCTTGTAACAGAAATCACTTTGGATGTAGGGCTGGCCACATTTCAGCCCGTCCGTGAAAACATCATTGAAAACCATAAAATGCTTAAAGAGACATACTCAATTGATAATCAAGCCGCACGAGTCATAAACACCGCTACATCTGAATCCCGGCCTGTGGGTGCAGTAGGGACAACCGTGGTTCGAACACTCGAAAGTGCAGTCACAAAAGGCCGGATTCAGACAGGCACTTTTGATACGGATCTCTTCATCTATCCTGGATTTTCATTTCAAATTGTCGACAAGCTCCTGACGAATTTTCACCTTCCGAAATCAACCCTTCTGATGATGATTGCGGCCTTCGCCGGGCTCGACCTAGTTAAAAAAGCCTACCGTGAAGCCGTCCATCAAAAATACAGGTTCTTCAGCTACGGCGACTGCATGCTCATCCTCTGAAATCATTGAGTTTGAGATATGAACCTTTTTTGTATAGAATGTTGGGGGGAGAAAGATAATGTCAGAGTGGAAAAATATTGGAACGGAAGAGGTCAAGGAAGAAAAGCTGGATTCTATTCTTCATCCCAACACCCAAGCCAAAGAATTTAAAATCACCATTGAATTCGGGTCTAAGACCTCTCCCAACTATAAAAAAGCCGTCGATCTTGCCAGAAGAACCCCTACTTACAGAGAAGAAGGGAGCGGTGAATGGATACGCCACGCTGCAACCTATACGCCAGATGATGTTGACGAGCTGTTTGCGCTTTTTAACCTTGTTCATGAATGGGACAAAACTGAGATCCTTGTGAACCACAAAAAGCTGCCGTACGGCCACCAGCTCTGGCTCCCTCTCATGTGGTTTTACCGCATCAAATAATTCACGCATACTTTATTGAGCCTGGATTATTCACGCACCAAAAAAGGAGGCGGTTTCATGCGCATCCGGAACTTTTTATTGTTCGCTTTGGTTTCGATTTTTCTATTCATGAACTGTGAAAATCAGACTGAAGACATCTGGATTTTATCAGCTCCTGCCCAAAGTCACTATACAAACATCAACACTCATGGGACTAGCGTTATCCCGAATGGCCGACTGATTTCTCCTCGCGGACTACAAAGAGAAGTCGCCCCTCATCCTTACGGACTCACTCTTAGTCCGGACGGGTCTGTAGCTGTCACAGCCAATTCCGGAGTTGCTCCTTTTTCGATTTCCATTATTCGTGATGTTTTCGGTGAAAATCCGTCTGTTCAGCAAATTCCTCCGGGGGCCAGAAATGAAAGAGGTGTCCTGGCCGCTGTTTTTATGGGGCTTGCCATTTCTCCTGACAATCAGAAACTGTATGTTGGGGGAGGCCAAGAAGGGAAGGTCTTTATCTTCGATCTGTCCAATGGTGATAAACTGGGGGAGCTTGTCTGTGATACACCCTTCAACAAAAAAGAATACGAAGATAGTTATATCGGTGATCTGGTGCTCAGCAAAAACGGGAATACTTTGTTCGCCGTGGATCAGACGAATTTTCGTGTCATCGCCATAGATATGCAAACAGAAAAAATTGTATCCAGTATTTCTGTCGGAAGATATCCGTTCGGTATCACACTGTCACCCGATGACACCCGGGCTTATGTGGCCAATGTGGGCATGTTTGAATACAGCCGGATTATCGACACCATTAAGGAGGATCCGGAACGGACCGGTCTTGACTTTCCACCATTTGCCTATGCGTCAAAAGAAGCAAAAGAAGGTGTAAAAATTGACGGATGGGACGTTCCCGGTTTGGGAGACCCGAATGTTCCTGAATCCTTTTCGGTGTGGGAAATCGATATAAAGGACCTTAAAAATGCTAAGGTTACAGCCCGAGTCAAGACAGGAATTCTTGTCGGACAGGTTGTCGAAGATTTTCCTGCCGTGGGAGGAGCCAGTCCAAATTCTGTAGTGGCCACACACAACCGAGTTTTTGTCAGCAATGGAAACAATGACAGCATTTCGGTCATTGATACTCAGATAGACAAAATCATCGATACGATAGAGCTTAAAATTGATCCCCGGTTGGGCAATCTCCGGGGAGCCATCCCTTTTGGCCTGGCTCTATCCCCAGATAGCCAACGGCTGTATGTGGCTGAAGCAGGCATCAATGCCGTTGCGGTCATAGATGTTTCGACACACTCCGTTCTCGGGCATATCCCCACGGCCTGGTTCCCGTCAAAATTGGCCGTTTCAACGGATGGAAAAAAACTCATCGTTGCCAATGCTAAAGGATTTGGGAGTGGGCCCAACGGAGGGCCGGCGTTTAAACCCGGCCCCGAAGGAAGTTACATCGGAAACCTTATGAACGGTGTTGTGTCCATTTTGGACATCCCTAACAAAAAAAAGTTAAAGGATGAAACCCAAAAAGTTTTCGCCAATAACTTCCGGATTAGGAAAGCCTCTTCTTCACGGTTCAAGGACCGCAAAAACAATCCGATTCCGCTTTATCCCGGAGAAAAGGAATCCCCTATCAAACATATTGTTTTTATCGTCAAGGAAAACCGAACATTTGACGAAGTTTTTGGAGGATTCCAAGGGGCTCTCGGGGAGCCTTCTTTGGCTCGTTACGGAGCCGGAGTCACCGTGAGCAACAGAAAAGGAACCCAAACTGTCGAAAATGCCACGGTTATGGTCAATCATTTGAATTTGGCAGGACAGTTCGCTATCTCTGACAATTTCAACTGTGATTCCGATGTCTCGGCAGACGGTCATCGATGGCTGGTGGGCGTGTATCCAAACGAATGGACAGAAACAAATGTGGCGGCGAGCTACGGCGGAGGAAGACGGCAAAACCTCGATTCCAAAGCCCCCGGAATGCTGGCGTTTACAGGTTCGTCCGGCGTTCCCATCCCAGAGGATTATACCGAAGCCGGAACAATCTGGGACCACCTCGATCGAAACGGAATCGATTTTTTCAACTTCGGCCTCGGATTTGACTTTGCCCCAAATATTGAAAAACCCGAATTCAAACACACCGGCCTCCGTTTTGTCATTAATTATCCCATGACAGCACCCCTCTTCGAAAAAACATCCAAAATATTCGCCACATATAACATGGGAATTCCGGATCAATTCCGTGTAAAAATGTTTAAAAAGGAATTTGACGAGAGGTGGCTGTCCAAAGAAGAACCTCTTCCCCCCTTTCTAGTCATCTATCTCCCGAACGACCATGGAGCTGGAGAATTTCCCGAGAATGGATATCCTTTCCGCGAAAGCTACATGGCCGATAACGATCTGGCCTTAGGTCAAGTGATCGAAATTCTGTCTTTTTCCCCTTACTGGAAAAACATGGCTGTATTTGTCACGGAAGACGATCCCCAGGGAGGAGTGGACCATATTGACGCCCACCGCAGCATACTAATGGTTATTTCTCCCTATGCCAAGAGGAATTATGTCAGCCATGTCCACACCAGCTTCGGCAGCATCATGAAGACATTCTGGCACATCCTCGGCATCCCCTATTTAAACCAGTATGACGCCGGAGCTACAGATCTGGCTGACATGTTTACAGAAGAGGCCAACTTTGAACCCTACAGAGCCTTGGATGTAGATCCCCGCATCTTCCGTCCGGAAAAAGCACTGAGCCCATTTGATGAACATTTTAATTGGGATGCCGTCGAAGAATCTCCAGAGCTGGACAATCCTGCGATCATAAAAAAATGGATGGAAGAAGAGAGGAAAAAAAGGGAATATTGAAATGTTAATTCAGCATAACCAGGGGACAATCAAGTCTGGAATCCGTTATCCTGTATTCCTTATAATGATTCTCAGCGCTGTTTTGACGGTCTATCAGTGTGGATCCTCCAAAAAAAGCACTGCCGATTTTAATACTTTTTTTGTGACCCAACGTTCATTTTCGCCTGTAGTGACTGCCCTTGGCTCAGTCAAACCCCAGGTGGGCGCCGAAGTTCGCCTGGGCGCTCGTATCCCTGGAAAAGTCGAAAATCTTCGTGCCAACATCGGAGATTATGTTAATAAAGGTCAGGTCATTGCAGAATTAGAAAAAGACGAACTTAACGCAAGTGTCGAACAAAGGAAGGCCGAGTTAAACAGGGCCCTTGCCAATCTTTCCGCAGAAGGGGTTCTCGGCCCGCTGGAAATAGAAAAACTCGAAGCTGAAAGGGATCGATTGATATCCATCCGGGACCTGGATGAAAGAGAGTATGAAAGACAAAAAACTCTTTTCAGCGATAAGCTCACATCCCAAAAAATTCTTGATCAAGCCCGGGAGGAACTCCTGATAGCGACAAAAGACCTGGAGGCAAGTTCAACGGCCCTGAAGCTGGCCAACAACACGTTTAAAGAAAATCTAAAACAACTAAAAACCGAGGTTGAAAGTGCGAGCTCAGCGGTTAAGATTGTTGAAGCTAAGTTGTCTTATGCAACCCTGCGGGCACCCATTTCAGGAATCATCGCTTCGGTCTCCACACAGGAAGGAGAAACCGTTGCCGTGGGTTTGAGTACTCCTACATTCGTCACAATAATTGACCTTGAACGGCTCCAAGTCGAGACATATGTGGACGAAGTGGATATCGGAAAAATCGAAATCGGTCAAAAAGCCACATTTTCGGTAGAGGCCTTCCCTTCGATCGACATAGACGGCGAGGTGGATGCAATATATCCCAAAGCCATTCTCCGGGAAAATGTTGTTTTTTATTCTGTTGTTGTGAAGAGCCTGAATTCCCAGCAAGTGATCCTTCGGCCGGAAATGACAGCTAATGTGTCCATATTTCTTCAGCCCCGCAAGAACGTGCTTTGTGTGCCGGTGACTTCCATGATCAAATCCGGAGGGTCCAACTTTGTCTTTTTGCTAAAGAAAGGCAAACCTGTCAGGCAAGAAGTTCAAATCGGTCAAAAACTAGGGCGATTCATCGAAATTATTAATGGACTTGAAGAAGGGGATGAAGTGCTCGAAAATTTTAGTGACTGGGAGGAGAAAGAATAATGGCCGGAACATTTCGGATTGCCAAAGAATCAGTCCGGATGATGGGCAAAAATAAGTTTCGTGTTTTTTTCATGATGCTTGGAATAGCTGTCGGAGTCGCATCCCTGACATTGATGATGTGTGTGAGTAAGGGAGCCTATGATAAAGTCATGGATACAGTTAACAGACAAGGACCAGACTTGCTGCAGATTCGGCCAGGAACCGATGTCCAAACAGGACTTCCTTCAGGCAGCCGCGAGGTGGTGTCGCTTGTCGAAGATGACGTCAGTGCCATCCTCCAGAATGTGAGTAATATCCGTGCCGCCGCGCCTGTTAAAGACCGAAAGGAAATCGAAGTGATATATGAGGATAAGTTCACGTTGACCCGGATATTCGGGATCATCCCGGTTTGGGCCCAGATCCGTGATTTTGGCCCCCGTGCTGGTGAATTCATTTCGGAAGAAGACATCTCCTTTTCCGCACGAGTTTGCCTTATCGGACAAACTGTAAAAACGAATCTTTTCGGCGAATTGGATCCAATCGGACAGACAATTCGTATAAACAACGTTCCCTTTACCATCAAGGGTGAACTTCAGTGGAAGGGGATATCTTCTGCCGGACGGGATCGTGACAACAGGATTGTCACACCCATCACGACCTATACAAGAAGGTTGTTTAGAGACATGTATCTGACCCAGATCGTAATCACGGTGAAAGATACAAAAAAACTAAATAAAACAATTGAGGATGTCAGAACCGTGCTCCGTGACCAGCACAAGATCACTTCAGGGGAACCTGATGATTTTGCAATGAGAACACCTCAAGATCTGATAGATTTAGCTTACGGCACATCCAGATCCCTGATAAACTTACTCACTGGAATCGCGGCCCTTTCCCTGTTGGTTGCAGGGATCGTCATAATGAACATCATGCTTGCTTCGGTAGGGGCCAGAAAGGGTGAAATAGGAATCCGCCGGGCGGTCGGAGCCAGAAAAAATGATATTCTCAAACAATTTTTGATTGAAGGACTCCTTGTCTCACTCTTCGGAGGTCTGATGGGGATGCTGCTGGGTATGGGGGGGTCTGTTATCCTTTCAAGCCTGAATGTGACAGCCAGTAAAATCTCTGCTCTGGCAATTGCAGCAGCCATCCTGTCCTGTGGTCTAATTGCGGTGGTCTTCGGAATTTTCCCGGCTAAGAAAGCGGCAGATCAGAATCCCATCGATACTCTGTGAGGCTAAGGAAAATGGTTGAGGAGATTAGGATGATTAAGGCTAACAATATTGAAAAAACGTATTCAAAGGCGGCCGTCTCAACAGTGGTGCTGAGCGATATCACTCTCTCCATAAAAAAAGGGGAATATGTGGCTATCATGGGGACATCGGGTTCAGGCAAGTCGACCCTTATGAATATTCTTGGTTGTCTCGATAAACCAACAAAGGGTGAGTTTGAACTGGACGGAGTGGATGTTTACGGCTTGGATGACAATGCCCTGTCCGATTTACGGAATAAGAAAATCGGTTTTGTCTTCCAACAATTTTTTCTCCTGGAACGCACTACAGCTCTCGACAATGTGCTTCTGCCTCTAATTTATGCACATGAATACCCGGATGACGCAAACCAGCGCGGCAGGCAGGTCCTTGTTCAAGTCGGCCTGGAAGACCGGATTGAGTATCTTGCCAACGAGTTGTCAGGAGGGCAGCAGCAAAGGGTGGCAATCGCCCGTGCACTAATCAATGATCCCGATGTGATTTTTGCAGATGAACCCACGGGAAATCTGGATTCCCAAAGTACAGCCGAAATCCTGGACATATTGGGCCATCTTCATCAGGAAGGGAGAACAATTGTTATCGTTACACATGACAGGACCGTCGCAAATCATGCGCAGCGGATACTGGAACTCAAAGACGGCCGGATAGAAGAAATCAAGAGTCCCTGACATCCAAAGAATCGGTTTGAAAGTACAAAAATCAGTCCTCCTATCATGGAAGATCCTCTCCGCCCACAGATTACGGACTCTTTTGTGTGTATTCAGCATGAGCATCGGAGTCGCTTCAGTTGTCGTAATGGTGTCCATGGGGCAGGGAGCACAAAAACACATACTCGATATGATTCACGATATGGGCACAAATCTGATTGTCGTCAACGCAGGGCAGGTGACCCTCGTTGGGGGAAGAGAGAGGCAGGCGGCAGTTGTGACCACCCTCCGGCCTGCTGATGTTACAGCCATAGCAGAACAAGTCGTATCTGTCGCTGATGCCGCTCCCGAGACAAGCCGCAGGATGAATGTCAGGTGGGAGTCAGAAAACATGAATACGGAAATTGTCGGAGTGACACCCGCCGCTTTTAGCATACGTAAAATTGAAATAAAAACAGGCCGAATTTTTAATTCATTTGAAAACGATAGTGCCCAAAGAGTGGCCGTGATTGGATCGGTCATCGCCGAAATCCTTTTTCGTGAGGAAAATCCAGTCGGTCATCAGATCCGTATCGGGCTTGCTCCTTTCGAAGTTGTGGGTGTGATGACAGCAAAAGGATTGGATGCAACCGGAGTGGATCGCGACGACAGGATTCTTATCTCACTCGAGACCTTTATGCGGCGCCTGGAGCGAACATTCTATATTCAAAAAATTCATATCCAGTAAAGAGTTTTGATAAATTGAACAGTGCAGAAGCAGAAATTAAAAACCTATTGAGGGAGAGGCACAGATTAGGGGATAAACCGGACGACTTCACCATTCAAAACCAGGCTACAATTGTAGAAACAGAAAAAGAGGCCACAAGAACACTGACTGTTCTTGTGGGAAGCATTGCATCCATCTCTCTCCTTGTAGGAGGCATCGGTATCCTTGCCGTCATGCTTTCGGCTTATCGGGAGAGAAGAAGGGAAATCGGACTGCGCCGCGCCGTTGGTGCCCGACGGCATGATATCCGCATGCAGTTTCTTCTGGAGTCACTGATTTTTGCCAGCTTGGGCGGATTTCTGGGTGCTTTTGTCGGGATCCTTTTTACTCTATTGGCCTCGGGATTCGGGGGCTGGGATATTGTCATCTCCTGGGTGGCCATTTTTCTTGGATTTGTATTGTCTGCAGTGGTTGGTTTGATCTTTGGAATTTATCCGGCATCAAAAGCAGCAAGGCTGGAGCCTATCGAAGCCCTTCGATGTGAATGAAGATTTAAATCTCTTCAAACCTCGCCGTAAAATGCCTCAGAGGCGGCTCCTGTTCGACAATCTTGAGTCCACGGATTTTTTCCTTTTTCTGATAGATCTCGATGAGGGCATCAGCAGCATATCTGATATGGGAGAGAGTGTAGACTCTTCTCGGGATAGCCAGGCGAACCAGTTCCAGTTTTGGAAAACTTTCTTTTCCCGATTTTTTGTCTTTTTTTGCAAACATCACCCCACCGATCTCCACACTCCGGACTCCTGCCTCCCGGTACAAGGCGACTGTAAGGGCCCATCCGGGGAACTGATCCCGTGGGATGTGGGATAAAAATTTATCGGCCAGGATATAGACGGCATGTCCTCCGGTTGGCAAATATATCGGGATTCCTGCCTCATCCAAAAGCTCTCCAAAATAGCGGACCTGGTGAATGCGGTGCTCCATATAATCTTCTTCCAGCACTTCCTCTAAACCTAAAGAGACTGCCTCAAGGTCACGGCCCGCCAATCCTCCATAAGTTGGAAATCCTTCTCCTACAATTAAAGTATTCTTGAGCTTGTGAGCCAAAGCATTATCGTTAAGCGTTATGAAGCCCCCGATGTTGACAAGGGCATCTTTTTTAGCACTCATTGTGGCCCCGTCCGCATACGAAAACATTTCCTGCGCAATCTCGAGCAGAGTATTTTTCGCATATCCCTCTTCTCTTTTTTTAATAAAATACGAATTTTCCGCAAACCGGCAGGAGTCGAGAAAAAAGGGAAGCTTGTTTTTACGGCAGAGGGCACTGACCTGTTTGATGTTATCCAACGATACCGGTTGTCCAGCCGCACTGTTGTTTGTAACCGTCATCATAACAAGCGGGATATTCTCAGCTCCATTTTCAGCGATAAAAGTCCTTAGTGTCTCAATATCCATATTGCCTTTAAAAGGCTCGGCACTGGCCACATCATAGGCCGAATCCACAACACAATTAAAAGGGTGTGCATTGAGTACCGAAATATTGGCTCTTGTTGTATCAAAATGGATATTGTTGGGAACACGGTCACCTTTTTTCACCACGGTTTGAAAGAGGATCCGTTCAGCAGCTCTGCCTTGATGTGTGGGGATGACATGTTTAAATCCAAATATATTCTTTATGGTTTTTTCAAAGCGGAAAAAACTCCGGGCTCCCGCGTAGGACTCATCTCCTCTCATTAGACCTGCCCACTGCCTGTCACTCATTGCGGATGTTCCACTGTCTGTCAAAAGGTCAATGAACACTTTGTCTGCAGGGATATTGAAGATATTAAAGCCCGCTTCTTGAAGAACAAATTCTCGTTCCTCCCGCGTCGTCCTTTGAAGAGGCTCGACCATTTTTATTCTGTACGGTTCAACGGGAATTTTCGAATGCGCCATATTTTCCTCCTGCACTAAAAGGAACTAAAATGATACAAGTTTATTAAATTCTGAATACCTCTCTTCTATCTGTTCAAGGGTTAAAGATTTGAGGCCTTCGATCCCGAATTTTTCAATGGTGAACGAAGCCATCACACTTCCATAAACGGCAGCCCGCCGCAGGTGTTTTGTGTCAATAAACTGGACCTTGTCCAGATATCCAAGGAAACCTCCGCCAAAACTGTCTCCTGCTCCTGTGGGATCCACGACATTTTCGCAGGGAAACGCAAGAGTTCCAAAAATAAAATCCTCCCGGAGAAGAAGAGCCCCATGTTCACCTTTTTTGATAATCATATAGGACGGCCCCAACTCCAGCAGCTTCTTCCCCGCCGTGATAAGGTTGTTCTCCCCTGCCAGCATTTTGACTTCTTCGTCGTTGGCAAAAAACATATCCACATCTTTTAAGACCTTAAGGAGAGCATCACGTTTGATGTTGATCCAGAGATTGATTGTATCCATGGCGACCAATTTAGGGCTGTCCAACTGAAGGCGAATATCCTCCTGAATATCCGGATCAATGTTGCCAAGAAAAACAATATCTGCTCTTCGGTAATCGGGAGGAAGCTCCGGTTTGAAATCCTGAAAGACATTCAACTCTGTCTTGATGGTTGTTCTCTGATTGGGATCTAAACCATACCGCCCTTCCCAGTGAAATGTTTTTCCTGTTTTTATTGTTAGGCCCCGGGTATCAACACCCCGGCTCTGGAAGAGATCGATGACGCCAGAGGGAAAATCAGATCCCACCACAGCCACAATTTTCGGATCGGTAAAATAACTGGCTGCAAGAACCGAGTAAGCACAGGAGCCTCCAATAATTTTTTCTTTTCGTGTTTCCGGTGTTTCAATCGTATCAAATGCTAAAGATCCAACGATGACTAAACTCATTTTATTCTTCCCCTTAGAGATATTTCCCGATAAGATATTTGAGATTGTTTTTGATCTCAGCAGGGATAAGGTCGGCCCTCGTTACAATGCAGTTCTCGAGGGACCGCAAACAACCACATTCATGAAACGGATGGTCAGGAAGAGCCCGGACAGCCTGTTTGAGTATTTTTTTTACGTTTTTGACGTTCTCCCCCAAGTTCTCAAAAATAATCTCAGTGGTTACCGGTTCTTCACTTTCGTGCCAGACATCGTAGTCGGTGACCAAGCTCAAAGTGGCATAACAGATCTCGGCTTCCCGGCACAGTTTGGCCTCGGTCGCACCTGTCATCCCAATGATATCGCAACCCCACTGCCGGTAAATTTTTGATTCTGCCTTGGTTGAAAAAGCAGGCCCTTCTATGCAGATGTAGGTTCCTCCCAGGTGGATAGACAAGTCCAATTCTTTCCCGACATTATACAGAAATCCAGAAAAATCAGGACAAACAGGCAAATCGAGACTGACATGAACGGCAATGCCTTCGCCAAAAAAGGTATTTTTCCTATGTGTGCGATCAAAAAATTGATCGGGCACCACGATATCTTTTGGCCTTAATTCTTCCTTTAATGAACCCACAGCACTGATAGAAATTATCCGTTCAACACCAAGCATTTTAAAACCGTAGATGTTCGCTCTGTAATTAAGCTCATAAGGAAGGATCCTGTGACCTCGCCCATGACGGTTGAGAAAGACAATTCTTTTTCCCTCCAAATCACCAATCAAAAAGGCATCTGAAGGCTTGCCAAAAGGAGTGTTTAGACTAATTTCCTCGATGATCTTTATCCCATCGATTTCATAAAGACCTGTTCCCCCTAAAATCCCGAGGTCAACCTGAGGAAGTCCCAATCTTTTTTTCGACTCCATAATCACTCCTTTAACAAGACTATTTGTATACAATTTATGGCAGTTCAAGTCAAACTCATAAAAAAAACGGAAAGAGATAAAGTTTCATTGGTCAATTTTATCTGGATTATTCACGAGTCGAGG
>Ga0114922_10002608_pt1 | contig 16860 bp, 14 predicted proteins | sample AartaG_FD_100975 | JGI IMG/M metagenome (GOLD analysis project Ga0114922, IMG submission 100975) | Deep subsurface microbial communities from Aarhus Bay to uncover new lineages of life (NeLLi) - Aarhus_00045 metaG | ecosystem: Environmental > Aquatic > Marine > Oceanic > Sediment | place...
AGCCTTACCCCTTTTAATCTGGACCCGATAACTACAGGATAATCTTTAAGAAGATCGAGCATCTCAGGGATATAATCGGCGGGATAGGTATAGTCGGCATCAAGCATAAACACAAAATCGGCATTGACCTGTTCGAAGGCGGTCCTTATCGCCCTGCCTTTGCCTTTCCTGTGTTCTGTAATAACTACCGCCCCTTTCTCCCTGGCAATCTCAGCGGTGCGATCAGTGCTACCATTATCGACTACTAATATCTCAACATGATACCCCTCTAACGCTTCCATGGGGATTCCATCAATAACATCACCGATTGCACCAGCTTCGTTCAGCGCCGGGAGAATTATAGTTACTTTGTTCACCTATTTACATCTCCAGTATTAACTGCCTGCATCTTGCCATTGAAATCTCGCAGTATTCCCGTTTTATCTCGTAGCCCTTTGCTTTTCTGCCCGTTAGTTTTGCTGCTAGCAAAGTAGTCCCAGAACCTACAAAGTTGTCCAGTATTGTATCCCCTTCCCTTGAGCCTAGTGTTATAAGATAAGACATTAGTTTAAGCGGTTTGACTGTGGAGTGATAATTCTTCATAGGCACATCAGGAAAACCACCTTCGAAATTCTTTTCACCTGTTCCATTAGCTGAACGCATAGGATTTAATTTTAGTTGTGTTGGTAAATTCTCACACCCCTTATTCTTCTCCCCCTTACTAGCCTTCGGGACTATGAAGAAAGGGAATGTCTTGAACCACTTGTCGAGGTCAAAGAACCTGCTAAAGCTACCCGAGCTTGGTGCATTGACTACTTGCCTCTCATACATCTGCCCATAGGTATTGTATTGAGCTTGCTTGGCTATGCTATTCATTGCCCCAGATGTATGTTCTCGCCCATCATTTAGCACATCGTTTGACACTAATAGGTTGGCTGGGAATCTGCCTTTATTATTATATCTTGGCAAAGCTGACAGTTCTAATGGCTCATTCTGGTATCCCCCATAAATAGCCTTGCCTAAACCACTCTTAGCCTCCGTTTTATGTTCCTCAATTCCTTGAAGTGGTATCCTCCCATCATCCAGCCAAGTTATCCCGTGCCTGTTCTTTAACGCTTGGTCTACAAAGGTCTTTTCTGATAAGGGCTTCATTACTACTAGGATAACTCTAGTATCTATGTTCCCAGTAGCATTTAAGTGAGCAGTATTTCCGCTTGGGATTGTTTGTAGTAAATTCTTTCCCGCATCCTTTACAGGTATGTCTTGCTTTGCAGTGTGCATATTCAAGGTAGCATTGGTAGGAACAGTAGTGTGATTTAGTGATAGCAACTTGGTTAGAACGCTTGCTAAAATACTTTCCACAATTCCAACATTCAACCTCAACCCACTTTGTTGGGTCTTTTCTTGGATAGTGGTATTTTCTTGTATGTTCGCAAATATCAATGAGTTCAAGGTTTTCAATTCTATTATCAGTTCGGTTGCCATTGATATGGTGAATTTGCTCATCTGGTTCAAGACTTCTACCAAGATGCTTTTCCATAATAAGCCTGTGTTCCAGTGCATAAGTGCTATGTCCTTCTCCATTTTTGCCAGTATAGATTCCAACATAGCCGTCAATTCGTATTGACCGCCCACCTTGCCAATTTGGGCTCTCGCTCCCTCTATGCTCTTTACAGTAACATGCTCTTGAACAATACTCGCCATATCCCCTAGAGTATTCTTTACCACAGTATTTACATCGGTGCATTCTATAATAACCTCCAATAACTTTAATGCTTGTGAAGTTATTATACTACATTCAGCTTCTAACGTCAACGGCTTTTGGGCACATAGGATACATTCTAGTGCGGGCTTGGGCTGAAAGCCTCCATAACTGCCGTCTAGGGCTTTGGCTTGGGGGGTGGCAGGTGCAGTAATATCATATTCTAGTTTTGAGGATATTCCACCTGCATACCATCTAGCAGGGTCGCCACACTCAGCCTTGCCAACGATTTCCCGTTCAGCCTCAAATATCAAACCATCATATCTATCATCTAGCGACAATATTTCCTTTAACTTTTGCCAATCTTTTCCTGATGGTGTGCATGGCTGGGATTGACCAATCCAATGACCGATTACGCCACTATTCAAGGGATACCCAAGATGTTGCTTAATTTGCGTTTGTGTCAAACCGCTCTGAGCAATGCAGCTTTTCAAATATTGACGCAATTCCCAAAATTTATCACCAACACGTTTCTTATCCACAGCCTTCCCGATATTCTGTGCTTTCGGAAATCCCGAAGCATAAGCCCAATATAAACTCGTAAACCCCGTCTCAAAGCCTGCATCGCTTAAATTGCAAATCATCTTCCCCAAACAGTCCTGACGGGGAGAGCACATAACAAAGGCAAAAGCCCCTGATTTTAGGACTCTAAAACATTCCTTCCAAATATCAACGGGGATAACCGCCTTATCCCAGTCCTTGCCCATAAAGGAATACCCGTAAGGTGGGTCGGTGACTACAAGATCAACACTATTATCCGGGAGCTCTGACATATCCTTACAGTCCTTGTTGTAAAGGGCGATAAGGTTGTCTTGATAATAAGGTTTCATTCCTTCTTCAATGATTGCTCTATCTTCTCCAGTTTTTTTAGGATCGCCTTATCGGTTGCCTTTTGAGCAGTCAGCTCCTTCTTGATGTCCCTAATCTCCCCAAACATTGGGTTTCTCTCCTTCTTCCAAAGTTGATGTGATAGAAAGGTAAGCTCTGAGGGGTAAACAATAGTATATTCAAATACTATTACGCCCAATATAAAGATTGCCAGAACCGCAAAGAAGCCCCAGAAGGGTATCGCCGGGAAGATAGGATGGATAGTTGTGTGGTAGGCGGTTATCACGATTAGCCCAAAGTTGATAACAGTAACATACGCCATACTCCGTTCTACTTGGGTTTTAAGCCCGCCGATAACTTTCCCGGTTTCCTTCTGCTTTATTCTCTTGAATATCCTCATCTGTAATTTATGTAGCATTTTACTCATCTTGGCCTCCCATATATTCAAATATCTTCACATATTGCGCCGGCGATTCATAAATCAACTCATAATGCTCTAATTTCTCTAAGGGTATTGGACTATTGAATATGTCCACACCTACTATTCGGTAATTCCCTGTATGATCCTTTAGAAAGTCACTGGCTTCTTCATAGGTTGTAAAGACTTGCGATGAGGTGAGTAATTTATAAGGCATACCTTGTTGGCTAACCTGCTCTTCATATGAGATTACTATTGCCTCAGTAGGAATTGCCGCTTGCCCATTGAAATTGTACAGCCTGGCAACAGTGGTATTGTAGTAAGATGGATAAAAGAGCTGTACAGGCTGTAGCCTTCCGTCTGCCTCAGCTATATAGTAGATACCATAAAAGTCATTCTCCAATCTGCCAGACCAAGTTACCATAGCCCAGAATTTGCCCGAGGCCATATCGACATCAATCATTACATATTTTGCCCCTAGCTCATCCATTATCTGATAAGATTCATCCTCATCCTGTGAAGTAAAATATCGCCCTGCAACTGGAGCTGCTTGCTGAAATGGGTTAGCGATAGGTATGCGCCGCCCTACACGCGTTATGCCATGCCCATAGTCCCACCATGACATTACACCGTAGGCTGTATCAGGGTAATTATAGTCCTCACCTGGTGGTGGCGACTCATATAGTTGATAATAGTAGTCTGGGTCGCCAAAAGGCTCAGGAGTGTTGTTTTTTAACCATAAAAAGGCATTATGCCAGTCTCCCCCTATATAAGTTGACCCTTGACCAACCCTTCTTGTTACTCCGTCTATATTGGGCAGGAAAACCAACAGGAAGATGATTGCCCCTACTACAGCTACCCTTATCCAAGTACCTTTTCTAGTACCTTCCTTATTGTCCTGTCTCTTTTTGCCCTTCTTTGTGGTGTACGCCTTTACTATCTCTTTAGGCTTGTTCAACAATTTCTTAACCCCTGCAAAAACTATCGCCTCCCAACAGATATAGCCTGTGAGCAAGGCAATATTTACTGTGAGGTAATAGCAGTAACGTCTCTCGGCTATTGTTGCCAGTGTTATTACCGCGCACCATATAAGGAAAAGCATCATGGTAGTGTTCTTTTCCTTGATAGTGCAGCCAATAAGAAACATCAAGGCGGTAATAGCGAGGGGGAAAGCGGTGGAGAAGCTACCCAATGCCATATTTATATCCAACGGCCTTGCCTCCTGGATTGTAGTTGCCATTAAACTGGGGGCAAAGAACTGAAACCAACGAAGTGTATCCCCGAACACTACAGGGTTAATTATCCAGAAGATAAGCATCCCTATCCCTGTAGCTCCGATCAACGCTACCGGATAATAGACAGCCTTCCATCTACCTGCCATAAAGCGTGAGATGCCGCTTAAACCCAAGGGGGTAATTATGGCAACTATTAAAGCCGCCTGGCAGATAGTTCCTACATTTGTTTGAGGTAAAAATGGGATAGCTATTATAGCAGCGACAGCGAAGGTTAATATACCGATGATACAGAGATAGTCGGTTGAATTGCCTCTCAGGTGGTCTACAATAAACTGAATCACCAGATAAACAAAGATGATAAACACCAGCATTGGTGCGCCTGCCCATGTAAGAAGGTAAAAGCTCAAGAATATACCCGCCAACAGGCTATAGATGAGTGTCTTTTTGATAACTGCCCAGTTTGTTAAGTGGCTGAATGATATTTCTTTTTCCTTGGCGCGTTTAACCGCCATTATCACAAATAGAATAGTTGTCGCGCTAAATAAAACCTCAGCAATGTGGTGGTCTGTGAAGCCGAGCAAGGAACGGCTCAAGAACTCACTGGGCAATGCGACCAGTAGTGTTGCCGCTATTATGCCCACCCAGCGGTTGAACAGTTCCTTGCCGATGAAATACACCGGGATAACTACCAATGCCCCCAGGACAGTGGGGGTAAAAGCGCCGACTGTTTCGATTGTGTGTAAACTAGGGTGCCCTAACCCAACTATCAAGGCAATGCCGGCAATGAGCATATCATATAGTGGCGGCCAGGGGATTGCAGTACCATGGGGGTAGAAAGTATAAGGATCAAAGAAACTCCAATGCGGGAAGTGGGCAATAAGGTTTTCTACTAACCTCATGTGATACCATGGGTCAACGCCCTTAAACCAAACTGCACCATCTACAAAAACCTGGTCATACGGAACATAAACCCGTATGAGGAAAGCTATGCCACAAAGGGTAAATAAGGTTATCCCAATAATAGCTTTTTGTTTATCCATAACGCATCTGCTCTATACAGTTCTTGGCCCACTCATTGAGTGAAAACTTGTTACAGAATCTCTTACAGTTATCCCTCATAACCAACCTCTCGCCCTGGTCGGAAAGCATAAAGCGACAAAGCGCTCTCTTGAGTGATAGAACATCCTCTGCTATAAAGAGTTCGCCTGTTTTGTATTCTTTTATTAACTCACCTAGCTCACCTATATCACTGGCGATGGTTGGAAGCCCAAACCTTGCCGCTTGCCAGTATAAGCTCGCTGTTTGGGTAGAGTCCTTTTTATAGGATAAGATTACGGCATCTGCAGCGCCGAAGTAGTATTGCTTCTCTGATTCGGGGATAAAATGATTCCTGATAATGATTCTATCCTGCAGACCATAATGCTTTATTAAGTCTGCTAACTTCCCTGATGTCATAAGGAACAGCCGCACATCTACTGCCCCTGCATGGACCAAACAAGCATCGGGTATATCTTTGATAGCAGCGATGACTGTTTCTATATCCTTGCCCGAGTGGAGAGATCCAAAATGAAGTAATATAGTCTTGTCTCCCGGTAAGCTAAGATAGCGCCTTGCATCTTCCTGGGATATATTATTCTCGGGTTGCTCTACACCTATGGGGACTACCGCTATTCTCCCTGCCAGTATGCCACCCAAGAAGTTTGTTTCAAAGTAGTCCTTCATATATTCATTTTGGCAGGTAAATATAAATTGGTTTCTGATAAAACTATGACGATAAACAGGCTTCCATATTGAGGCATTAATGAGTTTATAAAATAGCTTATGATACCAAGAGACAAAAGGCGGTATAAGCGCTTTCACCCCTATCAGTGAGATTACCCATTTGTGATTCTTAAAAACTAGCCCGAATAGGAAAGGGGTAAAGATAAAAGGGTCACCATCGCGCAGGTAGATTACATCATATTTTAATGCCTTCCTTAATTTAACCGCAAGGAGTAATGTTGTAAATTGTTCCACAAACCATATAACCGCTGATTTTAGCGGGTTTGCTTTGAGCGATAGTAATAGATGAAGGATAATACCCAATAGGACACCAGCCCTGCTTGAAGTTACCATTCTATGCGGTATCTCCAACTCTTTTTGACCAAGAATACCCTGAAAAGTACATAGTGAGACTTCGGCACCTGCTTTAGATAATGCTTCACTTTCACGCATCGCAGCCCATGGAGGATGGCCAGCCCAGTGAGCCCAGGGGCAGACATAAAGGATTCTAAGCGAGGTTTTTATCTCCTAACCCCCAGTTCTTATCATTCAAAATTAAAGGTTGCCTTTGTTTAATCATTAGCCTAGCTCGCTGCAAAAGAAGCGCTAAGTCAGTCTTGGGGCGTGATCTAGTGGTGCGTTTATGCCCCTGGTGATAGATTCTCCTCCTGCCCTTCAAGACAACCTGGTGTAATCCACAGCCTACCGCCATAAAGCACATATAGCTATCTATGTGAGCATGGGTTGTTAACTCGGGATAACCATATAAGTCATGCCAGTGCTTCTTGTGCATTAAAAGAAAGTCACCTGAAGCATTGGTATGAACTCCTGCTATGGAATGATTCAGTACCACATCTCTTAGCCAAGCGGTGGTTTCACGCAGAGATTTGTAATCCAGAAAACGGTATGACCTCTTCATATCTCCCCTGAGTGTGCAAACTTTAACCCAGTTTTCTGCACAAAATTCAAGCTGTTCTTCGATAGACTTATCCAACGAGACCACATCTTCAACATCATACCTATCTACCCGGTAGAAACACTCTGGCGACAGCACCTCTGATGCCAGGTATCTAACTAATTCTATACTAAAAATTATATCTGGGTTAGTTGCTAACACATATTCCCCTTTAGCCCTCCTAATGCCCACATTCTTGGCAATATACTCAAATATAGGTATCTTCTCTGAATTGGGTAAACCCCTATGAATCTCATTGGGTATTTCAATAAAGCGTACTCCCAGAGTCTTAGGCAATGACAAAGCCTCTGCCAATCTTGGCTCATCAGGAGGAGGATTCCACTCAACGATTATAAACTCGGCATTGAGGCCTTCCCACACACATAATGTTAGTAGCGAGTTCATAGAAACCTGCATCCTGTGCAGGAAATTACCACCATAGTTATCGTTACGGGCTACTACTACAAAGCTAATATATGGGTTGTTGGTCATTTACCCTCTATGATCCTGACTGCCTTAACCCAAGTCCTCATATGGTGTGCCATTTGGTGAAAGTAGCCACGCGCAGCATCTGTCCAGATAAAGCCTGAAAACTGCTCTACTATGTCCTCTATAGCATAACTCAGGCTAACATAGGCTTCTTCGTATGTGCTGCCTTCAAGTTTAGCCCCCGGCAACCACTCCAGTAAATCTTCAAGGACCCATATACAGGCTAATTCTCTATAGGCATCTTGCATAAAGTCATGTGAATTACGGTCATGGTCAACTAATGGGCTTCCTACCCTGATTCGATGCCCCATATGCCTTATAACAGCTTGGCTAAAGTAACCACTAAAAATATCACCATAGCGGTCTATCGGAATACCCGCCAAAGGATAGTCCATGCGGACATAGTAGTAGCTAACAATGACATCCCTATGTAAAGCTGTATTTTGTGTGTTAATCGGCGACCAGGCATCTTCCCCCAAGACAAGTGATTCTCCATTGAATGACTTCGCTTTTACAGGGGCTACTAGCCAGGTTATACTATCCAAATCAGGCTCTGCCAGCCAAAGCCCTGCATTCATCTTTATTAGACCACTCTCTGTTGAAAAAGCCATCCTGGTATCCTCATAATGCTTGTAATACGGAAAGCCACGAGCATAGACTCTATAGTTAGGCTCAATCACCATCATATCGCATATATTGAACCACCCATTCTCATTGTGGACTACCTTAAATTCCTGCTTACCCTCCATCATGGCGATATGTTCGGCGAAGAAACTCTCACCCCGCCGGCAAAAGTTGTCATCATCTATGGTGATTAAAAACTCGCAACCATTCATAAGTGCCATAAGAAAGCCAACAGTCCGCCGCTCATTAGAGTTGTATGGAGTTATGTATTGGATACCACCAAGTTTAGATAAGAAGCGGTCTTGTGTTTCTAAAGTTGGGCATAGTACCTTTATTCCCCGTCTCTCAAGCTGCCTGCATTTCTGGAATAGTTGGGGTGGAGTTTTACGATCTGGTATCACAATAATTAATGTGTCATCAACCATCTCCTCCTCTATTAGCTTGTTTGCATAAGCATCGAGGAAGAAACCATCACTTATAGTTGTTACAACAAGACAAATCCTAGCTGACATCATACCTCCTTAACTTGGAAACTCTAACTCTCTTTGAACGCCCTTATTAGTAACCTCTATCATTAAAATTTGGAACTGCCTTACCAGTTTTTTGAATGTACCTTTTGACATTGCCGCCCACCTACCATTTTTAACATCGCCTTTCTGCCCTATTCTGGAAATAGCTGCCCAGCCTTTGGGGTTTTTAGGTATAGATAATCTCCCTTCCCCTATCAATTCTCCAAATACTCGGCTACCCGGGCTAGGATAGAACTGATTAGCCCATCCTGCCAAGGGGTGGATAGACTGCGCGAATCTTATAGTTTCTTTAAGCTCCTCTTCTGTTTCACCTGGATAGCCTGCAATGAAACTTGCCCAATATGGCATCCCTGCTACTTCAAGCGCTAGAGCGCATTTCGCATTGTCTTTGCTTGTCGTTCTTTTATCCATAGCTTCCAGCACTCTATCACTACCTGATTCAAACCCAACAAACACCATCCGGCAACCAGCTTGATACATTAACTGGGCAATCTCCACTGTTACCTGATCCGCCCTCATGTTGGCGGTCCATATCAATCCCTTGCTAACATTGCTAGTAATAAGTTTCTCGCATAGCTCTTTAAGGAATCGGTGATTACTCCCTAAAGATGAGTCCTGAAATATGGTAGAGTTGATATTATATTTACTCTTGATATAGCGAATGTACTCTATAATGTAATCTACACTATGCCAGGTTGGCTTGCCGGGTGAGCCAGTACAAAACTTGCAACGGAAAGGGCAGCCACGGCTGGCTATAGTATCTAAATTCCGAACAGGTGTCGTCATAGAACGGTGTACCCACACAGAGGGATAGGTATAAAAGGCTGTATCTAATAAATCCCAGTACGGCATAGGTAATGAATCTAAGTCTTTGGTATAACAGTCGAGGGTATGTAGAAAGTTGTTTCCATTCTTATAGACAATGCCATCGATATTATCCTTTGTAGTGGCCTCAAGATACTGCTTAACCCCTACCTCAGCAAATCCCTTGAATACACAGTCTAACCTAGGGTGGTCATTGATACAGCTTTCTGGATATGCAGTAGCGTGATGCCCACCCTGGATCAACTTAAAGCCAATCTCCCTACTCAAAGGTGTGAGTTCATCCAATATCTTGCTAGATACAGGGTATCTCCAGCTCATGCCGGAGACTCCTACAACATCAGGGTGTAGATCGGTGACTTTCTGTTTTATCTGCTTGAGCAGGAGTTTAGGTTTCCCCTTAGCTTCCATTAATAAATCACGCTCAGCATCGATAATAACAACATCATGCCCCAGCGACCGAGTATAGGTGGCTATTTGCACAAGGCCAAAGTAAGCATTTCGCCAGTAATGGGTCTGGTAATCAGGTGTCCATTTTACCTTCTCTTCATCTTGTGACCAAGGGTTAATAAAGACTACTCTCATCTCCTAACCCCCTCTAAGATATTTGATACACAGTTGTACACCCTATCCTGTAAGACATACAATCTAGGAAGCATAGGGGCTAGACTCTGCCTCTGGATACCGCACATTTTATTGAACACTTTGCTAAATTGAGCCTCATCCATATCATGCCATTTTAATGGTGTGTGGAAGGAAGAATAAGGCACATAATCTTCTATTTTCTCTATCTTGATTCTCCCTTCTCCCCGGAGTCTCATATAATCTGCGCTACCAACAAGGCAGACATATTTGTTAATGCTCGCTAAATCACATTGCGCATCCTCCATAAAGTGCAGGGTTGCTTCGGCATCATCGATAGTCTCCCCAATATACCCTGCTATAAAAGAACCATGGACAAGAAGATTATGCTTCCTACATAAAGCTAATGCCTGCTTCCCTTGTTCTACAGTAGTCCCTTTTCGCATTCTTTTCAGAATACGGTCACTTCCTGACTCAAAGCCAAAGGTGATTTTTCGAAAGCCCGCCCTTTTCATTAAAGAAAAAAGCTCATCATTAGCCGAATCAACCCGAAGGCTGGCGCAGAGTGTCAACCGCCGATTCAACCCTGTCCTGATTAATGATTCACAAAATTGGTGGACATACTCTTGGCTATCCCCAATAGTTGAGTCAAGATTATAAAATGTGTATACACCATAGTCCTTCATCATCTTTAGGAAATAGTTCAATACCCATTCTACGCTGTAGACACGCTTCTTTATCTGGCTAAAGCAACAAAAAGCGCAGTTATACTTACATCCTCTGCTAGTATAGAAATCCAGCGAGGAGACAGGATGATTGGTGTGCAAAGAGATTCTTCTGGGCTCAAGAAAGTATTCAATATTGGATAGAGCCTGATAGTCAGGCAAAGGAAGTGAATCAAGGTCCATAATGATGTCAGGCTTAACAGGCGAAGTCTTGTCGCGAGTATAGCACCCAGGAATATCCTTATCCCCATCTAAATAACGAGCCAGTGAAATCTCGGACTCCCCACTAAAGACTGCATCAAAGTCTGGTAATAGTGACAACGCAAGTTCGGGTTCAGTACTAAAATGTGGTCCCCCACCAATGATTTTAAGCAGTATGTTCTCAGACTGTGATACTTGCTTTGCTATTTTGGCAAAAAGTATAACCTCTTCAATCATGGTGCTTATCGCATTCACGCCCAGAATTTCGGGTTTTATCCTCCGTATTTCCCCCTTAAATTCATCTAAAACATCTTCCAGATTACCCTGATGCTTCCATAGAGACACTTCCGGGTGGAATAGGAAAACTGAATGCCCTCTTTGCTTCAGGTAAGGGCATAGCTGCAAAAGCCCCCAAGATATATGCCTCCAAGCAACATTTACGGGGGCTGACCAGTTATCCCCACAAAAGCCAGTAATAAAAAGTATCTTCATTTAATCTTCGGCGCATTAGACCTGAAAAGTCTATCAGGTAGCCTATCATACAAGAAGCTAAACCGATGATGCCAGTTTGTGATTAACAGATTCTTCTTGTTTAATGTTGGGACTAGGTAGCTTTCTATCATCGGCATACTACCCTTGACTTCTGTGTATGTCATCTCTATGGGCAGGCTGTCTTTGATAAGGGTCATACCAAACACATCCGCAGGTTGTTTACCATCATTAAAAATACCAAATCTAAGGAAAGGCCACCGCAAATCCACTTCCCCTAAAGGTGAAAGCCCTGAATCCCATATTAAGTCGAGTGGCCTACTAATCACAGAGTGCATATTCACATCTACGGTTATAATTGCCCTACCCCCTGGCTTTAGGATTCGTGCTATCTCCTGCATCCCCTTTTTCGCATTACTTAAAGGCAGGTGTTCTATTACACTCAAGCAGAACACTCTATCAAAGGAGTTCGAGGGGGCAGGAATCTTTTCCGCTTTTCCTTCTATAATCTCCAGCTTAGTTTGTTCAATGAATTTATGGCTAACTCCAAATTTCCTATAATCTACCTTTCCTTTGATAGGATCAACACCAGCAACCTTACATTTAGCTACATCTTTCAGATAAATTGTGAAGGGCGACATCCCACACCCTACATCGGCGCATCTCATGCCAGGTTGTAGCTCGGCTGAAAGTATAGCAAACGGATATTCCCACATCCTGGAAGCATAAAACGATGGGGTACTTAACAAGCCGTCTACCCAGGGATAACGAGCTTGATTAAGGCGGGAGAAGTCCTCAAGTTGGTAGTCGCTTGCTATCTTGTCCAGGGTGCATATTAAACGCATAAACTCTGGAGTCATTATCTCTTCGGTGGTGGCGAATCGTGTTAAAGGCTTACTCATTTACACCTTTAACTATAAGGTGCCAGCCAAGTTTGTATTTATCAGGCAAGTCAACCTTAATTTTCCTCTCGCTTGGTAAGTCAATCACATTGTAGTGAACTTCAATCTGGACATCATCAAAGAAGCGGCTAAATAATTCCTTTGCTTCGGATTTGGTATAAGCCTTGGTATAAGGGCAACCTTCCCCTCGTTCAGAATACCGGGAAAGAATCTCTTCTGGCGTGAACCTGCCAAGCAACCCACCTGTTATACCCTTCAGATAAATTATACTATAGGCATAAAGCAGGCTATCTTTGTGGTATAGCATAGCCATTATCTGGCCACCGGGTTTAAGGATTTGCTGGATTTGAGCTAATACGTTTTCTATTTGAGGGATATGGTGCAGAACTCCAAAGCTATACACACAGTCAAAGGTATCTTGCTTAAAAGGAAGTGATAAGGCGCTTGCTTGAAGTACGCATGAAGACAGTGTTGCTTCTTTAAGTAAGTCCTGCGTTAATCTAGCCCCGATTTGAGTAAGATCAAGGCTTACAACCTGGGCGCCATTGCAGGTAAATTCAGCAGAGTCAATTCCTGCCCCACAACCTAATTCCAATACTCGCTTCCCGGCAAAATCAGAGAACTTAAATGTGCCCCCCATGTAATTCTGGAGGGTGTAACGAAACTCCCGCTTCTCTTCATATGTTATAGCTTCCCCAATAAAGCTCATCGGCAAACTACGAGCCCAGTAGTCCTGAATTTGTTCCTGTTTTGGCTCTAGTATTTCCATTCCATTACCATCTCCTCGCCAGTGTAGCGTTTAGCCATTAAACTCCATTACCATCTGCCTATTGATTACGGATTTGGCTTATAATCCTTTTGACCAAACTCTCAGAGTTTTCTTTGGTAAGTTGTACCCCATGAGCATTTACGAAACCCTGAATACAACCCCGTATTATCTTTGTTACAACCCCCCTGTTGCTAAAATAACTAGATACCAGACTAGGTATTTCACCTCCAGCTATTTTGTGGTAAAAGTCTCGTACATTGCTATCCTGTTTAGCAAAAGGGACGGAATTACTAGAATCCTTTAAGTAATACCACTCGGCGATAATTTCTTTAAGTCTCATTCATTCACTCTCCAATAAGGCTTCATTCCTCTAGCTTAATCTCCTGCCTATTGCCTCTTTTGATTTCCCCTAGTTTAGCCATTAAACTCCATCTGCCTTTGATAAGGCTTCATTCCTCTTTAACCTCCTGCTGGGGTGGCATTGGGCAAGTTTTATAATCATCATGCCATAATTTAATGTCGGCAATTTCTAGCCATTCCTTCCAGCGTTTCTTCCAGGTGCGAGTTCCATATCTCGCCATATACCAGCAAGCAACTAGAACAGCACCCCTATTCATCCCTGGCCAGTTTTTCTCAATGTCTTCAACGGTATGGTCTCCACACCACCAGGCCAGAGCCATCAATTCAGCAGTAATGCGATGATGGTCTATGGTTGGTTCACCGAATTTCATATCGGGATATATTGTAATAAGATGTCGTTTAGGCCTCATTCCTCTAGCTTAATCTCCTGCCTATTGCCTCTTTTGATTTCCCCTAGTTTAGCCATTAAACTCCCTGTTAATACTTAAACTCCATCTGCCTTTGATAAGGCTTCATTCCTCTAGCTCTTTTATCTCCTGCTTAAATCCTCTCAACTGCCTAAAGTTCCTCTAAATGCCTCAATATATCTACCCTAAAACAAGGTGATTGAGGTAAGGTATCTGCCTGTTCGCCAAATTGCGAGGGGCAATCCTATTAGTGAATGGCTAATACAAAATCTGATTCTCATTATTCCATCTCCTTCAACTGCTCTTTTGTCTCTTTTCTTTATCCCAGTCCCCCTATAAGTTCTGATAGCTCATCACCATCTAATGTTTCTACTTCAAGTAGCCGGTTGCTAACCTTATCAAGTTCGTTTCTGTGGTTTACCATGATGCCCTTTGCTACCTTATAGCCCCTAGTTAGTATTTCACTCATATCTTCGTCAATTATTTTACAAGCATCAATACTGCTCTCGCTTACCCCTAACACATTTTTCATACGGTATCTTATGCCGAAGTGTTTACCCATCCCATAATGCTCTACCATTTCCCTGGCTAACTCATTTGCCTTCCGAATATCATCTTGAGCCCCACTTGATATATCCCCTATCCCTATTTCTTCTGCTACATATCCACCCAATAGCATAGCAATTTTACTTAACGCTGTTGCCTTTGATAAAATTAGGGTGTCTTTTTCTTGTGCTGTTCTAGTAAAACCGCCGGTGTATCCATGTGGTAGAATTGTAACTCGCCGAACCTTATCTCCATTTGTACTAAGAGTTGCCACTATCGCGTGTCCAGCTTCATGGTAAGCAAACAGTTTGCGTTCATCTGCTGTAGTGCGATGTCCTTTGTACTCATCACCAGCCAACACTTTATCTATCGCTTTGCTTAGGTGTCCCATAGTGATTTTATTTTCGTGTTCCTTTGCTACCTGTATCGCTGCCTCATTGACCAGTAGGGCGAGATCAGCACCGCTAAAACCGCTTGTTTGTTTAGCTATATCCCCGAAGTCCATATTCCATGATAGTGGCTTACCCTTACTATGTATCGCCAATATTTCACGTCTAGTCTCATAATCAGGTAGTGGTATTGTTATCTTCCTATCAAATCTACCTGCTCTTAACACTGCAGGATCAAGAACATCTACTCTATTTGTAGCCGCAATCACAATAACTTTAGTATTCTTCTTGAACCCATCCATCTCCGATAGTAATTGGTTAAGAGTATGATTCCACTCACGCCCTGCATCTGTAGCCCCTTCGCCTCGCCTATGTGCTATGGAATCAAGCTCGTCTATAAATATCACACTTGAAGTTTTATTAGCAGTTTTGAACAGTTGCTTTACTCGTAGAGCAGCCATACCAACAAACATATTATGAAACTCACTACCACTTGCATAATAAAAGGGGACATTGGCTTCACTGGCTACTGCTCGAGCAAGCATAGTCTTGCCAGTACCCGGTGGACCTACCAATAGTATCCCTCGAGGGATTACCGCGCCAACCTTCTCATAGTCCTTGCGGTCATTAAGGAAGCCTATAACTTCCCTTAAATTCTCTTTCACTTCTAACATACCACCAACATCTGAAAAGGCTAACATATCCTTGCTTTTCTTAAACTTGCTACCTGTTAGCCCGAATAAGCGCCCTGTCATAAAAAGGTAGAGTATGCCTACCAACCCTACAATCATTAAAAGGCTTATCAGGGAGGAATTTGCCCATATGCTGGTAGTCTCTTGTCTATATGTAGATGGCAACACAAAGCCCATATCCTCTAAATCTTTTAGGTTTAGTGATTCCATATCAGCGCTAACATGGATTACCTCACCACCAGCCAAGACTACTATTTCACCCTCTACATCTTTGGTAGCTATGATAGTGTCCTCTTTGACCGTTAATACCAGTGTATTACTCTTTACTACCAACTCGTCAAACACATCAGCCTGGGATAATACGATGGCCTCACTTAAAGGAATAGCTATCTCTTTATGCTGTCTATCGTAAATAAGATAACCACCTCCAATAACTGCTAGGCATAGCAGTAGAATGAATATAGCCTTACGCTTTTTATAATAAGTTTTAATACGGTCTATGAGATTTCTCATTGGCTCATAGCCTCCTTGTAGAAAATGGCATTATACCTTCCTAGATTGATAACCTTTGGCAGGATCACCCCGCTGTTTATTCCGCCAATAACCTAACAAGGATAATTCCCTTTTAAGTATCCTGTAAAGTAATTGGTGGCGTTCCAACCGCCTTATCTCTTTAATTAGCTGCTCTGTATCTACCTTGCTCATCACCCTACCTTACCATTAAGCAAAGCCTATTGTCAAGTGTTCCCTTGTTTTTAGTACTTCCACAGCCAAGTAAAATGCTTATGCTTTATAAGCTCTCTAACAGCCGCCCTTATTAGCTGCCTTAATTTATACGGAAGGTGTATATAGATGTGGAATGCACTACTATGTAAGGCTAAAAGGGGTGAAGATGTGGCATAAGGAGTATGCGCTGATGTCTCGTAGTTGCCGTCTTTAGCTATCTTTATCCTTGTTTTAGCGGCGATAGTTTTGATTAGCTCGGGATATTTAAGTAAATAATCTTCATGTACTACAGACCAGGTATCAATGTTAGCTATATTCCAAGCCTTGTCAAAAATCTCCTCAAACTTTCCTCTCGGTACATCGCAAAACATATCCTTTGCTTTAATGGAAAAGTCCCCCAAGTTCGACCAGTCGATATGTTCCTTTGTTAAGACTTCACTACTGATGAACTCATTATAGAACGGGCTGCCCGGTAGAGGTCTGAAACACCCAACACCTATCGAAGCGGGATTCTTGTCTCGTTTTATATCCTGCATGAAATTGAGGGTTTCATTCATTTCCGTCTCAGTTTCTCCAGGGATTCCAACCATAAAGGAAGTAGCCAGAAATAAACCTGCCTCATTTACATAAGCACACGCCCTTTTATTCATTTCGACTGTTGTTTTCTTA
>Ga0114922_10002609_pt1 | contig 16857 bp, 15 predicted proteins | sample AartaG_FD_100975 | JGI IMG/M metagenome (GOLD analysis project Ga0114922, IMG submission 100975) | Deep subsurface microbial communities from Aarhus Bay to uncover new lineages of life (NeLLi) - Aarhus_00045 metaG | ecosystem: Environmental > Aquatic > Marine > Oceanic > Sediment | place...
AAAGGCGGGGATCGGCTGGGAGCCAGTTGGTCCCACACCCATGCCGGAAATTCCGGACCTCAGAAGCTGGGATATGAGGCTTCTCAAAACGTATGCGCCCTGGTACGCCCCGTTCTGTGATTTGTGTTGCTTCTGTACCTACGGTAAGTGTGACCTTACTGAGGGGAGAAGAGGCGCTTGCGGCATTGACATAGCCACGCAACAGGCAAGGGTGGTACTTCTGGCTTGCTTGATGGGATGCTCGGCTCACGCGGCTCATGGTGGGCACATTCTGGAGTTCTTAATTGAGAGGCACGGACCGGATAAGAAGATAGACTTAGGAACATTTATCGAAGTAGAAGCACCAAATATAAGGACGGTTACAGGCCTCAAGCCCGAGACCCTGGGAGACCTTGTGATAGCTCTGGACTATGTCTTCAAGGAGATAGCCCACCTTCTTGATTCCACCCATACAGGGCAAGAAGGAAGCGCTCTGGACTATGAATCCAAGGCTTTGCATGCCAGCATGCTGGACCACGTGGGCATGGAAGTGGCTGATATAGCCCAGATTGTGGGGTTCGATTATCCTACTTCTGTTGCTGATACACCGTTGGTGGAGATGGGGTGGGGAGCAATAGATAAAAGCAAACCTGTAATTTTAGTATCAGGACACAATCCAGCCACCTCAACGGTAGTGATTGACTACCTTCGGGACCACAACCTTGAAGATCAAGTAGAGGTGTGCGGCGTATGTTGCACTGCGATAGAAACAACCAGATATTCGGATAAAGCCAAGATTGTCGGTCCTCTTTCCCGCCAGCTTTTCTTCATGAGATCAGGCATCCCTGACGTCATAATGACTGATGAACAATGCATCAGGACGGACACGCCTCAAGAAGCATCCAAAGTAGGCACAGCAGTCATTGCCTGTCTGGATAAGGCGATGTATGGACTTGAGGACGCTACTGATATGGATACAGAAGAGATAATAAGACGAATGGTAGAGGATAAGGAGCATTTTGCCATCCTTGATTCCCAGAAGGCAGCTGAGGTAGCGGTCAAGGTGGCTATGAAAATCAGCCCCCAGAGGAGAAAGGAATGGGTGACGGAAGCGGAAGCCATAGAGCTGGCTAAGAAATGCAATAATTGTGACATGTGTGAGCAGGTATGCCCTAACCTTTTCAGTATCGGTGATGGCATAGTTGAGGTCGCGAAGGGCAACTTCGACCTGATAAGGGAGCAATTCCAACGCTGTATTGGCTGCGGAAAATGTGAAGAGGAGTGTCCCCGCAATGTGCCTATCTTTAAAATAATGCAGATAGCAGCAAGCATGGAGACCTGGAAATGCAGGGCTGGACGTGGTCCGATTATGGATACCGAGATAAGGAATGTTGGGGCACCTATAACCCTGGGCACAATCCCTGGAGTTATTGCCTTAGTAGGCTGTTCTAATTACCCCGATATAGAAGATATTGCCGACATGGTGGATGAATTCGCTAAGAGGAAGTACATCGTGGTTCTCACTGGGTGTGCTGCCATGGTTGCTGGTATGAAAAAGGATAAGGATGGCTTGACAGTGTATGAGAAGTATCCTCCCGATTTCGACGCTGGTGGGGTGGTGAATATTGGGTCTTGTGTTGCCAATGCCCACATCTCTGGAGCAGCAATAAAAATAGCCAATATCTTTGCTGCTCTTCCCTTGAGAGGCAACTACGAAGTCATGGCCGATTACGTCCTTAACCGGGTGGGTGCCTGTGGAGTGGCCTGGGGAGCAATGTCCCAGAAGGCAGCTTCCATCGGTACGGGGTTTAATAGACTGGGCATTCCTGTGGTTTTGGGTCCTCACTCCTCTAAGTATAGAAGGCTATATCTCTCAAGGAAAGAAGAGGATGATTGGACAGTTATGGATGCCAGGAAGAGGGAGATAGTGGATAGTGGAGAGCCTTCCCCCGAGCACCTAGCTTATGTGTGCGAGACCAAAGAGAAAGCCATGCCGATGATTGCCAAGCTGTGCATAAGGAAAAACGATACTCCCCAAGGAAGGGGAATAAAGCTAAACCATTATATTTCCCTATACAAGAAATATATAGGAGCTGGTCTTCCTGAAGACCTTCATCTCTTTGTGCGCAGAGATGCCGATATTCCTCTTGTCTATAAAAAAGAGGTACGGGCATATCTACAGGAAATCGGCTGGCAGCCCAAGGAGCCTGTGGGGCTTCCTACCTGGATTGGCACCTATCCCAGCAAAGTTCCCTTGGATGCGGTGATACATTAGAAAATGAAAGGGATAGAAGGAGGGAAAAATGAGTGTAATACCATATCATAGAGTAAACGTATTAACTGGAATAAAGTCTGCCCGGCTAATCGAAGACGCTGAAGAATATGCCAATCTGATACAGAAGGCGAAAAGACCACTTCTTGTGATTGGTCCTCTCTTGTTGGCATCCACGTCTGATGGCAAGCTTCTTCTGGAGTATGCCTTGGACATTGCCAAGGCTGGCAATATTCCTATATGTGCCACGGCACAGACTAAAGGAAAGGTGGTGGAGCTTGGGGTGAAGCCAGACAGCGTCTATGATGCTGTGGAAATAGCGAATGCTCTTAAGGACCCCGATTGGATGGGGGTGAGAAAGGAAGGAAATCACGACCTGGTGCTCTTCTTCGGCATAAGAACTGATCTTGGAGAGCAGACTCTTTCCGTGCTGAAGCATTTTGCCTCTCACTTGAAGACCATGACATTGTGCAAGTACTATTACCCTCACGCGAATTACTCACTCCCCAATTTCAAGAAGGATGATAAGTGGCTTACATTTCTGGAAAGCCTAATAGATAACCTAAAGAAAGGAGGATAAGAGAAATGGAAGGCGAGTTTCATGCGGATATGGGACCTCAATATGAAGGCGAGGTTATAAGGAAAGAAGACCTATATATTGAGTTCGGCGGACCAAAGGTAGTAAAGTTTGAGCGGGCAACTGTTAAGCCAGTCGAGGAAATAGAGAATGAGAAGGTGGAGATTATTGGCCCAGACATAGGTGATTTGCAACCTTACGACGCAGAGAAGGGTACTGGTAGCTACCCCATTGCCATCTTGGTAGATGTTGCCGGAGGGGAATTGGATAAGGACGCGGAAGCAATCATCGAGAGAAGAGTTCACCAGTTCACCAATATGGTGGAGGGCTTGTATCACATGAATCAGAGGCAGGACGTGTGGATTAGGATGAGCAAAGACTGCCATGAAAAGGGCTTTAACTCACTGCGGGAACTGGGAGAAATCTATCTCTTACTTTTTACGTCGGAGATGTCAATCATCGAGAGCATCCAGATTACTTTTATCACCGACGAGGCAAAGATAAAGGAGCTTCTTCCAGAGTCTATGGAAATATACAACGCCAGGGACGAGAGGGCAAGGACTTTGAATGATGAGGATGTGGATACTTTCTACGGCTGCCTTCTATGCCAGAGCTTCGCTCCGACCCATGTCTCCATCATAACTCCAAATAGAATCGCCAACTGTGGGGCCATAAACTGGTTTGACGGCAGGGCTGCTGCCAAGATTGACCCTGAAGGACCAATATTCGCCATACCGAAAGGGGAACTCATAGACCCTATAAGGGGTGAATACACAGGGGCGAATCAGGTGGAAGCCGAGAAGTCCCTGGGGACATATGATAGAGTGTATCTCTACAGCGCTTTTGAGCATCCCCATACCTCATGCGGCTGCTTCGAGGCCATCGTCTTTTACATCCCTGAAGCGGATGCCTTTGGTGTTGTGCATAGGGAGTTCAAAGGCGAGGCTGTGATTGGGCAAACCTTTTCCCATATGGCCGCCGAAACCTCAGGAGGGAGGCAGGTAGAAGGTAATTTGGGGACAGGTTTGGAGCAATTGAGGTCTCCCAAGTTTATCCAGGCAGACGGCGGCCTGGCCAGGATAGTATGGATGCCTAAGGAGATAAGGGAAAGATACAAAGAGTCCCTGGACGCGAAGAAGCTCTATGACAAAATAGCCACGGAGGAAGATGCTAAGAATGTTGATGAGCTCCTAGAGTTTCTAGAAAAGGTGGGACACCCTTGGATAAAGGGCGAAGTAGAGCTTCCAGTGTAAATGCAGAAGTTAGAATGTGAATTTTGTAGTCACTACCTCAGTTTTGATTAAGGAGGTTTGTTATGCCAGTTGCAGGTTCGGAGATTGTAAAGATGCTCCCCGGAAAGAAGCCGTGTAAGGAGTGTGGCTTTCCCACTTGCTTTGCCTTTGCCATGAAGCTGGCGTCAGGCGGAGCTACTGTAGACAAGTGCCCCTACCTCTCTGAAGAGACGAAGGCCAAGCTACTTGAGCTTCTGGCACCCCCGATGAAGCTTGTTACCATAGGCTCGGGGGAAAATGCTGTTCAAATTGGAAATGAAGAGGTGATATATCGGCACGAGAAGACATTTGTGCATTCACCAGGCATCACCCTTCTCATCTCTGATAAAGAAGATGAAGCCAAGATCGAAGAGAAGATAAAGAAGATAAAGGAATTGCAGTTCCCATGGGTCGGCGTAAACCTAAAAGCAGACCTTCTAGCACCTTATTTTGAATCAGGGGACAAGAACAAGTTTTTAGCTTTGGTGAAAAGAGTCTATGAATCAACGGACCTGGGCATGGTCTTGATCTCAGAAGATACGGATGCCTTATTTGCTGCCCGGGATATATGCGCTGACAGAAATCCACTTCTTTACCCCATAACGAAGGACAATATTGACGGGGCCATCCCAAAGATTAAGGCGAACCCTACTCCTGTTGGCGTTCGTGGAGAGAGCGTCGAGGAGCTTGTTCCGCTAACCGCCAAGTTAAAAGACGCCGATATTGAGGAGTTCGTTTTAGACCCGGGTTCTAAAAACCTGATGGAGGGAATAAGAGACCAGACTTTTATCAGGAAGGCAGCACTAAGGCAGGGTTTTAGGCCTCTCGGCTATCCCACTATTGCCTTTCCTTGTTTCATAGCCAAAGATGGGCTGAAGGAAATAACGGTTGGCTCGGCATTCATAAATAAGTGGGCAAGCGTCATCGTCTTTTCCGATTTCGACCGATATTCTTTGCTTCCTCTTCTAGTTCAACGGCTTAATATCTATACCGATCCTCGCTTTCCTATGGCAGTCGAGGAGAAGTACTACGAGGTAGGAGAACCTGACGAATCCTCCCCGGTTCTTGTTACCTCAAACTGGGCTTTGACCTATTTCCTCGTGTCATCGGCTGTCGAGACGACTAAGGTTCCAGCCTATGTCTGTGTTAAGGATGCGGAGGGGCTCGGCGTCCTTACTGGCTGGGCAGCGGGAAAATTCGGCGGCGATTCTGTAGGAGCATTTATTAAGAAATGTGGCATCGAGGACAGGGTGAAACACAGAAAGCTAGTTATCCCAGGAAAAGTAGCGAGAATCAAAGGCGAGCTTGAAGACGCTTTGAACCTCGAATGGGAAATAATAGTTGGACCCAAGGAAACGACTGGAATAGGGGCTTTCCTTCCTGGATTTGCCAAGCAACTTAAGGAATGATTACAGAGGAGCACATTGGCCAAGCAGTAGCTGACATTTTAGGCTCGCATAAAAAAGACAAGAAGAATTTAATTCCCCTGTTGCAAGAAGTTCAGACCAGACTGGGGTATCTCCCCAAGAAATCCATGAAGGAAATTGCTGGCTTCTTGAAGGTACCAGAGGTTGAGGTTTGGGGCGTCGCTACTTTCTATAATCAGTTTCGCTTTGTTCCCTTAGGTAAACACCATATCAGGGTGTGTATGGGGACTGCTTGCCACCTGGCGGGAGGTAAACTCATCTTGGAAGCCTTGGAGCGTGAAATAGATATCAAGGTAGGAGAGACTGCCGAGGATGGCAACTTCAGCTTAGAAAGGGTGGCTTGTATTGGCTGCTGCATGCTGGCTCCAGTGATAGTGGTAGGGGATGGCATCTATCCCAGGATGACACCTTTTAAGGTGGAAGAGGCTTTGATACCGTATAGAAGAGAGGAAAATCAAAAAGAAGGCCAAAGCGAAGCAAAAGAAAAAGATGACTGAAATCTGATTTTTAGAAGATGACTTTCGAGGAGATTAGTAATAAGGCGAAGTCGGAATGGGAAGCCCTCCAGAACGGCAGCTATATTCTTGTGGGTACAGCCACTTGTGGTAGGGCAGCAGGTGCCCTAGATGTGGTTGATGCCTTTGATAGGGAGTTAACGCGGCAAGGTGTGGAAGTCCCGATTATCCAGGTTGGCTGCATAGAGCTATGCTATGCTGATCCCTTGGTTACTATATCCAAGCCTGACTCGCTTCGCGTCGTATATGCCAATGTAACTCCGGAGGTTGTACCCCGCCTTGTGGAGGGCTATGTTGTGGGCGATGACCCTTGCCTTGAGCTTGCCTTAGGCACGCTTGAAGGAGAGGGTGAAGAAGGCGTTTACATTCCAGAGCTTCCCAGGTTTGAACATGAGCTTCGTCTCATACTGCGGCACTGTGGCTATATTGACCCGGAGAATATTAACCACTACATCGCCAATGGTGGCTATAGGGGGCTGGAGAAAGCATTAAGAATGTCGCCTGAGGAGATAATTGGTGTGCTGAGGAGATCTGGGTTGCGGGGACGGGGAGGTGCTGGATTTCCTACCCATCGGAAGTGGGAGCTATGCCGTAATGTTAAGAGCACGACAAAATATGTCATATGTAATGGGGATGAAGGAGATCCTGGTGCCTTCATGGATCGAGTGGTTCTGGAAAGCGATCCCCACCAGGTTATAGAAGGGATGATTATTGCTGGTCATGCCATAGGTGCCAAGGAAGGTTATATTTATGTGCGTGCTGAATATCCTTTAGCTATAGAGCGTGTGCAGATTGCTCTAAGGCAAGCCGAGGAACTGGGTTTGCTGGGGGATAATATCTTAGGCAGTGGTTTTGCCTTCAGAATCGAGATAATGGCGGGGGCTGGTGCTTTTGTCGCCGGGGAAGCGACAGCATTAGTCGCGGCTATGGAGGGCAGAAGAAGTGAACCTAGGACAAAACCTCCTCACCTTGCGGAGGCTGGTTTATGGAACAAACCTACTTTGCTAAACAATGTGAAGACCTTTGCTTATGTTCCTCTGATAATTGAGCGGGGGGCAGATTGGTTTGGCTCTAATGGCACTGAGGGAAGCAAAGGGACGGCAGTGTTTACCCTGGCAGGCAAGGTGGTTGATTCGGGATTGGCTGAAGTGCCTATGGGAACAACGCTTCGCGAGCTTATTTATGACATCGGTGGTGGAATTGCTAAAGACAAGCACTTCAAAGCGGTGCAGATAGGAGGACCCTCAGGGGGTTGTCTCCCCGAAACTTTGCTGGATACCCCTATCGATTATGATTCTCTCCGCGAGGCTGGCTCAATGATGGGCTCAGGGGGCATGATTATTATGGATGAGGACAATTGTATGGTCGATGCTGCAAGGTTCTTTCTTGATTTCTCAACCAAGGAGTCCTGTGGCAAATGTACCATGTGTCGCTTGGGCACTTTGCAGCTGCTTCACATTTTAGAGGACATCACGGCTGGCCAAGGCAAAATAGAGGATATCGATCTTCTGCTAGCGTTGGCTGAAGATGTTAAGGCGGGATCGCTTTGTGGCTTGGGAAAAACAGCCCCTAATCCTGTCCTCACAACCCTGCGTTATTTCCGGGACGAATACGAAGCTCACGTCTTGGACAAGCGCTGCCTGGCTAAAGTGTGTCCCAATCTTACCGCCTACTATATCCTTCCAGACAAATGTGAGAGGTCATGTGAGCATTGTGTCCTTACTTGCCCCACAGAGGCAATCAAGGGAGATGCCGGAGGGGTAAAACATGTTGATCAAGAGAAATGCGTCAATTGCGGCACTTGCATAGATGTTTGCCCTCCAGAGTACAATGCGGTCATAAAGGTTTCGCCTATTACTGAGCTTCCTGTAGAGGAGGATGTGGCGGCTAAAGAAAGAGCTATAGAGCAACAAGCAAAGCAGGTGGCATAATGGCTTGGACAATTGTTTGTACTGGGAGGGGAGGTGTAGGGAAATCAACGTTTGTCGCCTTGATTAGTAGGTATCTGAAGCCTCCGTCTTTGCTTATTGACCTTGACCCCGACCTCAGCCTTGCTGATATGCTTGGATTTGATTTTCACAAGGAAGGTAAGAGGACCGTTTGCGAAGCCCTTTATGACGTCGTCAAAAAAAGAAAAGGTGGGGAAAGCAGCCCTTTGATTACAACGCGGGATATGATGGAGTCTTCGCTGTGGAGCGAGTGTCTATATGAGGATGGAGGTTTTGACCTCATTACGTTGGGTACAAAGTTCACCGAAGGCTGTCTTTGCTTTCCAGACGAATTGCTCAGGAAAACCATGACTAAGCTGGCTAAGAACTACACTAACGTAGTGGTAGATTCACCGGCCGGAGTAGAGCACCTGAACCGAAATATTGTTCCAGTCATAAACGACCTGTTCGTCATATGCGACCCCTCTGGGAAATCATTAAAGCACATACCCAGAATAAAAAAAATCATGAAGGAAGTAGGGACTGAGTACAATCATTTTTATTTGGTAGCCAATCAGGAGTTTGACCAAGAAGCAGAAAGATATCTAAAAAACAGCGGCGAGATTTACTTGGGCAAAATAGAATATGACACCAATGTGGAAGACTATAACTTGAAAGGCAAATCACTCCTAGGATTACCTCCAGATTCACCTGCCTTAGTTTCGATCAAAGAGATTCTGACCAAAGCAGGATATCAGATTGAGCAGAAATGAAGGACGAACGTCTATGATTTTTATGCATGGCCATAAAGAAACAAGAGGTGGGAAGCTGATTTGCTGGTGGTGTGGGAGGGAGATGATTTGCATGATAGGTTATGGCAAAATCGGGACCATTAGTAGAAAAAAGGCAAATAGAGAAGTATAGCGATATGGGTAGTGTGATTCTTTGTACTGGAAGAGGAGGTACAGGAAAGTCAACCTTCGTGACTCTGGCTAGCAGGTGTTTGAATTCTCCTAAGCTCCTTATAGACTTGGATCCCGATGAGAGCTTAGCCGATATGCTTGGTATAGATTTGGAAGAAAAGGGAAAGAAGACTATTTCAGCCATGCTTTATGAATTCATACGGGAGAGGGCTGGGCGCTCAGGTTATAATCTCTTCTCAGAGTTACTATCTCGAATTGTGGACGATTGCTTATACAGAGATGAAGGATTTGATTTTATCAGCTTGGGGACAAAGTTTGCCGTGGGCTGTTATTGTGCCCCAGATGCAGTGCTTAAAGACTTCATGCCCACTGTGGTTCAAGATTATGAAGAGGTGCTAATAGACTCGCCTGCTGGATTAGAGCATTTCAATCGTAAAATAGTGGTGGATATAGATGACCTATTTGTGATTCTGGACCCCTCGGAGAAATCGGTGAAGCATATTGAAAGGGTCTTAGATATCGCCAAGGAGGTGAAGGTCAATTACAATCACTTTTACCTCGTAGGCAACCACGGGTTCACTGAGGAAACACAAGAATATTTGCGAAGCACCGGAGGAACTTATCTAGGGAAAATAGAATATGACAGTGAGGTGAAGGACTATAACTTAAAAGGCAAATCACTCCTGGGCTTGCCGGAGAATTCGCCTGCTTTAGACTCGGTTAAAGAGGTTTTGGCTAAGGCAGGTCTTATCTATAAGGACACAGTATGAGCAGCGCTGCAGAAGTCGCAGTACAAATTAGCGTTATGGACCCTAAAGATACTGATCTTATGCCTTCAGTTGGTAAGGAAATATCCTCCCCGATGGAGGGTTTGCCAGAATAAATTTGGAGAAAGGCAGGTGAGGATTTATGTTAAAGCTTCCCAAAATAAAAACGCCGGGGCCTGATCAGAAAGCTTCTAATATGGCAGTTCCTGGTACAAAAGAGTACCCAGCTATATGGCTGCAAGCCGCCGGATGTACCGGGTGCTCAGTCTCCCTTCTCAATGTCATAAATCCCTCTATCAAAAACCTCTTGGTCGATGAAGTGCTCCCGGGCAGTCATATAAATCTGAGGTTCCATCCTACCGTGATGGCAGGGGCAGGAGAGCCGGCCATCGAAGTTATGATAGACACCTCGCGGGAGAAAAAGGGTGCTTATATCCTGATTGTGGAAGGGGCTATACCCACAGCTAAAGGTGGTATCCATGGGGTGGTTGGGGAAAAGGATGGGAAGCCAATGACCATGCAATCATGGGTTGAAACATTGGCCAAGGATGCCCTGGCAGTCGTCGCCTTGGGTAGCTGTGCTGCCTTTGGGGGAATTCCCGCTGCCCAACCCAACCCTACTCAGTGTTGCAGCATCGCTGAAGTTCTTCAAGCCAAAGGCATCAGTACTCCATTGGTAAATATCCCTGGTTGTCCACCACACCCTGACTGGTTTGTGGGCACGGTGGCAAGCATCCTGCTTTCCGGCCTGCCGAAGTCGGAGGATTTGGATGAGCATAGGCGTCCCAAGGCCTTCTATGGGCAGACAATCCACGAGAACTGTCCACGGCGAGCATATTACGATGAGAATAAGTTTGCTAAGAAGTTTGGCGACCCCGGGTGCAACTATGAATTGGGATGCAGGGGGCCTATAACCCACGCCGACTGTTCTTTGAGGCTGTGGAATGATAAAGTGAACTGGTGTGTAGGTTGTGGTGCCACCTGTATTGGCTGTACAGAACCCGATTTCTTTGACATAGCCCCGCTTTATGAGAAAGTAAGCGAAGCTGCTCTGCCAGAGGAGGTTTGAATTAATGGGCAAGATAATAATCGATCCAGTAACTCGTATTGAAGGACATCTTAAGGTGGAGGCAGTAGTTGATGGTGGCAAAGTGAAGGAGGCCAAGAGTTCGGGGATGCTGTTCCGCGGCTTAGAGCTGATCATGAGGGGGAGGGATCCCCGTGATGCCCAGAGGATAACTCAACGTATTTGCGGAGTTTGCCCTACAAGTCATTCTATTGCCGCTACCTTGAACTTGGATAGCGCCTTCGGCATCGCTGATAAAATACCCGACAATGGTAGAATTATCCGCAATCTAATTCTGGGGGCGGCCCATATCGCTGACCACATCCTTCATTTCTATCACTTAGTGGCTCTTGATTATGTGGATGTGGCTAAGTTAGCAAAGTATGAGGGGAATAATCCGGCCCTAAATTCAATAAAGGGCTTTATTACCCGTGGGGAGCTGGGGCCTTTTATACCTCGTTATGAAGGTGATTACCGCCTGCCCGATGAAGTCAACGAGCAAGCGGTAGCCCATTATATTAGCGCTTTTGATATGCGTCGTAAAGCCCAGGAGATGCTTGCCCTGTTTGGAGGCAAGATGCCTCACAACATGGGCATTGTCCCCGGTGGAGTCACCTCCATTCCTACAGTTGACAATATGACATCCTTCCTGTGGAGGTTAAAGGAGCTTCAGGAGTTTATTGATAATGTTTACCTCCCAGATGTGCTAGCGGTAGCCCAGGTTTACTCAGACTATTTTGAGATTGGTCGTGGCTGTGGAAACCTGCTTGCTTATGGTTCCTATGAGCTGGATGGAAAGGAAGCAGACCTCACCAAGAGAGACAGATTTTTCAAGCCCGGGACCACCTCTATCAATCTTAAGTTTAGCGAACTCGATCCAGCTGAAATTACCGAAGAAGTGAAGTATTCCTGGTATGCCGATTCTATCAGCGGCAGACATCCCTCTCAGGGAGATGTTGTTCCTGACGAAGAAAAGAAGGGGGCGTATTCTTGGCTAAAATCACCTCGATATGGCAGGACGGTTTTTGAAGTTGGGCCACTGGCCCGAATCATGGTCAACTATGTCGATGACAATCCTGGGGTTAAAAGCCTGGTTGACTCTGCTTTGTCGCAAGCAAATCTAAGCCCCGACAAGATGTTTTCTGTCATGGGGCGTAATCTTGCTCGAGCCTTGGAGACCAAACTCATAGCCGATGCTATGGCCGGCTGGGTTCTAGAGCTCGGGCCCGGTGAACCAGCCTACGTAAGCTATGAACTGCCCGAGGAGTCTATGGGTATAGGACTGGTCGGTGCAGCACGGGGTGCTCTGGGGCACTGGATAGAGATAAAGGAAGGCAAGATCGCTAACTATCAGGTCATTACCCCCTCGACCTGGAATATTTCCCCCAGGGATGATAAGGACCAACCTGGACCATTAGAGCAGGCTATCACGGGAACCAACATAAGGGATGAGGCTAATCCCTTTGAGATAGTGCGTATCGTGAGGGCTTTTGACCCTTGTCTCGCCTGTTCTGTACATTTGCTCAGTCCCAAGGGGCAGGACTTGGGAGAGTTCAAGGTTTGCTAGAAGAAATGAAAGAAAGCTCAGGAATGGATGAATTTGTTCTAGGAATAGGGAATGTCTTATTAAGAGACGAAGGAATCGGTTGTCATGTCATTCATGCCTTGGAAGGAATACCCCTCCCCGATGTGAAGATAATAGATGGCGGGACATGCCCCGATGTAGTTGGGCTGCTTGAGGACGCTGACAAGTTGATTGTAGTGGATGCCGTTAAGGCAGGGGGAATACCAGGACAGATTTATCGTTTTCATCTTGAGGATATAACCCTGGAGCAAAAGCCATTTCTATCCCTTCACGATATGGGCTTGGTGGATAATTTAATGTTAATGAAGCTTTGGCATAGCATAGCTGAGGCTGTCGTTATTGGGGTTGAGCCCAAAGAGATAGAGTGGGGTTTGGAATTGTCGCCAGAGCTTCAGGAAAAAATTCCTCAGATAATAGAGGCTATTCTGGCAGAACTTAATAATTCCAAAGGAGATGGGAAATGCTGATTTCAGAACAGAAACCACTAGAGGAAATCCTAGGCTACCTTGATGGGGATAAGAGCGTCTTTCTCATCGGTTGTAAAGGCTGTGCTGAAGGCTGGGGGAGTGGTGGGGAAAAGCAAGTAGCAGAGATGAAAGCCACTTTACAGGAGCAAGGCAAAACCATTACGGGCTCTGTGGTTGTTGACATGCTATGTGACGGCACATTGACTAAGTTGAAGCTCAGAGCTCACAAAAATGAGGTTGCTGCTGCAGATTCCATTCTGGTTCTGACTGATGGGGCTGGGATACAAACTGTCGCGGAAGCAGTGAATAAGGTGGTACATCCTGGCTGCAACACTTTGTCTGCCGGTGGCGCTCATGCCGAGTGGAAAGAAGCGGAGCGCTGCCTGGAGTGTGGTGATTGCATGCTGGAGTTCACCGGTGGCATTTGCCCAATTGCCCGATGTTCCAAGCATTTGCTCAATGGTCCCTGTGGCGGCTCGCAAGGTGGTAAGTGTGAAGTTGATCCGAATATACCTTGTGTCTGGCAAGAGATTGTCGCTCGCCTTGCCAAGCTAGGCCAGCTTGATAAACTGGAAAGGCTTGTGACACCGAAGAACTGGAGTGTGAGCCTTACATCGGGGCCACCTGTAAGGAGGCTTTCTTAATGCCATTGCAGGTGAGAGAGGCCGTCCTTAATAGCCATCCCGCCTCGCGCATATCGAATACACAAATAATTATGGAGGAGTAAAGAAATGAATGCACAAGTCCCAAAACCTTTTGAGGAGATCCTAGGATATCTTGAAGGTAAAAAAAGGATATTTCTGATGGGGTGTGGAGGATGCGCTACAATCTTTCATACAGGTGGCATAAAAGACGTGGATGACATGGCAGAGAGATTGACGAAGGAAGGGAAGGAGATCGTAGGTAAAATTGGATTGCCATTTGCCGTATTTACCTGCTACCTTCCCATGTCCTCCATGTTTTTGAAAGAGCACAGGGAGGAGATAGAGAAATGCGATGCCATATTGATGCAGAGTTGCGGGGATGGAGCGCAAGCAGTGCGAGGATATTTAGAAGAGGAAATGGGTATTGTAAAGCCGATGTATCCATCAAACAACGCCCTTGGCTTTTCAAGTGGTGGACCTAGCGAGTTCAAAGAGGAATGCCAAGCCTGCGGAGAATGCGAACTCGGGAGGACTGCTGGTATCTGTCCGCTGGTACAATGTCCGAAAGGATTGTTAAATGGCCCGTGTGGTGGAACAACCACGGATGGCAAGTGTGAAGTAGACCCTACACGTGACTGTGCTTGGGTCATGATCTATAAGAGGTTAGGGAAACTTGGTGCACTTGATGAGCTGTCGGAAATACAAGAGCCGCATGATTGGAGTAAAGCAATAAGACCACGCAGCTTAGAGGTTGAACCCATCGACCTGCTGGAGGAATTGAAGGGGACTAAGAAGGTAATAGAAACATTAGGAGTATGATAAAGAACAACATTAGGAGGGATTTATGAAAACGAAAAGTAATTTAGAACGGGTGCTAGAAGCTGGACAGTTTGCTGTCACAAGCGAATTGGGACCACCACAAAGCGCTGACTCTGAGGTAATTAGGAGAAAAGCAAAGATACTCAAAGGTCATGTAGATGCTGTCAATGTCACCGATGGTCAGACTGCAGTAGTGCGCATGGCATCCTGGGCAGCTTGCTCTATAGGCAAGGAAGAAGGTTTAGACCCTATTGTGCAGATGACCTGCCGCGACCGAAATCGCATTGCCCTTCAGATGGATGTGTTAGGTATAGCAGCACTGGGCATAAATAATATGCTGTGTCTCACGGGCGACCACCAGAAATTCGGCAATCATCCTATGGCCAAAGGTGTCTATGATCTTGATTCTATCCAACTGGTTAAGATGGTGAAAGATATGCGAGACGAGAGAAAGTTCCAGTGTGGCGAAGAGATGGGGGTTGAGCCGCATCTCTTCATAGGGGCTGCTGCCAATCCCTTTGCCGACCCCTTTGAGTTCAGGGTGGCACGTCTTGCTAAGAAAGCGGCAGCGGGGGTAGATTTCATCCAGACCCAGCTTATCTATAATGTGGATAAGTTTGCTGAGTGGATGAAGGGGGTACGCGACAGAGGATTACACGAGAAGGTAAAGATACTTGCTGGTGTTGGTCCCATAAAGTCAGTGGGTGGCGCGAAATATATGAAAACCAGAGTTCCTGGAATGGATGTACCTGACGGCATTGTTCAGCGGCTCCAAGGAGTGCCTAAGGAGCAAGTATCCAAGGAGGGTATCCAGCTCTGCGTTGACATTATAAATCAAGTTCGTGAAATTGAGGGTGTGGCGGGTGTTCATATCATGGCTATCGAGTGGGAGGAAGCTGTGCCTGAGATAGTAGAGGCAGCAGGTCTTTCGCCGCGCCCCAAATTTGTCTCATAATGAAAAATCGACATTCTTCAGCACATGGCTCACGGGAGCAGGGTTTTGAGCTTCCCTACAAGCTTGCTCGTGAGCAATTTGCTAAAATCAACGATATAGAAGAACAATGCCATAAAAGCGGTGCGCGGTACGTAGGCCCCAATGAGATAATTATTGATTATCTAAACAAGCCATATCACATTACCCTTCCCGATATCGAAATTTCGTTAGAGGATAGCGAAGTGGAGGTTCCACTGAGAGAAAAAATCTTGATACTTCACTATTTCACTTTGGCAGAGGGCACCCCGGCTACCGGTATATTAGTCACCTATAAGCAGCTACCGGGAGGTATTAGCTATTTCTCGGCATTTTCCCAAAGAGCTATAACCCCTTTTGTCAACCACTTTGGAAAAGAACCCGAGCTGCTAATAGACATCGCAGCAAAGTTTGGCGGCTGTAAAGCAGACTATGGGGATGTATCTGTGACTATTGATGCTTTCAACCATGTGCCTATAATCTTTGCCCTGTGGAGAGGGGATGAGGAGCTTGCGCCCAATGGAAACATATTGTTCGATGCTAATATTTCTGATTATCTCGCCACTGAGGATGTAACTGTGCTTTGTGAAACCCTCGCTTGGAAGCTAGTCAAAGATACTCCTTCTACTTAACTTAATGCCCAGTTCGCTATCACTTTGACACGAAATGAAAAAGCTCGGTATCTCTATTTGCGTTAGCGTCCCTGTCTATGATACAGTCCATCCCTTGAACTACTTTCCGGAAATCGCTTGGCCGGATGCTTTGAAGGCAACTATTTCATACTTTAAGGTTTCCCTATTTACTTTATTCGGAGTCAAGGTTGCATAATGTGGCTAGCGTACGCTAGGAAAGGAATAGGCAATGGCTGAAGGAGGCATAATTACATTAAATGTTGATGGTGAGGATATAAAAGCCAGGCAGGGGCAGACGATATTGGAGGCTGCCAGAAACGCAGGAATTTACATTCCCAGTCTTTGCTACTATCCCCGTCTAAAACCGCTACCCCAGGTAATGCCTGACCAAGCCTGTCAGCTTTGCATAGTGGAAGCAAATGGTAACGTCGTTCTTTCCTGTGTCACTCCTGCTTCTGGGCAAATGGTAGTCAAGACGAGTACAGCAAAGATACGAGAGCTACAGCAAAAAACTTTGCTTGCCATTTTAGCTAGGCAACCTGCTGATACTTGCCTTGAAAAAAGGGACTGCGAACTTCAGAAAGCCATCGACTATATCGGTTTGAAGGAGATACCTGTCCATGTTTCCAGGTCTTTACCTGTTTTAGAGGATAATCCTTTCTTCGCCCGTGATTCCAGCTTCTGCATTTTGTGCAATCGCTGTCTTCGGGTCTGCGACGAGATAAGGGGACTTGGGGTGATTGAAACTGCCTTTCCCTGTTACAAAGCTTGCCCTGCGGGCATAGACATTCCTCGTTATATTCGTCTTATCGCCAGAGGAAGACCAAGCGCTGCCTTGGCAGTGATAAGGGAGAAGGTTCCTTTCCATGCGGTATTAGGTAGAGTTTGTGCTGCCCCCTTTCAGGAGGAATGGCGGAGGGGCCAGGATGTGGATAAAGCATTACACATAAGAATTCTCAAGCGCTTTGCCGCTGATAATGGTGATGATAGCTGGAAAAAGCAAGCAAGGGCTCTT
>Ga0114922_10002610_pt1 | contig 16854 bp, 13 predicted proteins | sample AartaG_FD_100975 | JGI IMG/M metagenome (GOLD analysis project Ga0114922, IMG submission 100975) | Deep subsurface microbial communities from Aarhus Bay to uncover new lineages of life (NeLLi) - Aarhus_00045 metaG | ecosystem: Environmental > Aquatic > Marine > Oceanic > Sediment | place...
AGAGAAGTTGCCAGGTCCACAATGACCGATGTTCGGGAGGCCATGCAATTGGGGTAACATTAACCGAAACGATTGAGAAAAAAGAGCAATATCAGGTAAAGCTTCCCAATTTCGAAGGGCCGCTGGATCTGCTTTTATATTTCATCAAAAAAGAAGAAATCGATATCTATGATATCCCGATTGCCAGCATTACAAGGCAGTATCTGGAGTACGTCGAGATAATGAAAGAATTGGATCTGGAAGTGGCTGGAGAATTTATATTAATGGCAGCCACGCTGATACAAATAAAGGTAAGAATGCTCTTACCTCGAAGCGAGGAAGAAGGAGAGGAAGAAGAGGATCCACGAGCCGAATTGGTCCAACGACTTTTGGAGTATAAACGGTTTAAAGAGGTGGCTGAATCTCTAATAGAAATAGAAACACACCAAAGAAGATTATTTCCTCGATCATTTTTTGGTTGGGTAAAAAAATATCAGGGTAAAGAAAAAATATCTAATACGGAATTTTTGAAGGACGTTGCATTATTTGATCTTCTGAGTGCTTTCAAAACGGTTATGGACAATATGCCGAAGATAACGGCCCATGAAGTCCGTACCATCGGCGTGACGATTGAAGATCAGATTACGTTTATCCTGGACTGGATTAAAGAAAAGGAACGTATTGGTTTCAGAGAAATTATGGATCAAATGAAAGAGCGAGTCATTATCATTGTTACATTCATGGCGATTCTGGAACTGATTCGAACGCATCAAATCCGTATACAACAGGCGTCGATTTTTGGAGAAATTTGGATATTGAGACAATAAACTCGGAATGGGGAAGAAGCGCGAAAATTTAAAACAGATAGTGGAAGCACTTATCTTTGCTTCGGATATACCGATAGCAATTGAACAAATCAAAGTATTTATTGAAGAGACAACAGCCGGTCAAGTGCGAAAAGTGATCGATGAATTGAATCTGGAATACAAACAAACGAATCGAGCGTTCAAAATTGTTTATGTGGCTGGCGGTGTTCAAATGGTGAGTCGAGAAACATATTCTCAGTGGGTGAGGAAACTTTTTAAGAAAAAGAGTAAGGGCAGACTCTCCCAAGCGGCATTGGAGACCCTTTCTGTTGTTGCGTTCAAGCAACCGGTCTCCAGGAGTGAGGTTTCAGGTATTAGAGGGGTGAACTGTGATGGTGTCATGCATACGTTATTGGAGAGGAGGTTGGTGACTATTTCGGGAAGGGGGGAAGGGCCTGGCAGACCATTACTCTTTCGAACAACAAAAGAATTTTTAAGATATTTTGGTGTGAACGATATTTCTGATCTACCAAAACCAAGAGAATTAGAAGAATTGCTGAAGGAGGATAACAATCTCCCAGAGGATGCAGTTGAATAAATATCTGGCTCGTTGCGGCGTGGCATCGAGGCGGAAGGCTAACGTCACCATTGCCCAGGGACGGATTATCGTGAACAATTGTCGAATTAAAGATATTGGATTAGAGGTTGATCCTCAAAAAGATCGAATTTATTTAGATGGACACCCGCTGGCGTTTCCAGAGCATTTTTCTTATATCCTGATGAATAAATCTAAGGGTGTCATCACTGCCGTAGAAGATGATCGAGGACGAAAGACCGTCCTGGACTTTATCAGCGTGAAAGACCGCATCTTTCCTGTAGGAAGGCTGGATTATGACACCGAAGGTGTACTGTTGCTTACGAATGATGGAGAGTTGGCCTATCGACTGACCCATCCCAAATATAATGTGGAAAAAGTTTACCGGACATGGGTTGAAGGTCATGTAAGCAATGATAAGATTCGGAATCTAACCAGAGGCGTTGAGATCGATCCCGGAATGATCGTCAAGGGTGAATCTGAAATTCTGAAAAAGCGGTTGAATCAGACACTTGTAGAGATTCGAGTTCACGAAGGGAAAAAGAGGCAGATCAAACGAATGATGAAGTCTATCGGACATCCTGTGCTCTATTTGGAAAGAAGCCGGTTTGCTGGCTTGACAGTAGATGATTTGCAAAGAGGCCAATGGCGTGAATTAACAGAGATTGAGGTCAATTCTCTTTACAGGCAAACAGGTTTAAAGGGGGATGTTGTATGAGCCAGATAAATGTTCCGTTCGATTAAAGAGAGAGGAAAACAATTCATCGTAACGATGGACGGCCCTGCAGCATCCGGAAAAAGTACGACTGCGAGACTCGTGGCAAAGAGATTGGGATGGCTCTACCTGGATACAGGAGCGATGTACAGGGCGCTTACGGTAAAGGTTCTACAAAAGAATGTTTTATTAGAAGATATAGAAAAGATTGGCAAAATGACCGAAAATACAGAAATAAAACTGATTCCTTCTGATGAGAGAGTACGCGTATTTTTGGATGGTAAAGAGGTCACTGCGGATATCCGACACCCGGATGTGGACAAATCAGTTGGTCCTGTCTGTGAAATCTCTCGTGTAAGGCAAATCATGGTATCGATGCAGCGAAATAGTGCAGAAGGGAAGAGAGTTATTGCCGAAGGGAGGGATATGGGAACCGTTGTTTTCCCTGAGGCAGAAATAAAATTTTATATTTTTGCCTCCTTGGAAGAGAGAGCGAAACGAAGACAAATAGATATGGCGAAACAGGGGATTGAGATCTCCGTAAAAAGTTTAATGAACGAAATAGAAAAACGTGATCATCGAGACAGCACTCGACAAAATAGTCCCTTGATGCAGGCCGATGATGCAATTCTCATCGATACGACAAATATGGATGTTGAAGAACAGGTCTCTTTTGTTATTGATCGAATTGTCCAGCAAATGGAATACAGAGGTAATAACGCATGAATGCCCGGAACGGTTATTATTACTCCGTCGTAAAATTGAAAAAGGATGAATAGGATGATCGTGACGATTGAATCACAAGCCAAACCGTGTCCAGGTGTAAAACGCGCTGTTTCTCTGGCAGAAAAACTCTTAAGACGAAATGATATCCTCTATTCTGCGGGCCAATTAATTCACAATCGAAGAGAAATCGAAAGATTACATGGGATGGGACTGCGAGAAATTGGGCCTGTAGCTCTCGAAGAATTATTAAAGAGGAAACAATTTAACGGTGAATATTTTCTCATCCGAACACACGGAGAGACTGAAGGAATCCTCAAAAGTGTACAAAACAGTTCGATCCAAGTTGTGGATGCCATCTGTCCCATTGTTCGCCATTCTCAGGACCTGATAGATCAGCATATCAAAGAAGGATGGGGAATTATTATTGCAGGAGATAAAAGGCATGCAGAAGTGATGGGATTGATGGCAAGGACCAAAAGTTGTGGTGTTGTTGTATCTAATATAAAAGAGATAAGTACAATGGAATTTGAGGACAGGAGCCTTCTCTTGGCCCAGACGACAATCGATCCTGCCTTTTTCTCAGATGTACGAATGGCACTGTCGAAGAGGTTACCGGGTCTTAAGATTGTGGATACAACCTGTCGTTTCATTCGCAAACGACAGATTGAAGTCAGGGATTTTTGTGTTGAGCAGGATGTATTTCTCCTTGTTGGTGGATATAACTCTGAAAATTGTCGTCTTCTTTACGATACGGCTTTTACTGTGAATAAGCAATCATATAGAATTGAGGAACCAAAAGACCTCGATAAAAAGTGGTTGAAAAACTGTAATCGATTGGGGATTTCTGGTGGGGCATCAACACCTCGATGGCAGTTAGAGGAAGTGATGAATTATATCGATAACTATCAGGCAGAAAAAAACCCGAAAGGGTTAGAAAATAGAAAAGGAGGAACATTTTTATGGTGGATGCGGAAAAACCACAAAATGAAGAAACGACGGATTTAAACGATCCAGTCCAACCAATGGAAGGAGGTGAAGAGAATACTAAACCTTCCGAATCGAATGAGGAAGTGAATAATTCTCATGAGATAGAGTCTACGAATAATCTAGAAATCGAGGAGCAAGAATACTCCGAAGAAGAGTATCAACGTTTTGTCGAATTTTACGATCGAACACTGAGTGATATTCGTCAGGGCCAGATTGTCGTTGGACGAGTGCTGACTATTACCGATCAAGAGGTGTTGGTGGATATAGGATTTAAATCTGAAGGCACCATTCCATTAGAAGAATTTTCTGATCCCTCTGAAGTGAAAGTGGGAGACAAAGTCGAAGTCCTTCTTGACAGCATCGAAGATGCGGATGGTCAACTCGTACTATCAAAGAAGAAGGCCACTTTCATGAGACTTTGGGATAAGGTTGTGGAAACAGAAGAGAAGGGTGGGACGATTGAAGGTAAGTGTGTTCGAAGAATTAAAGGGGGAATCGTCGTCGATCTTATGGGTGTCGATGCATTTCTGCCTGGATCACAAATTGATGTAAAGCCTATTCGAGATTTTGATGCTCTTATAGGGCAGACCTTTACTTTTAAGGTAGTGAAGGTGAACAAATTACGAAAAAATATCGTCGTATCTCGTCGTGCATTATTGGAAGAAAGCATGGCCGAACAGCGTGAGAAGGTTTTAGATGATTTGGAAAAAGGACAGGTAAGAGATGGCATTGTCAAAAATATAACCGATTTTGGTGTTTTCGTGGATCTTGGCGGTGTCGATGGCCTGTTACACATTAACGACCTCTCATGGGGTCGAATCAATCACCCCTCCGAAGTCGTAAAGTTGGATGAAAAGATAAAAGTGATGATCCTGGAATTCAACGATGCCAAAGATCGTATTTCTTTGGGCGTTAAGCAACTCCAACCTCATCCATGGCAGGAAATTGGTGAAAAGTATCCTGAAGGTTCTTTAGTAAAGGGAAAAATAGTATCAATAGCCGATTATGGTGCCTTTGTTGAATTAGAGAAAGGAGTTGAAGGGCTTATACACGTTTCGGAAATGTCATGGACGCGACATGGAATCCATCCTTCGAAGCTTGTCAATGTAGGAGAAGTCATCGATGTGAAGATTCTTTCTGTGGATAAAGATAAGAAGAGGATTTCACTGGGACTCAAACAGCTCACACCCGATCCATGGGAGAACATTGAAGAAAAGTATCCTATTGGATCGCAATACAGGGGGCGTGTCAGAAACATGACCAATTTTGGGGCCTTCGTGGAAATGGAAGAGGGTATCGATGGCCTTATTCATATATCGGACCTTTCCTGGACTCGAAAAATAAAGCATCCGAGTGAAGTACTCAAGAAAGGTGAAGAGATCGATGTCGTCGTTTTGGATGTGAACAAAAATGAACGTCGGGTATCTCTGGGATTCAAACAGTTGACTGATGATCCATGGCCGGCGTTCGAAGATGCCTATAAAGTCGATACGAAGACAACTGGAAAAGTCATTCGCTTTGTCGATAAGGGACTCATTGTTGAACTTCCCCTTGGTTTGGAAGGATTCGTACCGTTGTCCCAGATGATTGAAACCTCAATGGCAAAAGTCACTCAAGCATACAAAGCAGGGGATGAATCGGATTTTATTGTTATCGAATTTGACCGAACAAACAAACGCGTTGTTTTATCCAAGAAAAAAATCATTGAATCGGAAGAGATGAAAAAAGGCGAAGCCGAAAAGGTGGATGTCGAAACATTCTTAAAAAAACAAGACAGCGCACCAACATTAGCCGATGTAGCCGGTGATTTAACTAATGCAGACCAAAAAGAAGGACTTGAGACAAAGACGGAAGAAGCAAAAGTCGAAGATGAGGGTGCCCCTTCTCTGAAGAAAGATGAGGAGGAGAAAACCGAAGAAAAAAAGGAAGAAGCGGAAAAAGAAGAGACAGTTAAAAAAGAAGAGTTGAAAGCCGAGGAAACTTCCGGGGAGGCGGTAAAAGTCAATGAAATCGAAGAACCTTCTGTGGATGAAAAGAATGAGAAACAAGATGAGGCGAAGCAGGACGAAACGTCATCAGAGCAATAAGCACGTCATCGCTTTCTAACGGAAAAATCACAATTTCATAACAATTCTCATAGGAGTTGGGTCGTACAGACTCAGCTCCTAAAATTTTTAAGGGTATGAAAACCGTTTCATTCTGTACATTTGGCTGCAAATTGAATCAGTCGGAATCGGCTGGAATTATTAAAAGCTTTGTGGATCGGGGATACCGTGTGGTTTCCATGGATAAAAGTGCGGATGTTTGCGTCCTCAATACCTGTACAGTGACAGAAAGAAGTGATGCCAAAGTTCGAAAAGCTGTTCGGCATGTGCTAAAACAACATCCTGAAACCACGATTATCGTTTCAGGATGTTACTCGCAGGTAGCCCCATATGATTTGTTAAAAATTCGAGGAATTGATTATATCCTTGGAACAGATGAAAAATTCAAAATATTCGATTACTTTTCCGGACCCGGGAAACAAACATCTCCAAAAATTCGTATTACTCCTGCAGAAAGACTTCATAAAGCGGAAAGTCGTCCCGGTGAATATTTAAACCATACCCGTGCATTTCTCAAAATTCAAGATGGATGCAACCATAGATGTTCGTACTGCATCGTCCCCTTTGCTCGAGGTCCGAGTCGCAGTGTTCCCATTGTGGAAGTAATGCAACAAGCAGAGCTTCTCTTTCAAAAGGGATACAAGGAAATTGTCCTGACCGGTGTACACATCGGTGAATATGGTCGGGACTTATCAGAAAAAAGTCTATTGCTCCTCCTTTTACAACAATTACACCAGTTGGAGGGAATTGGACGTATTCGTTTAAGTTCATTGGACCCAGAGGATATCACAGACGACTTACTGGAATTCTGTGCCGATTCAGAAAAGATATGTCGCCATTTTCATATTCCTCTTCAAAGCGGATGTGATTCAATCCTTAGGGCAATGAACAGGCAATATACGACAAAAGGCTTTAGAGAAAAGGTGGACAAAATTACAGCGACTTTTCAAAACGTGGGTATAGGAACCGATATCATTGTCGGTTTTCCAGGAGAGACAGATGCTCAGTTCGATGAGACATATCGTTTCATCGAGAATCTGTCCTTGACGTATCTCCATATCTTTCCATTTTCAATCAGAAAGGGTACAGAAGCTGCATCTATGAAAAATCAAGTCGCCGCTAAAATCCGTATGGAAAGAGCAAAAAAATTACGAAAGCTGGGAGAATTGAAGAGAAGACAATTCATGAGCAGGTGGAAAGATGAGACGGTCAATGTACTTTTAGAGTCTCGAACAAACAAGGGGTGGATGAGTGGTTTCTCATCCGAGTATCTCCGTGTTGAGGTCCCTCTTAAAAGGAAATTGACTAATCAATTCGTATGTGTACATGTGAATGACGTGTCAGGCTCTCATGTGAGAGGGGAGGTTATCGAAAATGAATAGCACCAAAGTACCGAATTTTTATAATGGCTCATTTCGGATTTTCAATCCGTTTTCTGTGAAGAATCCGAATTTTTAGGATTTGAACCGATGACCCGCATGAGAATGATCCCGCCAACAATAACACCAATATATGTTGTAAAGAAACGCCAAAGAATAGAGAAGACAGACACGAGATGATTGGGTATAATGAGAGACATGAGTGCAGCCGTACTTGTCTCGGCAAGAAAGCTGGCACCAGGAGTTGGACAGAAATAAATAAGAAAAATAAGGAGAATTTGAACGGATACGACTTGAAAAAAACTGGGATTGAGTCCCATACCTTTGAGGACCATGTAAGCTGTTAGACATTTGTTGAAGTAAAGAAGAGCCGTTAGCCAGATATTGTGAAACAGAGTTGGTTTTTCGTAATTCCAGAAATGGATGATATGTGAATGATAACTTCCTACGAAATCATGAATTTTATCTGCTAAACCTTCGAGTGTTACAGATTTTGTCTTACATATTCTTGCCAGTTTGAGCAAAATCCATTCCACACAACGGCCGATACTCATGGGGCGAAAGAGAAATATAATAAAAACAAACGTCACTACGTAAAAAATACTGGAGCTAAAACTTAATATAAATCGGAATTGAAAGTCAGTGAATGTCCGAGTCATCCAGCGCAAAACCAGCAGTCCCGCAATCATCAGAAAACTCAATGTCGCTACAAAATTCATTATGCTTACCGACGTTGCGCCTGCAACAGAATATCCACTACGATTTAACATATAAATTTGGGCAACACCACCTCCTGTCTGAAATGGAGTCACCGCTGCGAGAAAAACATTGGAGAGATTGGCCTTGAATGAAGACACAAACGCATGTTTTGGTGAGTGATCGCCAATTTTCCGAATGAAGATAAAGATACGCCCTGCACCGGATATAAAATCAACACCGATGAGTAGTACGGCAAGAATAAAATAGGAAATATGAAAATCTCGAAGTGCCTGAATCGTTTCACGCGTTCCAGTAAAGTAGAAAATACAGATAAATCCTAAAAGAGTGAGAGTGATGAATATCTTCAAACCATGCTGGATAGATTTATTAGAAATGGAAGGTGGCATATGAGGAGCTTTCGTTTTATAGTGCTAAAGTCGACTCTTTGCTGACCATATGTCTCTTACCACCTCACGAAGTGGTTTTTCCGTGTTGGCCCGGAGGCTTATGAAGCATTGATTGCAGGCGTTATTTTTGGCAAAGTGTTTTCTCAAATCTTTATGTGTCGCGAAGTTCGTGTCCTTTTTCATTGCGCAGGGACAGAAGCTGCCATCGGGATTCACGACGAGGGAGCGAATACCCACTTTACACCCACCGGCAGAAGCCCCGTTCTTGAAAAATTCATAGTAACGATTTAAAACCGCTTCCGAGGAAAAAATGCAGGCACCATTTCTCTTTGCTTCGATGAGTTGGTCGATTATTTTTCGGAAGGCCGACAAGTCCTCGGGAGAGGTGATCAGCAACTCTTTTTCTCCTGTTCTACCGGCCGTATACATACTCAGGTTGAGCCTCGCGCCCCATCCTTCAACGATACTGAGGTTGTCTAAGAGGAAGGGGTAATTCTTACGTGTTGCCGCGGTAATCATCGTGATATCGTTATTTCCCTTTGCAGTTAATTTGGGAATGAGATCATTCAAATGTTGGAAGAGACCGGGGATTTTTCGGTTCTCATCGTGACGCTCATCGGGAAAATCAATAGAGATGGAAAACTGATCCATTCCGGCTTCTTTGAATTGATCATATTTTTCTTCCGTAAGAAGCGATGCATTTGTCACCAATACTGTGTATGGAAGATTTCCAGAATTATGAAAAATGCGAACAATATCCAGGATATCCTTCCTCAGGAGAGGTTCACCACCAGAGATTTGTACAACAAGAGGACGTATTTGCTCATAAATATGATAGTACTCTTCCGGTGATGCCTGCTTTTCGTCTTCTATCAATTCTCCTTTATCACAGTGTTCACAGTCTGCAGTACAGTTGTGTGTCACTTCGATGGAAATCGCCCAAGGTTTCTGCATCAGGGTATTCCAAATCCATCTATAAGCAGCCTGTATTACATAAAATCTGTTACGCTTTATCATCGTATTCCCCTCTTCAGTTGAATCGTAGTGTTGAAAGTGAACCACGGAAGATCCGTCTTTGACAGATAGAGAGATCCTCTCTTTTCTCCCGATGACTTCTGCTTTTCTATTAACACTTCTAAAACAACCATTTCATTTTAAAGATATAAAAGCTAACAAAATAATTTTAAAAAGTCAAGTCAGTTGAGTTAATTGCCATTGCATCAATGTCTTATTTTCTGATTGACATGAAAGATAATTTATTATATATTATTCTGACATTCAGAGTCGCTATTGGTAAGCAGCTCGATTCGAAATTAAAACAATTGATCTACCGGTCGTTGTGTATTCTAAAATCGTAACAAAATTTTAAACACTTTCAAAAAAAACTTAACAAAAGAGGATTGGTTATGGGATTAACCTGGCTTGATATTTCGATATTCATCATATTTTTCGGCATTGTCATCGGTGTCAGTATGTTTAAGAGTCGAAGAGAAAAAACAAGCGAGGATTTCTTTCTTGCGAGTCGAGGTCTCATTTGGCCGATGATAGGACTTTCCTTAATTGCGGCGAATATTTCGACAGAACATTTTGTGGGACAGGCAGGTCAGGGAGCCGGAATTGCAGGCATGGCCGTTGCCAGTTATGAGTGGATTGCAGCGATCACACTGGTCTTTGTGGCCATTTTCTTTTTACCTCGATTTCTGCGAAGTGGTATCTATACGATTCCGGAGTATCTGGAATATCGATATAACCCAACTGCCCGGGCGATAATGGCCTTTTATACGATGGTTATCTACGTCGGAGTCACCATCTCTGCAGTTATCTATTCCGGAGGTCTCACATTGCAGACCATATTCGGTGACCTGGGAAATCCGAACCATTTATTATACAGTGTGTGGGTCATTGGGAGCATTGCCGCTCTATATACCATTTGGGGAGGATTAAAGGCAGTCGCCTGGGCCGACTTATTTCTGGGATCTGCACTGATTATCGGTGGCGCCATCACCATGATAATCGGTTTTCAAGCAGTAGGGGGAGTCAATAATTTTTTCGCCCAAAACAGTGATAAGCTGCATATGATTCTTCCCAGGGATCATTCGGTATTACCATGGACAGCCCTCATTATTGGACTCTGGATTCCCAATTTTTACTATTGGGGACTTAATCAATATATCACGCAAAGGACGTTGGCTGCCAAAAGTCTACGCCAGGGTCAAATGGGTGTGATTTTCGCGGCATTCTTAAAACTGATCATCCCCTTTATTATCATATTCCCGGGCATTATGGCGTTTCAACTCTACGGGAATCAGATGACGGGGGAGAGTGGCACTGATGCAGCCTACCCATTGCTCATTAAAAATCTCATAAATCCTGGCCTTAGGGCATTTATCTTCGCAGCAATCAGCGGGGCCGTGATCAGCTCGTTGGCATCGATGTTGAATTCTGCGTCGACCATTTTTACCATGGATCTGTACAAGCGTCACTGGAAGCAAGACGCTTCTCAGAAAACACTTATCTGGACTGGACGTATCACGACTGCAATTTTTGTTTTGATTGGGTGTATCATTGCACCTCGATTGGGAGATCCAAGGTTCCAGGGTATCTTCACCTATATACAGGAATTTCAAGGATATATATCACCTGGGATCCTTGCAGTATTTGTGTTCGGTATGATTTTCAAACGGGCTCCGGCTGTTTCAGGAGTCACAGGTCTCATTCTGACCGTACCTGTTTACGGATTTTTACAGTGGCAATTCGGTGAGATCGCATTCCTAAATCGAATGGCAATTACTTTTATCATCATATTAGTGGTGATGTTTGTGATGACAACTATCAAACCCTTATCAAAGCCCAAGGTCATGCCGATTCGAAAGGAATTCGACATGAAGCCCGCACCATCGCTCGTATGGTTAGGCGCGTTGGTCATCGTGGTGACGCTCATTCTTTACATTATCTTCTGGTAAAAGTTTGAGGCTTTTCGATGCGTTTCCGAATGATAGTCGTCGGGAAAACACGAGTATCCTATCTATGCGAGGGAGAAGAAGACTATCTGAATAGGCTGAAACAATACTGTAAGTTTGAGATTCAACATGTAAAGAGTGAGAAGATTAAACACAGTATTGCCGAGGATCATATCCGTAATTGTGAGGGAGAACGAATCCTGAAACTTGTTTCCCAAAGGAGTACTGTTGTGGCCCTGGATATTGAAGGTAAGAGCATGACGTCACAAGATCTTGCACGGAAAGTTGATGATTGGCAATCTCGCGGTGTTCCAGAAGTGGTCTTTCTTATTGGAGGACCTCTGGGATTAAGTGGTGCTGTATTGTCAAAAGCCGATTTAATTCTTTCACTCTCCAGAATGACTCTAACCCATGAGATGGCGCGATTGATACTCCTGGAACAGTTATACCGTAGTTTTACGATTTTGAGAGGAGAGAAATATCACAAATGATGTTGAAATATTCCATTTATTGGGCGTCTTTTCCAATCGTCATGCTTTTCTGCAATTACCGCCCAACATGATTTTAAGAGGTAAAGTTACAAAAAATTGTCACGAACGATCATACACATCGATATGGATGCTTTTTATGCATCTGTAGAACAGCGGGATAATCCGGAATTCGCAGGTAAACCCGTCATCGTTGGAGCCCCTCCTCGAATGGGAAGAGGCCGTGGTGTGGTATCTGCGGCATCTTACGAAGCTCGCAGATATGGGATTCATTCCGCTCAGCCTATTTCAAGGGCCTATCGATTATGTCCCAATGGGATCTTCCTTCCCGTCCGTGGTAAACGTTATGTGCAGGTCAGCCGTAAAATTATGGCCATTTTTCGTGAATACACCCCCTTATTACAAGCAATTAGCCTGGATGAGGCCTTCTTGGACATGACGGGGACAGAGCGACTCTTCGGACCGGCTGAAGAAGCAGGTCGGAGTATCAAAGCACAAATTTGGGAACAGGAACAATTAACGGCCTCTGTAGGTATTGGAATAAATAAACTGATTGCCAAAATTGCTTCTGATTTAGAAAAACCAGATGGATTCGTTATCGTTCATTCCGACAAAGTCGAATCGTTTTTAGCTCCACTACCTGTTGGGAAACTCTGGGGAATCGGGAAAAAAACCGAAGAAAAACTTGCCAATCTGGGCATTCGGACAATTGGTGAACTCGCAAGATTATCAAAGAAGACGCTTCAGGATATCGCCGGTAATATGGGATTAAATCTTTGGAATCATGCAAGGGGTATCGATGACAGTTCAGTTATTTCATCTCGTGAAGCCAAATCGATAAGTAATGAGACGACTTTTGGTAAGGATGTTACGAATCGAGAGAGACTCTTTGAGACACTGTTCATCTTATCAGAGAAGGTTGGGTACCGGATGCGGAAACATGAATGGATAGGGAGGACCGTTGTACTCAAAGTGCGCTTCCAAGATTTCTCAACACTCGTTCGTCATTCTACTCTGCCCAAACCAATTTTCATGAGTGAGGCGATTTACTCAGAAATCTACACACTTTTCGAAAACTTGACCCTCCATCAGCCTATACGTCTTTTGGGAGTCGGTATGACCCAGCTCTCTCCAGCCCGGGAGCAACAGATCGATCTATTCGAAGAAGCGGATGAAAAACGCAAAAAGGTGACACAGGCCGTGGATGAGTTAAAAGATAGATTTGGGGAACGTGTAATCGGGAAAGGGGGGACGATATATAAATGAAAAATTTCTCACAACCCCAAGAAAAGCGGTTGACAATCTGATACCAAAATTGTAAATTATAACCTTGATCGATTTGAGATTGAAGAAGTCCTATACTCACACGCTCTTGAAAGATCCAAAAAAACAGGACCTTTTTTTCTTCTATCAGGTAAGTAAAAAGCTCTGGCATAGTTCTTGTTATTTAATATTACAACAAGGGTAAGAGCCAGCACATCGTCGATGTTTTTTCCTGATTTGGATGCTATTTACGTGGAAATATTTTCCCGATTTACATTTAAGATTGAATGAACTTAAAACGAGAAAGAACGCTTACCATTTTTAATCTTAAAAATTCCATTATTCGTTTACTTCTGCTGGCTGGAATATCCCTTGCTTTCTTATATGGCTTTTCACTTTTCCGGCCATGGAGAAAGATCGAAAAAGAGAACAGTATAGAAGTTGCCATCGAGAGGGGGATGACGCATAAAGAGATTTCTCAACTGCTCAAAGAAAAAGGCGTGATACGAAGTGAAAGTAGTTTCCTGCTGGGAGCAAAACTGTTGGGCATCACGCGTAACCTACAGGCCGGCCGATATCTTTTCCAGGGTCGACTGACAAACTATTCTGTATTACGTAAACTGCATAAGGGAAGAGTCATTTCTGCGTATGTTACCATACCAGAGGGGAGCCGGGCAACAAAGATCGCATCGATTCTGCATCAGCGCCTGGATATTGATTCTACACGTTTCATGACTCTGACAACGGAACCATCGTTTTGCACCTCCCAAGGATTCGACGAGATGATATTGGAGGGCTATTTATATCCAGATACCTATCGATTTCATCAGAATGCAACTCCAGAGGACATCATAAAAACCATGCTTTCTCGTTTCCGGGGGGTATTTGTAGATTCCCTTAAGAGAAGATCTGAAGAACGAGGATTGTCAATCCATGATGTGGTGACCTTGGCCTCAATCGTGGAAGGGGAGGCCGCCTTAGATTTTGAGAGACCAAAGATTGCTGCGCTCTATCTGAATCGATTGAAACGGCGGATGCTTCTCCAGGCCGATCCAACGATTCAATATCTCATTAAAAATGGTCCTCGAAGGTTGTTGAATAAAGATCTCGAGATCGATTCGCCCTATAATACCTATATTCATCCAGGATTGCCTCCGGGCCCCGTGAATAATCCAGGTTTGGCCTCGATTCTTGCAGTTTTATATCCGGATACTGTAAGATACCTCTATATGGTCGCCAATGGAGATGGATCCCATACATTCTCACGTACCATGAATGAACATTTGAGGGCCAAGAATCGTTTTGATCAAATTCGTAGAAATGCCAGACGAAAATAATTTGGAAAAATGTTTTGAGAAGTAGAATCCAGGATATTCTGAAAGAACTCAACGAGGAACAGCGTCCGGCTGTTGAGACAACCGAGGGTCCCATACTGGTCCTGGCCGGTGCAGGAAGCGGGAAAACCCGTGTATTGACATACCGGATGGCCTACATTCTCCGTAAGAAAAAGATTGCGCCATGGGAAATTCTAGTCATGACTTTCACTAATAAAGCTGCTGGTGAGATGAAAGAAAGAATACAAAGTCTGGTAGGAAATGATAATCCCTTATGGGTCGGTACTTTTCACTCCACCTTTGCCAAGATATTGCGAAGGGAAATCGGTGTCCTGGGGTACAGCTCTGATTTTGTGATATACGATACAAATGATCAGGAACGAATGTTAAAGTTTATTATGGGAGAAATGAATATATCCCCAAAGGAATATTCTCCCAAATCGATTCGGAGTGTTATTAGTATAACAAAGAACAGGTTAATTTCACCAGAAAATTATGCATCAACTGCAAAAAGTCCCTTTGAGAAAGTGGTCACTCGTATTTTTCCAGTATACGAAAACCGACTTCGATTCTACAATGCACTGGACTTTGATGATCTCATCACAGTTCCCATTAAACTCTTTACCATGTACCCAGATATTTTATTGAAATACCAGTCACGATTTAAATACATACTTGTTGATGAGTATCAGGATACAAATCGTGCCCAATATTTGTTGCTTTATCATCTGTCCAAGGAACATCGCAATATCTGTGTTGTGGGTGATGATGATCAATCCATTTATCGCTGGAGAGGTGCAGATATTCGCAACATTTTAGAATTTGAAAATGACTTCCCGGATTCGCAAGTGTTCCGGTTAGAGCAGAATTATCGATCGACCCAGACGATTCTGAAAGCAGCCAATTCGGTCATCGAGAAAAATGTGGGCCGAAAGGGAAAGAGTTTATGGTCTGCAAGAGAGTTGGGTGAGAAAATCGATCTACTGGAAGTAGTGGATGAAAGAGAGGAAGCACAAAAAGTTGTTGAAAAAATCAAAGTGGAGGTATTTAAAGGGAAAAGAACTTTCCGTGAATTTGCAGTGCTCTATCGAACGAATGCACAGTCACGTTCCCTGGAAGATGGACTTCGAAAAAGCGGCATGTCTTATGTTATTGTCGGTGGAGTTCGATTTTATGAGAGGAAAGAAATTAAGGATGTTCTGGCCTATCTAAAATTAATTGCGAATCCCAAGGATAGTATCAGTCTGAAGCGGATTGTCAATTTTCCATTACGGGGTATTGGAGATGGCACTCTGAGGAAGATAGATGCATGGGCCGAAAGCATTGGTATGCATATGTTTGAAACCATGGGTAGGATCGATGAAATTCCCGATATCACGTCACGGATCAAGACAAGTGTTAGAGATTTTTACGGTCTTATACAAAAATATATCGATTTGAAGGATCAAATTTCCCCCAATGAGCTCGCACACACAATCGTCGATGAAACAGGTCTATTAACGATGTACAAAGGGGATACGAGCCCTGAAGGGCAGGGGAGGGCAGAAAATATTCGTGAGTTCCTAGCGGCTGTCAGTGAATATGCTGTGAGCACTGATTCCCCCAGCTTATCGGGATTTCTGGAAGAGGTTTCTCTTATCACAGATATTGATACATGGAATGATAAGTCAAATGCCATCACTCTGATGACTTTACATTGTGCCAAAGGATTGGAATTTCCAGTTGTTTTTATTACAGGATTAGAAGATGGTCTCTTTCCAGTCCTACGGAGTCTGGATGAACCCGAGGCATTGGAAGAGGAACGACGCCTTTTCTACGTTGGGCTCACCCGAGCCAAGGAAAAAATCTATCTATCCTGTGCTGAGAGGAGGAGGTTATTTTACGATTCGAATTTTCGATTGCCTTCCCGTTTCTTGGATGAAATAGACTCTACCGTATTAAGAAGGACGAAAGCGTCCTCCAGAAATGCTGCAATATCGATGCATGCGGATGTTCAGAATCGCAAAAAGGAAGCTTATGATTCTCATCCGGACTATGAAGATTTTTCTCAAGAAAAAATTCAATACAGACCAGGGGTCTGTGTGAATCACGAAAAATATGGAAAGGGACGGATTGTTCGAGTCGAAGGAGAGGGACAGAAAAAGAAAGTCATTGTTCGGTTTGAGGATGGTGCAGAGAAAAAATTTCTGTTACAATATGCCCGTTTTGCCCAATTATAGGTCATTGTAGATCTGAATACCAATTGGGGGATTCCACTGATAAAATTGTCTTTCCGAAATTAAACATGATGAGCAATATCTAAATCCTCAAATTGCATCTTTAAATATCCGTTCATATTTTAGTAAAACGAGAAGGACCCGGAGGAGGGAAAGATGTTCATCCAGGAAGAGAAACTCTATCAGGAAAGAATA
>Ga0114922_10002611_pt1 | contig 16846 bp, 16 predicted proteins | sample AartaG_FD_100975 | JGI IMG/M metagenome (GOLD analysis project Ga0114922, IMG submission 100975) | Deep subsurface microbial communities from Aarhus Bay to uncover new lineages of life (NeLLi) - Aarhus_00045 metaG | ecosystem: Environmental > Aquatic > Marine > Oceanic > Sediment | place...
AAACTGGAAGTTCTGGAACTAACCAAAAGCACACGCACCGCTCAACAAGCTGCGGATGCTGTAGGTTGTGCAGTAGGACAAATTGTAAAATCGCTCATCTTCAGAACAGGTGACCAGCCACTGCTATTCCTGGTCAGCGGAAAAAATCAACTGGATGTCAACAAAGTGAACGCAGCATTGAACTTTCAGCTTCACAAAGCGGATGCACATTTTGTTCGCGAAAAATCTGGATATACGATTGGCGGTGTACCGCCAGTAGCCCATGCGTTTCCAATGGAAGTTTTTATCGACCGAGACCTGATGGAATATGATGAGATATGGGCCGCCGCCGGCACTCCCAACGCTGTCTTCCGCCTAAAAAGCAATGACCTTCCACGCATAACCGGCGGGAGGGTTATTGATGTGAAATAATTCAGATTAGGAAACAAAGGACAAGGCAACTTTTGCTGCCTGGCTGGCATCCGGCGCGTACCCATCCGCGCCAATCTTCTTTGCGTAGTCTTCTGTGACAGGCGCGCCGCCAATCATAATCTTAACTGTGTCCCTCAAGCCGGCTTCATCAAATGCCTTGATCGTATCGGGCATATTCGCCATGGTCGTTGTCAGCAGCGCCGACATCGCCACCACCTGCGCGCCGGATTCTTTCACCGCTTCAACAAACTTTTCAGGGGAGACATCCGTGCCCATGTCAATGATCTCAAAACCCGCCCCTTCCATCATTATCCCGACCAGGTTCTTGCCAATGTCATGCAGGTCGCCCTTTACGGTTCCGGTAACTACTTTCCCGATCGGCTCTACAGCTTCTGCGACCAGGAGAGGTTTCAATATCTCCAACCCACCCTGCATCGCACGCGCAGCAACCAGCAGCTCCGGGACAAAATATTCCCCATCCTCAAAAAGCTGGCCAACCTCTGCCATCGCTGCCATCATGCTCTGTTTTAGGATCGCTTCCGCGGTCACTTTTTCTTCCAGCGCAGCCTGCACACCGGTTGTGACCACGTCTAGATCACCATCCAAAACTCCTTGATAGATCTGTTTCACTGCCGCATCCATAAATGTAGATACCTCCGGGTTTAATATTTTTTATTAGTTTTTTTGCAGTTATTCTAAATATACACGATTTCCTGACAATATCCATACTGTTTTGAATGTAAATATTACCAAATCATCGGCGGTAGTTCCTTTTTTTTATTCGATAAAGGTGGTTTCCATCACTAAAGCAGCGCCTTGTTTTCTAGTTGATGAACCGATCTGCATCAGCAATTTGACCTGAAAGAATATCATTCAGAAATCATTCACTTCGCAGTAGGCAGAGCGGACTGCCGGTTGCCAGCACCATTGATCAGCCGGAGAAAAGCCTTTGGATATGATCCGTCATCAGCTCCGCTAAATTATCAAGGACCACATCAGCATCCGCCAATTTTTCCGCATGATTAGTGGTTGTTACAGCGATGCACTTCATTCCAGCTGCTTTTGCAGCCTGCACACCGGCAGCAGCATCTTCGATCACCAAGCAGTTCAAAGGGATTATCCCTAAGCGGTCAGCCGCCTTGAGAAAAATGAGTGGATCAGGTTTACTCGGCAAACCATCTCCGCTGACAACTTCATCAAAATAAGTCTCCACAGCCAATGCCGTTAAAACCACATTGATGTTTCCAGGTGATCCGGAAGAGGCAAGCGCCTGGCGGACGCCGTTCTGCCGGAATGCTTCCATCCATTTCTTAACTCCGGGGAGAAAGATTGCCTGATCCGTAATAATGTTCTGAAATAGAATGTCTTTTTCCCGGCTTATCCGTTCAGTCAATTCTTTTGAGATCGGTTGATCCACAATGAATTGGATAACCTGCTGGTTGGTCATTCCGAAAGTCCTACGCAACCGCTCTTCATATACTTTTATCTTGTATTTCTTTAAAGTTATGCGCCAGGCTTCGAAATGTGAAGGTCCTGAATCCAGCAGGACCCCATCCATATCCCAGATAACCGCTTCTAACTTCATAAAATCAATCATGGGTATTCTCCATCCATCCGCATGCGCGTGAATATCGGCGCAGGGCATACCTGACCGCATCCATTACCAACGCTTCCGGCTTGTTTTCAAGCTCACCTGCCGCCACACGCTCATATTGGCGCGGCATAAACTGGCGCATAACAGTCAGCGGAATTGGGTATTCTATCAGATTATCAAACAGGCGTTTTTTTATTTTACGCACTTCTTTATCCTCCCAATAAAAGCGAGAGCGGTCATACAAACTATATTTTCTGGCAATCAACTGCTCAAACCCATTCCCGGTGTAATATTTCTGCCAATGCCGCGGCGCTGATTGCATAGCCCGATCCAATTCAATGATGAAATTGGACAAATACACCCCCGGCTTACCAATCATGGTTTCATTCTCCATCATCGCCATTGAAAACAATGCCTCGCGCATTGTATAGGTCAGCTCTTGATTGATGCGCAGGAACGCAAAGTGATTGTCCACCAGCTGGTCCAGCACCATTTGCGGTTGAAAATCTGCTTGCAGTACTTCCAACACCACCGGCTTATCCCCATACACGCATCCACCCAATTCATTAATGAGAGAAGAATCAAACGGAATGACCTTCTCACTATCATATCCCGCTCCAAGGAAAATGCGCACTGCCAACAGCCGTTCCTTCATCTCCGGCAGTCCGGCAGCCATTGCGGTTTTAGCAAACCGATCAACCGCAATTTCCACATCTTCCTTGTGGATGATATTCGTTTGATCTTCTGTCATTTCCTGCCCGGGATGAACATCAATCACATATAAAGGTTTTTCCTCATCCGGCAGGGCAGCCGCAGCACTCTCCGCCGCTTGATAGAGAGCCGCTTCACGCAGGATAATTTCCTCTTGAGAAAGCAGTTTGTCCGCTGGGTCTCCTTTAAGCGGCATCCCGGCATGAATGCCCAAAATATTAGAGCCCAAACTAACGAGATCTGATATGAACGCGCAAGTTTTTTTCATCGCAGATACAACAGGTTCATCCTGCCAGAGAGAAGGGCTTAGATCATTGACCCCAAAAAAGAGCCGATCCCGCGGAAAACCGGTCTTCACCGCAATCTGTTCCAAGTTTGCAATAAAGTCATTAGGGATCATTTTCCCGCTCTGTCCATGCGGATCCAGTATATCCGCGCAGATCTCAAAAAAAGCAGGAGAATTATCCGCTAACGCCTGCCGCAGATATGCTTCCTGCACAGTTGAGTTCTGAGAGTCTACTGTATAGATCCCTTTTCTCTCTCCTCCGCGGTTTGCCTCCATAATATCAATCAACCAAGAATTACGCATATCTATCCTTTTTCTATGATATAAGCAACCTGTTTATTTTAACTTTGTTTTTAACAACGTTCCTCATGTTACAATGACGCCATTAAAAATATTAATGGTTGACAATGTTCATATTCCTTTCAAAATTACTTCCCTTATTCGTATACCCGTTGGGATTAGCATGCATACTGCTCCTTTTCGCTCTGGCTGCAAAGAACGATCCGCGCGCGCGGGCAGTCTTGATTACCACGGCATTGGTCATCCTGTGGTTTTCCAGCACCACCGGTTTTTCGCACCTACTCGCCAAGTCACTTGAATGGCGTTACCCAACGCCGGATGAGATCCCGGCAGCGGACGTGGTAGTTGTGCTGGGCGGCGGCACGGAACCAGCTGCGTACCCGCGCCCCTCTGTTGAAGTAAACGGCGCCGGAGACCGTGTGCTCTACGCCGCCATGCTTTATAACGAAGGAAAAGCAGCCCATATCCTCCTCAGCGGGGGAAATATCTCATGGCTTAATGAAGGGGCTACAACACCTGCAGAAGATATGGCATCCATTCTCACCGTAATCGGCATCCCGGAGGAAGCGCTGTGGCTGGAAACCATATCACAGAACACATATGAAAATGCCCTGTACAGCACAGAGATCCTCGTTGAAAACGAAATCGAGCAAATTTTGCTGGTTACCTCCGCCATGCATATGCCGCGCTCAGTGGCTTTATTCGAGAAACAGGGTGTTGAAGTGATCCCTGTTCCAGTTGATTTCAGCATTACAGAGGATGAATCTCCGCAAGACAGCAGCGGGAATTTACAATCCAAGATTATAAAAATCATCCCGCAGACAAGCAACCTGTCTCTGACAACCAACGCAATGAAGGAATACCTCGGTTATTTTATTTACAAACTACAGGGCTGGCTTTAGTTGGCAGAAGTGAAACAAATACCAGCACACATTCTTTCATCCGCGAAGATCCTCTGGAAATATCTTCAAATGAACCAACCCCTGCGAAAAAGCGATATTGTGATCGCTATGGGTAGCCACGATTTGCGGGTAGCCTCATATGCCGCCCAGTTGGTGCTGGAAGGGTGGGCACCGCTTCTGATCTGTTCCGGTGGTTTTGGCCGCCTGACCAGCGGTGCCTGGCAGGAAAGCGAAGCGGCGCGTTTTACAGCCGCAGCAGTGGAAAAAGGACTTTCCCGAAAAAAAATCCTCCAGGAAGACCGCTCAACAAACACCGGGGAGAATCTCCTGTTTTCAAAATCCCTGTGTGAAAAACACGGTATTCCAACCAGAACAGTGCTTCTGATCCATAAACCATATATGGAACGCAGGGTGTGGGCAGCCGCGCGGAAAATCTGGCCTGAACCGCAGGCAGCCGTCTCCTCCCCGCCGATACCTTTCGAAGCATATCCCACTGAGGATATTCCCCTCAACCAGGTCCTCCACATTATGGTTGGAGACTTTCAGCGCATCCTGGTATATCCGGAAAAAGGTTTTGCTGTTTCCCAGCCAGTACCAGATGAGGTAATGGATGCATTCGACCTTTTGGTTCTTAACGGTTACACACAGCACTTGATCTGATGTTGAACCAAAACAGCAGACTATGTATAATTAATATAACAAAAATAGAAAGAAAATAAAAAATATGCTACAACCAAGTATACAGATTGGCAGCCGGCGGTTAGCCGTCTTAATTGACGGAGACAACGCCCAGCCATCCCTTATCAATAAAATATTATCTGAAGCCAGCAAATACGGCACAGTTACCGTAAAACGCAACTTCGGCGATTGGACAACCACCAATATGGGAGGCTGGAAGGACACATTAAACACCTACGCCATCCAGCCTATCCAGCAGTTTCGCTATACCATTGGTAAGAACGCGACTGACAGTGCGATGATCATCGACGCAATGGACCTGCTATACAGCGGTACTGTGGACGCATTCTGCCTTGTGTCAAGCGACAGCGATTACACCCGCCTCGCTACACGCATCCGTGAAAAAGGGTTCTTTGTGATGGGTATCGGGCAGAAGAAAACTCCGCGCGCATTTGTTAATGCCTGTGACGTGTTTGTCTATACTGAGAACCTGGTTCCCAGGAAACCAACCAAGAGCCGCAGCGGGCAGAAGAAGTCCACCACAGCTGCAAAAGAACCACCCGCGCCAAACCCAATTCCTCTCCTTAAACAAGCCTTTGAAAATGCCGTGGGAGAAGACGGTTGGGCATTTTTAGGCACACTCGGCCATCATCTGCGCCAGCTGGACCCCGGATTTGATGCACGTACTTATGGGTATAACCAATTATCCGTACTGATCCGGGCTCATCCAAAATCTTTCGAGATCCGTGAGGTGGATGGGACAGATGGGAACTCCAGCATTTATGTAAAACTGATCACACACAGCAAAAAGGCAAAGTAAATTATGGAAAATGTATTGGACCTGATATTCAAACGCCGCAGTGTGCGTATCTTCAGCAAACAGAAAGTTGAAAAGGAAACACTAACCAAATTACTTCAGGCTGCCATGGCAGCACCTTCAGCCAGCAACAGCCGCCCCTGGGAATTCATTGCTATCACTGATGAAGAAACGCTAAAAACGCTGCAATCCAAGCTCAAATATGGAAAATACAAAGCCCCCGCTGCTGTGGTCGTTTGCGCGAATCTAAAAATCGCAAAAAATGAATCCGCTTACCGTTTCTGGGTGCAGGACTGCAGCGCAGCCACTGAAAACCTGTTGATCGCAGCTGCTGGAATGGACATGGGCACGGTCTGGATCGGGTCATACCCAAAGGATGATGTGATGGATACCCTTCGGGTAACACTCGGCATCCCGGAAGATGTGTTTCCGCTCAGTCTTGTGTATATCGGCTATCCGGCTGAAGAGGTGTACCCTCGCACTCAGTACAGCGAAGATCGGGTGCACTGGGAAAAGTATTAGCGCATTGCGATTAAATATTGATTTGTTATACTGAGCTCAATAAATTATTCAAATAAACATAAGCAGGAGGAATAATGCAAGAATTCTTTAATTCAGAAAAAGTGGGTGATTTCATCAAATTCCGGAAGATGATCACACCAGCCATAATTCAGGTATTGTTCTGGGTAGGCGCAGTCGTATCCGTGCTGACAGGGTTGGTCACCATGGCACTCAGCTTTGGGCAATACGGCGGGGGAGCAGTCGCATTTTTAGGTGGGTTTTTCATAATAATCCTTGGACCGGTGGTTGTTCGTATCTACTGTGAACTCCTCATCCTCTTCTTTCGTATGAACGAAACCCTCACAGAGATCAAGAACGGTTTAGCTAAAAAATAATAACATCAAACAGTAAGAAACCTGCAAATTTTCAAATACGATCCAGTATTTTCAATTAATTTGGCAGGTTTTTTTCATTTAACCCGCTTAAATTTGTTAAAATTAGAAATAGATTGAATCTATCTGAAAGGAAGAAACAATGATTTTTAATCCTGATGATTTTTATCGCTTGGGGATGGCGCTTCTCGTTGGCGCCATAATTGGAGCAGAACGTGAGCGCCATAAAAAAGCTGTGGGGCTGCGCACATTGATCCTGATATCTTTGGGTTCCGCCCTTTTCACGATCCTTTCTTACCGTATTGGCTTGGATAACAGCAATGAACCAGGACGGATCGCAGCTAATATTGTCAGCGGAATCGGTTTTCTGGGTGCTGGTGTCATTCTGGAAGAGCGCGGGCGAGTAACTGGCCTGACCACCGCCGCCACCATCTGGCTGACAGCCGCATTAGGAATGGCAGCCGGCGCAGGAGAGTATATATTATCAGCAGGCGCCGGATTAATGGCGCTTATTGTGTTGATGTTGTTCACGCGTTTCGAGGAATATCTGGAAATTTCCAGTGAAACACGCACCTATCAGATCACCACTAAGATTAGCTGGGATAAATATAAAGAATTAAAATCGCTGTTCAAGGAGCATCATCTTTCTATCCAAAATTATAAACAGGAAAAAAAGGAAGATGAAATGGTGTGCACTTTTGAAGTGTACGGTACCAACAAACGGCATGATAAATTGGTCCAGAAGCTGCTCGGTGATAAGCAGATCAAAGAGGTATGGTTCTGAATTTCCACTTTTGTGCAGAACTTTTCCGGCAATTTCTTCATTATTACTATACAGATATTAACCCGGAGTATATAGATGAATTTTAAGAAGATCATAGTAACCACGATCGCACTGGTAATACTGCTTGCTTCATCAAGCTGCCAGAATGTGACAATTGATCTGGCAGATGAGGATACAAAAACGCCGGATGCGGCCACATCTAAGACAGATGAAAGCAATGAAACTGAAGATTTTCCTGCTGAAATCACAGGCAGCGGAGACCTGCTTCCGGATGGAGTGCTGGTCAACACAGATAATGGCGTTGGATTAACCTATCTTGATGTAAACGGGCAAATCCTTTCGGAAATACAAACTCCTGGTATTGGTGGATCCGCTGACCCGGGAAATGTGGCCATTGCCGGTACAATAACTCCAGGCCAACCATTGCCGCCAATCATCTACCGCAGTTGGGAACCAGAGGGTGCATTAATGGCAAATACGAACGGTCAAACATCCACTTTACGGCTAACAAATTCATTTCTCTCACTCAATGTTGCACCCGGCCAATCCGCGCTCGCTTTTTCAGAAGTGATGATCAGTCCGGATAATTTTCCCCATTCCTTCCTGTACGCAGGGAATACAGCAAATTTAGACAGCGTCGGATCTTTTTACGACCTGATTGATGAACCCACCTATATGGCGCTTATGACCGTAGGTATTGAAGCAGTCAGCGGCGAACCGCAGGGGGTCTGGTATACAAAGACTGGTTGGGGAATCGGGGGAGCGGATCTGATCTTTCCTATCACAAGAGGGCTGTATTTTTTTGATCTCACCAATGGTGATAACCTTCAATACATAGATGCGGACCGCAGCTTTCAGGGAATTTCACCCGACCTGAGCCACGTAGGCACAGTTGATTTCGATATGGCAGGAGACCGTGCTATGACCGTTATTAACCTCACCAACAGCCAGAAAACTTCTTTCGCGCTGAATCCCGCCAGCGACCGTGGGGCAGGATTTACAGTCTTCTCCCCAAACAACCAATTTGCGGCGTGGTTAGAAGCAAGCGGTTCGATGATCTCAGAACCATTCAATTTTCATCCGCTCGTACGGATAGGAGATATCCAAAATGGCGGTGTGGTGAGAGAGCTGGTGGGCGCGGCAGCCGCTCAGGCCATTAACGGCGACCGAGCAACCTTCATGCGTCCTATCGGATGGCTGACCAACGAAATCCTGCTGGTGGAAATCCGCGGGCAAGATTGGGGAGATGTGTCGCTTCTGCACTACGATGTCTTATCCGGTGGACTATCTCTTTTCTCTTCCGGCAATTTTGTTGGTTTTGGTTACCACTAACCAGTAATTCCAATCAAAAAGGCAGGTTTTTCTTCAACACCTGCCTTTTATTACCTTTTAGATTATTTTTTCCAGGCCACCTCAAGACAATTCTAAATATAATAAGTAACTTTAAAATTATCGTGTTAACATCACAAAATTTGCAGTTTCTTACAATGTAGTGTAATATAATCAGTGGTTCGGAGTTTTATCATATTTGTATTAACCATCGCGGCACGGTGATTAGGGAAACCGTGAAGAAAGATCGATAGTGTGAGAGGTCAGCCACTATCGATCTTTTCTTTAACTATTCCTTAGAAAAGCAACTGTAACGCCTTCTCCACCTTCGTTATCCAACGCAAGCTCCCATCTCTCCACCAGCTGCGCATTTCCCAACTCTTCCCGCACTACCTGCCGCAGGGTGCCAGTTCCCTTTCCGTGCACAATACGCACAAAAGGAAGTCCGGCGGCATGCGCCGCATCCAGATAGCGGTCAAGCGCCAGCAAGGCATCTTCCGCGCGCATACCGCGCAGATGCAGTTCTGTGCCAGGAGACGGATAAAATATCTCCTTTTCCGTATCAGAACGGCCTTCAACCACTTCCGAATCATTAATTCGCTGCCCTTCGTTTTTAGATCGTTCAATATCCCGTAGGTCTACCTTGACATGCATCTTCCCGATCTGCACTTCCACTTCATCTTCAGTGATCGAAGAAACGATCCCATCCGTATCCAATCGGCTTACATACACTCTGTCGCCCGTTCGCAGAGGACGACGGCGCCGCGGCTGAAAATGCTGTTTCTCAATCGGTTCATCGATCCTTTCCATCAGATCGCCCACTTGCTCGCGGAGAATCTTTTTCTTCCGCATAGATTTCGCTGGTTCTTTCACCTGTTTACGGATAGCGTCTATTTCCGCGTATAGTTTCTCCGCTTCCTGTCCTGCCTGGTGTCTGGCATCTTCCAATATCTGCAGGCGATCTTCTTCAATGCCAGCCAGTTTCACAAGCAGTTTTTCCTTTTCAGCTTCTACTTCCGCACGCAGCATCTCTGCACGCACATTTGCTCCCCGCGCACCCTCTAATTGGCGGTGAATATCATCAAGTAAATCATCTGCCCGTAAATTATCAGGATCAATCATATTCCGCGCATCCTGAACAATCTCATCGGAAATACCAAGCCGTTTAGCGATTGCCAGCGCATTCGAATGTCCGGGAATGCCAATTAACAGACGGTATGTCGGCTTTAATGAGCGCACGTCAAATTCCACACTGGCATTCAGGACACCCTCTTCGTTGTGGGCAAATGCCTTCAATTCCGGGTAATGGGTTGCGATCAGGCAGGGTGTCTGCCGCCGGATCAAAAAAGTCAGGATCGCCCGCGCGAGTGCGGACCCTTCCTGTGGATCAGTGCCTGCTCCCAGTTCATCCAGAAGCACCAGAGTATTGCGGCTCGCTTTCTTTAAGACGCGAACAATGTTGGTAACATGCCCGGAGAAAGTGGACAGGGACTGCTCAATTGATTGTTCATCACCGATATCAGCAAACACGTCCCCAAAAACACTTACCTGCGAGCCAGACTGCGCGGGAATATGCAAGCCGGATTGTGCCATTAACACCAGCAGACCAGCAGTTTTCAAGGAAATGGTTTTCCCGCCGGTATTTGGCCCGGTGATGACCAGGGCATGCGTTCCTTGCTCAAGGAAGATATCGATTGGAACGGCTGTCTTTTTATCAAGCAAAGGGTGGCGAGATTGTATAAGGCGCAAAATCGGATCTGTGATTTCATTTTTCGAATCAGGGAAAGAAAGCAGTATGGGTTCCACCGCTTTCAGTGAAAACGCATATTTTGCGCAGGCGAGTGTTAGATCTAAAAATGCCAGGCCTTGGACAATCTCCTGTATTTCTCCGAAACGGTCACCGATCTGCCTGGATAAATCAGAAAGAATTCGATGTACTTCTTCCACCTCGGCTTTAGCCAGTGCAATCCGATCATTGTTCAAGTCAACTACAGGGAGTGGTTCCACAAACAGGGTTGCACCGGATGAAGATTGATCCTGTACAACGCATTTCATCCGGCTTTTGAATTCCGCCCGCAGAGGGATAACGTACCGGTCCGATCGTTTCGTGATAATCGTCTCCTGCAGCATGCGTGCGGTTGAAGGATCATTGATCAGATGAGTTAACTTATCCATTACGAGTTCATTTGCATGTTTTAAACCCCCACGGATCTCACCCAATTTCTGCGAAGCGCTGTCTTTCACATCTCCCTTATCATTAAGCACCTTGGTAATCGCTTCAATCAATCCATCTGTTGGCGCCAGTGACGCGGAAATTTCTTTCAGATGCGGTAGGTCAAGCGCTAGTTTTTCAAAAAACCTGAATAGGTCTCTTCCAGATATCAGAGTTGCTTTTATATCAAGCAGTTCTTCAGGAGACAATACCCCCCCCCGTGAAGCCATCTCGGCCTGCGGTCGAACATCCCGTGCGCCGCCCACACCGATGTCCGCATGTTCGCTAAGTAAGCGGCTCGCTTCACTGGTGCGCGCCTGCCGATCGCGGGCTAATTCGAGATCATTCGTCGGCCGCAGCGCACGCACGAGTTCTGTTGACGCACTGAAAGCGGTATGCTCAGATAATTGATCTAGAATTTTCGGAAATTCAAGTATGTTGAGCGATTTTGTATCCATCGCGCTCAATTATAGCGGTTATTAATAATGAATCAGTCCGTTGTCGAGTATAAAGATCACCATCCAAATAATTTACGGATGATATTAATTGAGAATCGTTCGCGTAAATAATGACCGTAATCTACAGCGATCTCGACTTGTTCTTTGGTTACGCCTAATTCTTGTGGGGTAACCGGACCGCCAAGACTCTTGATCCAGGCGCGAATCGCATCTGGATCAGGCACACTCGCTGCGGCTGCCTGCACCTCATCCCAGCGATCAAGAATTCGCTCACGGATGCGCTTGAATTTTGGAGGGTCACTCAACTGCAGGTAAATGGGATCACTTTCGATCAATTCTTCCGCAATGCGAGGGAGGTTTTTCTCAATAGCAGCTATTTGCACGCTACGTGGTGGAATTTTGGTTCTTTTCAGCAGATCTTCTGCCTCTCCGCGTGATAATGCCTTCAACCGCTGATACCATTCCGCGCACATGATCGCCGCTACACCCACAGCATGGCCGTGATATAGTCCTTCCTTTTTTTCCCATTGGAACATCATTTCCCAGATATGGGAGATGTGATGCTCTCCACCGGAAGCCGGGGCGCTGTTGCCAAAATCCGCCATGCAAAAACCGCTCGCGAACTGCCCCTCCATCATCGCGGCCATACTATTTGGGTCAGCAGTCCGAATTCCATCCACCATCTCAGAAGAGCGCTGCCCCGCCCGCAGAGCTCTTATATAAATCTCTTCATCGAAATCAACATCCCAGATCAGATGGGACATCTTCCAGTCAGACGACGCGGTCAACTTACTGACCAGGTCTCCGAAGCCAGAAGTAGTTAAAAATTTTGGTGACGCGCAGATGGTTGGCAGATCCGTGAAAATGGCAATCGGCGCGTGGCAGTATATCGATCCTTTCAGATGGCCAACCAAAACCGGTGCATTCTTGGATGTATATGCGTCCACTGATGCTGCCGTTGGGAAAGAGACAAACTGGTTTTGCGATCGGTGGCTGGTGAATCGTACTGTATCCGTGATCGTCCCGGAGCCAACCGCTACAAATAACCGCGGAACGGCATCATAGGCGGTCAATACGCGCGTAAGAGTAGTTCCGTCTGTATGCAGCCCTTCGGGATCGAGCACATGATAAATCGCATCCCACCTCTGCTGCTTAATGGCTTGATACACGCGGTCCCCAAGCACCCGCGCTGTATTGTCGTCCGCCACGATCATAAATTTCTCATAACCTTTCTGGTGGCAGAATTTAATGAATTTCTCGACCGCTTTGTCTCCGATTATGATTGGCATAGGCTCCGGCATTTTATTCCTCCAGGGTTGTGCAGATATTCGTTCTCTGCCGATTATACACGTGCTTCTGGCTATGATTGCTATAATAAATGCGATGCAGGATTTTTCTGAGAAGTTGGATGCCCTCACGCATACCGGGTGGTTATTCACAAAGGAGAACGGCGCGGTTCGCTGCCATGCCTGCGCGCACCGCTGCTTAATCCAACCCGGTAAACGTGGTATCTGCCAGATGCGTACAAATATCGATGGCGAACTACGCGTACCGTGGGGCTACGTGGCAGCTGCCAATGTGGATCCGATCGAAAAAAAGCCCTTCATGCATTTTCTTCCGGGAAGTGATGCACTCACGTTCGGAATGCTGGGGTGTAATTTTCACTGTGATTTCTGCCAAAATTGGATCAGTTCGCAGGCGCTGCGTGATCCCGCTTCAGCCAGCAGCACGCGGTATATACAAGAGGTCAGCTCGAAGGAACTGGTTCGCTACGCCCTTCGATCCGGCGCTGAAATTATTGCCTCATCTTACAACGAGCCACTCATCACCAGTGAATGGGCTATAGATATATTTAAACTCGCAAAAGAGAGCGGACTCAAAACCGTGTATGTTTCTAACGGCTTTGCAACACCCGAAGTGCTGCATGCGCTCCGGCCATTCCTGGATGGTTATAAAATCGACCTTAAATGCCTATCTGATGAGAAATACCGCAATTTGGGCGGAAACCTGCAGGTTGTCCAGGATACTATTGGACTTGCCTATGATCTCGGAATGTGGGTGGAAGTGGTCACACTGGTGATCCCAGAATTCAACGATAGCAATGAAGAGCTCTGGAATACTGCGAGGTACCTGTCCGGCATCTCCATGGATATCCCCTGGCATGTCAGTGCTTTTTATCCAACCTATAAACACCTCAATACGGAACGTACACCCGCCGACACAATCCAACGCGCGGCAGAGATCGGCCAGGAAGCAGGACTGCGCTACGTGTACGCGGGCAACCTGCCCGGGCGCGTCGGATCACTCGAAAACACATACTGCCCCCACTGCCAGGAACTGCTCATTGAGCGTACAGGGTACTCCGTGCGGTCCAACCGCATCACCGCCGAAGGCACCTGTCCCCAATGCGGTAAAGCGATCGCCGGAGTTTGGGCTGAGCAATAATACTTCCCCTATCTTTTAAACACACGAATTTCTTCCAAATAACGAGTAACTTTTTTATATATTCTGCGTTAAATAAGGCAAGTCAGTAATTTTTGCACATTATTAACAAGGCTGAACGCGATATCGCGGAGGCCAATATAAATGCCTTTTTGGATTGCTGCGCCGTACGGAAATTAACGATCTGAAAAAGGCGAATGTTTGAGGTGAATCATGGCTATCATTACCCGATTAGCTGTAGGATTTGTCAGTATTGTGTGCCTAGCCATGAGTCTGTTAGGTTTGCAACCGCCATCCGAAGAATGAGGATGATTTCTCAAAAACCACCGGCAGGGAGCAGTTAGCGCAGCACGTGCGCCATACCGCTGGGTGATTGGGATGGGTTTAGCCAATTGGCTGGCTGGGTTCACTTCTGACTCTGCCGGGAGCGAAAGCTCCCGGTTTTGTTATTCAAGAGACTTTTCAGCTGATCGCGCGGAATTCATCCGCCTATCACGCAAGAAGATCAATACCCCCAATACAAAACCGCCCAATTGAACGAAAGACATGATCCGGAACAGTGAGCTGGATCCGGAAAATTCATACAGTACACCACTGATCAAAGTGCCAATTCCCGTTCCTAATCCAGAAAGCACTCCACCACGCAGCGCCTGCGCTGTTGTCCCCAGTTCTTTCGGCGCCCTACGGTTTACATACGCCACACTTCCCGATTGGATCAATGCGAATCCTGCACCACCAAATATCTGGAAAAATGGGATCAGGTTTGGTTCTCTGATCAAAGATAATCCGGTTAACCATATGAATAGGACAACGAATGCCAGCAGGATCATTTTGAATTCCCCGATCTTGGCCTGAATCTTATCCGCCATTGAGAAAGTCACGATCTCCCCAATCAATGAAATAGACAAAGCAATACCCATCAACGTGGAACTGCCCCCAAGATGTTTGATATGCAGAAAGAGAAAATTGCTGATGCTCGATTCCCCCATACCCCAGATGATGATAAGCAAAAAGATAAGCAGGAACCCGGGCTGGAGCAGCATCTTCCCCAATTTCTTGAGGGTCACATCTGAACCAACGGTTGTATTTTTAGTCGTTTGATCGGGCAGGAACGCTGTTATTATGAAGAAAAGGATGAGGAAGGCGATATTGACATAAAATATCACTGGAATTCCTATACCTAAATTATCGATTAAAAAACCGGTTGCCAGCACCATCACGCCCCATCCAATAGATCCACCTGCGCGTACCTTGCCGTACATCTCCGGGTTCTCCATCGTGACCAGTGTGGTCTCATCGAGGATCGGGTTGAAGGGTGCCAGAAAAATAGAATAGATTAAAACGATTGGCAGAAAAGCGGTGAAGGTTTGTGCCCGAGGGAACAGAAAAAGCGCCACAATCATTCCTACGGCACAAATACGCAGCAGTAGTTTATTTCTTTTTGATACATCCGACAGGAAGCCAAACGCAACACTGCTGATGAGGGTAACAAAAAGCGGGATGCTGTTCAACTGCCCGATTTGACTTCCCGACAGATTCACGCTCTCATAATACACAGAAATGAATGGCAGAACAGCAGCTGCACCACCCCAGAACAGAAAAAAGGTCAGCCATAAACTGGTACGCTTTCCTTTCGGGGATGCAAAATAGGCGCGCAATCTGGAAACCGAGGGTTGTTGGGACATGAATTAGATTATATCAACCTTTATTTTTCCAAAATGTAAAATAAATAATATGGGTGAATGAATCATTAAACTCCTCACTCCTTAGGCGGGAGTATCTTATGGATTTATTTACTCCAAGATGGTGCGAATTTTAGGTGATTTTTTATAACCAGCCGGTAAATTTCGAACGCGGCCAGGGTGTGGACATCCAGGAAGTATCCGGTTCTGGCAGCTTTAACGCCTGATCAACCGGCAGCCACCCGGCCGGCAGCAGGCAAACCTGATCTCGTCCCCGGTTGCTCGTCCAGTTCAGTTGTTTTCCGAGATCACACTGTTGGGCAAGGCCTAAAGTAATGCGCACATCCTGCGCCACATAATCCAGTACCTGCTCATACCTGCCTTCCCGCCACATTTTCGGCGCTAACGCGCCATCCATCCCTTCCGTTTTTCCTTCCAATCCCATTCCCCTGGCTGCCTTATCCAGAGAGATAGCATATCCCTTGATGCAGAAAAAATGGAACATCATATCTATGTGCATGCGCGCCATCTGTTTACAGCGCTCATCACCACTGGATTCTTCAAAGAGAATATCAAAGTCAAAACCCAGCCCATTCCAGGTATAGATCTGATACCCTGCCTGGAACATATTCCACAAGTAATCAATCATCTCTAATACTTCAACTTCTGTCATCTGTTCAGCATACTTCCCATCCCGTTTTCCGCCATGCCATATAGTAAAATCACCCTCATCCGTCAGCGCGGCAGCACAGCTGATCCCTAAGGGGCGATTGGCTTTAAAATCACCAAAGTCATCGGGGAGTTCTTTTGCGATCTCAATATCAAAAGCTATCATCTTTTGAGTGCCTTTAAGCAAATCGGGTTGTAGATAATTGTTTTTTATGGGCATAATTAGTTCCTGTTTTCTGTTTGGGCATTTCTCGCTTTAATATAACTTATTATTATTGCGGATAAAAAAATCCCTCTCGTTTTCCAAGAGGGATGGATATTTTTATATCTCAGCGACCTCACCACGCTCCGGGAAGTGCACATTGGTAATGCCGCGTTCTTTCATTTTCTCCATCAAAACAGCAGCTGGCCCTTCATCACCATGCACCAGGTAGATCTGCTTTAGTCCATTCCCATTTGCCGCTTGTGCGTAATCCAGCAGCATTTTCTGCCCGCCGTGCGCGGATAAACCACCGATTGTCGCGATCTCCGCCCGCACGCGTACTTCGTCTCCGAAGATGCGCACCGTTTTCTGGCGTTCTGCCAGGCGGCGTCCAAGCGTGTGCGGTGCCTGCCATGAGACAATGCAGACAGTGTTGCGCTCATCTTCCACATTATGGATTAGATGATGCAGGATGC
>Ga0114922_10002612_pt1 | contig 16843 bp, 12 predicted proteins | sample AartaG_FD_100975 | JGI IMG/M metagenome (GOLD analysis project Ga0114922, IMG submission 100975) | Deep subsurface microbial communities from Aarhus Bay to uncover new lineages of life (NeLLi) - Aarhus_00045 metaG | ecosystem: Environmental > Aquatic > Marine > Oceanic > Sediment | place...
GCAGATGACAGCGCAGGAGCTGCAGACCGTTTTCGCTCCCTTGGGATAGTACTCCGGCGCCCAGTGCTGCCAGCGACTAGGAGAACGAGCGCGCGGACCGCTACGCCATGTAAGATTGTCGATTCGCGGCCGGTCCGCAGAGTCAAGCTCGCGGCCAGGGCGCGTGGGCGCGGGTCTTTGGAAGGCTAGAGATGTCGACCGGCCGAAACACACCCGCCAGCACCCAGCGGCGTCCCCGAGTTCTGTGGGCCAGCGACAGCCCCCAGTTGCATACCGGCTTCGGCCGTGTGGCAGCCGAACTGACCAGGAGGCTCGCGGCGGCGGGCAAGTACGAGCTGGCCGTGCTCGGCTGGGGTCTCGATCCGGCAAGGACAGAGGTCGCAGAGGACCAGCCGTATCGCGTGTACCGGCCCTCGGCCACGACGTGGGACCCTGAGCACATGGACCTGGTAGTCCAGGACTTCGCCCCCGACGTTCTCATTACTTTCGGATCGCATACCGCCTTGCCGCAAGTCTCAGGACTGCGCTTCAGGAAGTCGCTAGCTTGGATAGCCTATGTGTCCATCGAGGCCGGGCCACTCTCGGAGCCCGTCAAGGAGGAGCTCCGCGACGCGGATGTCCTCGTCGTCCCGTCAGAGTGGTGTGCAGGCGTCGCGAACACGTGTGGGAGCCGACAGCCTGCCGAAGTGGTCCCACACGCGGTCTGTCTGGACACCTTTCGATCTCTGCCGGACCGTGACCGGCTTCGAACTGAGGCCGGGCTGGATGATCGTTTCGTGGTCGGATGCGTGGCGCGCAACCAGTTCCGCAAACAGATCCCTATTCTCATCAAGGCTTTCGCGCGCTTTGCCGAGAAACACCCCGACGCGCTGCTCTACCTCCACACCGACCCGGACGATGCTGGCTGGCCGCTGTTGGAGCTGGTGCGGCGCTACGGCATCGAGGGCCGCACGGCCTTCACGCGGGGGGTGTCTGGCAGTCTCGGCGTTGATTCAGAGGAACTGAATCGTATCTACAACCTGTTCGATGTCATGGTCCTGCCGACGATGGGTGAGGGCTTCGGGCTGCCGATTCTGGAGGCGATGGCGGTCGGTGTTCCTGTCGTGGCGACGGACTGTTCCGCGGTGACAGGGCTTCTGAGGGGGCGGGGGGAGCTGATCAAGGTCAGAGAATGGGTGACCATGACCTGGGACAGCGCCGAGTATGCATTGGCCGACTCCGACGATCTCCTTGCCAGACTAGAGAAGCTCCACTGCAATCCTGGTCTTCGCCGGGAATATGCTGAACTTGGCCGCTCGTATGCCGAGCGACAGACTTGGGACGAGAGTGCGCAGGCGTGGGAGGAGCTGATCGACGCCTCGGCTCCGGCACAGATTCGTGGCAAGGGAGCACGCAAGGACTCTGAGTTGAGCTGGCAGCGCTCGCGCTCTCGGGTGGCCTTGGTAGGACCGTGGAACATCGCCTGCGGCGTGGCAGAGGAAATGCGGATCCTCCGGCAGAGGGCGCTCCGCCCCGTGCTGGTCTTCTCGGAGCTTGACCCGCCAGGGGACTATATAGGCCCGGATGACGGCGTAATCCGCTGCTACCGCAGAAATGATCGCGAATACGAAGAGCTGTTCGGGAGACTGTTGGAGAGCGAGATCGACGTTGTTCACGTACACTTCAACCACGGCCTTTTTGACCCGGCCGGTCTGGCGCATCTGCTGTGGCGGCTTCGGCGGGAAGGAGTGCGAACGGTCCTCACTCTCCACAGCACCGAGGCCGCACTCAGAGACCTGTCAAGCGCCGCGGACCTGACAGTGGTGACCACAAAGGCAGCGCGAGACCGGCTGGTGGAGCAGGGGTGCAATGAAGACCAGATCCGGGTGATTCCGCTGCCGGTGCGGGCCCTTCCCGACCGCAGATCGGTCCGTTCGGGGGGCGCAACTGCCCTCGCAGGGCGCTTCGACCCAACGATTGTCACCACCGGCTTCTGTCTTCCCCACAAAGGTCTGACGGACCTCATCCGGGCTGTGGCGACACTGCGGGAAGACTTCCCTCACATCGGCATCTTGGCGCTGTGCCCGGTGCACCCCGACTCTCAAGAATCACCGAAGTACCTCGCGCGCTGTCGCCGACTGGTGGAGGAATGCGATCTCGCGGGACACGTCGTGTTCTTCAGCTCGTTTCAGACAACGGACAGGGTAGCGGAAGCGGCGAGTGCCGCTGACGTGTTAGTCTTCCCCTATCGGCACGGGGCAAGCCAGGACTCAAGCGGCGCCCTGCGCATGGTGATGGAGGCAGATGCCCCATTGGTCGTGACCGACATTGATCTCTTCTCGGATCTGCCAACAGGCACGTCGGCGCGCGCCCGGCCTGGCGATCCGGAGAGCCTGGCGGCTGTCATCAAGAGAGTACTGCGCGACCCGACTCTTCGTCGCCGACTTACAGACAACAAGCGCCTGCGGAATACGGCGGTCGGAGAGACTACCATCGCGCGTCGACATTGGTGCGAGGCCTACAGGGCTTTCGGGGGCATTCCAGTCCACTTCGAGGGGACGCTGGACTCCTATTTCAGCTTTGCCCACGTCCTGCGCAACATGGCGCTCACACTTGATGCTGCCGGGTGTGACGTCAGCGTGGACCGATGGTCGATTGCCCGCGCCGATCACTTCGTGGCGCCGGACAGACTGCGATATCTGGGAGCACGGTCGCCGCGGGGGGCACTGACTGTACGGATGTCGTATCCGCATGACCCTACGGGCATTCGCGGAGAGATCCGCACGTTGATGTTCCCTTGGGAATTCACTCGTGTGCCAGAGCCACTGCTGGCAGAGCTAGCAGACGGTCCGGACTACGTGCTGGCTGTCTCGACGTTTGTCCGAGACGTCCTGATCGCCTCAGGGCTGGATGAGAGGCGCGTGCGGCTTGTGCAACACGGAGTGGACACCGATCGATTCTGCCCAGCCGGGCCGCGAGCCGACATTGGTGCGCTGGCCGAACGGGGCTGGTACAGCAGGCCGGACCTGGAACTCACGGGAACGTATCGCTTCTTGCACCTCGGCCATGCGCAGCTCAGGAAGGGCACCGACATCCTACTATCAGCGTTCTGTGAGGAGTTCTCGGGGAATGACGACGTGTGCTTGGTCATCAAGTCATACGACATGGGCGATGTTTCGGCGTGGCTGGACGAACTAGAGGGTGACCGGCGAGACCTGCCGCGGATACTATACCTGTACGAAGACATGCCAGATGACGCGGTGTCCAGCATCTACAGAGCGTGTCACGCTCTCGTCCATCCCAGCCGGGGCGAAGGGTTCGGTCTGCCGGTCCTAGAGGCGATGGCGTGCGGACTGCCGAGCATCGTCACCGGATGGGGCGGGCATATGGATTTCTGCGGGAGCGACACGAACTACATCCTCGGTTACGACCTAGCGCCGGTCCGCGGGAGCGAGGTGCGCCTGCCAGAAGACGCCCAGTGGGCTGAGCCGGATCAGAGGCACCTCCGGCAGTTGCTGAGACACGTGTCGGACGACCAAGATGAGGCGACAGAGATGGGGAGTCGCGCGAGCATCGCGGCGCGCGCTTGGTCGTGGCAGCGAGCAGGGGTGCAACTACTGCACGCAACCGGGATGCTCTCTCCGTCGTGATCGACCGAATGCCCGCTGATGTCAGTTGTCCTCCGAGCCGCGGGAATATCCGGGAGACAGCGATGCCTCCAGCCCGAGTCACGTGGCCCCTGATGCTACTACGTGAGGCAGGTCATACCTCCGTCTGCCCCCGTGTTCTTCATCGACAGCAGGATCTCCTGAAGGTGCTCGAGGCAGAACCTAGTGGTGAGCACATCGTAGTGAGGGAGACTCGCCAGACCATCGATGATTGTTCCCCTTAGCGTACGCATGATCGGCAGATTGTGGCCCAGGTGATTCATCCCGGTCTCCTCAGACAGCCGCTGCCGACGGCGGGCATGAGAGGAAGGAGCGAAGGGGGCGTACGACCGGTCCGGCGAGGCCTCGACGCAGTCCGAGTGGCGGGTAGTGCCGTGCAGCGCGGGCCATAGCACTAGCTCCGGGCGGCTCGTCGCCAGACGTGGAACGGTCTCCAGACCCGGGAGTAAGTCCGCGAGTCGCCATCGGTCCTTTTCCTGGTCTCTCGCGGAGCTAGGTGACAGCTGCCACCTTGTGGAGTCCACTCGGCGGACCCGCAGGGGACGGTGGTCCGCCAATAGGCCGTGGGCACCGCCAGTGCTGGAAATATCGGTCCAAGCGTCGGCGACGAAATGAACAGGCGGGCGCGAGCCAGTCCCTGGGCCAGATCGGGCGGCCTCTGGACGCTCCTCGGACTTCCAGCTGTCCCGCAGAAGTCGAATGATCACACTGGTCTTGCCCATGCCGTGAGGGCCGGCCACCAAGACCCCGTAGGTTCGATGCCCCGTCTGCACTGAGACGCATCCCGCATGAACCGACACGACGTCCCGCCATCCTATGCTCTGCAAGCCCCATTGGGTCCGTGTCCAGATCGACGCATTCGCCCAGTACTCCTCGGCCAGCGGCAGGGACTCCGACAATGAGAAGCCGAGTTCCGCAAGGTAGATGTCTAGACACTCGAGACCGTCCTGGACAAGCCAGTTCTCGGTACGCTTCGGCGAGAACAGCAGCAGACGGCCCCCTACGCGGAGCTTCTGCGTCCAGAATCGCAGGTAGTGGAAGGGAAAGTGGGACTTGGCGAATTCATACCGGACGCACAGGAAGTCCACTTCGCCGACGTCCGGCCACTCATGATACGACATGGCTTCCGTATCGGTTGCATGCTTTGCGTCCGGTGTGAATGAGTAGGTGGCGACGTTTGCCCCTGGCTTCGTCACACACTGCTGGTAGATCGTGTCGTCGACGGCCTGTACGTGTTCGATCCAGTCGCGTTCTTCTTGGCTGATCAACCGGGCCGTACCTCCGGTGCGCCTCGAGACGAGCAGCGGCTACGGCCGAGGCGCGTCTTCGGGCGGGATCGGAACATCACTCGACTTGAAGGCGACGAATTCGATCTCCCAGTTCGCAGGTGGCTGCAGGCAAGAAGCGTGGGCGAATCCTGCGTCGGTCAACCTATCGATAATCCACTCCCGGAACAGCAACGAGTGATGCCGGTTGTGCTCATTGTCGGCTGGCCCGAGCACCTGTTTCATGCTCTCCACCGGGTCCAGCTCGCCACTCTTGGCCCGCTCAACCGAGATGGTGGGATCGGGCCCCACTATGTGAACCGACCCATTGTGTCGTAGTACCCGTAAAGCCTCGCGCAGCACGCGAGGCACATAATCCCAGTGAACGTGCTCAAGGCCGTGATGGATTGTGACACAATCGAATTCACCATCGGAGAAGGGCCAGGGCGCCTGGGTCGCGTCATGGACGACATCGACCCCCTTGTAGGGCAGGATGTCCATCGCTACCATCTCTGGGCGCGGGTGCTCTACTGCTCCCGAACACACATCCAGGATCCGTCGCTGCCACGGTCTACGGGTCTTGCATCTGAACACCCTCGGCGCGATGTGGCCTGCGGTGAGCTCCAGGCCACCGGTGAAGAAATCATGCGCAAGTATGTGTGCGCGAAGACGTTGTGCAGCCTTGTTGTCGGTATCCGCAGCGGACCAGTGTGGCTCCTCGAAGTGAGTGAACCGATACCACAGGTCGCGGTACATGCGGCCGGGCCCCTCAACATTCCGGAGGTGGTCCAACCAGACGTGAGGATCGGATACGAATGTTGTCCCCGTGTCGAGGACGCTCTCCCCCTCTTCGGTAGTCCAGTACTCATCGTAGCCTCGACCGTCCCGGGTCTCACATCGGATGACAGACCCAAGCCTCATAACCGACATCTTGTGCGAAACCGGCTGCACAGTCAGTCGATCCAGCCTTCCCACGAACTCCCTTCGTCGAAGACCCACGGCAAGGCCGTCGCTTGCCATGGCAGACCGGACGGAGTAGCTCTCCGGGAAGTTGACTATCTCATCGTGATCGACAAGGAACAAATGAGTAGCATTCGGGACCGCCGCAGCAAGCGCCAAGCAGATCTCGTTCTTCCCGGCCCAGCCAACGCAGGAACCGTTCTGGCAGAGGTGAACCCTGATCTCACCCGAGAAAGCTCCGGCTATCTCAATCGTACGGTCTGCGCTGGGTCGCCCGTCGAAATCGCCATCGACAACTAGGACCTCGTCAACGAAGGGCAACGCCGACAGGATGGAATAGCCTAGCCATTTCTCGCTGTTGTATGTGCGCCAACAGCCTACGGTCCTCACATGTGTCCCCTCTGGATCGCCGTCTTGCCCTGTCGGCATTGGGGTCACCATCTGCCCAAGCCGGCAGATGACCCCGGGCGGCATGGGCAGCGACTGACACCGAAGGGAGCTTCTGTGGCGGCCGTGTACATACCTTGCGCGAACTCTCCCGCACTGCGTCATGGCGCATCGCCGGCCACACTGATGTTCGGCGGTGATCGCGGATGCTGGAGCGTCGTTCGGGAGTGCGCAGACAGGGATTCGGGTGGCGGGTGCGGGGCCGTCCCCACGACTTGCTCCGGACGGTAGGACCACGTGTCCGTCTTGCGAGGATATGGCTGATCAGTTACCCTGGAGATGTCACCCAGGTGACCGGCCCCTGGCCGTCCGTGAACTACTGCCGGCCCCTGTGGAGATGCCATCGTGGACTGCGATTGCCTGCTGCGGCTGGCCGTGGTCTGTCCCATAGGCCTCGGCGACAACATGGCGGTCCTCAACGTGCTCAGCAAGATACGAGATCATTGTCGCTGCTTGGGCAGGCAGGTTAGCTTCTCTGCGTTCTGTCAGTATGAGTTATCGGAGAAGATCTTCAGGCTATGCCCGTGGGTCCACGAGGTCATCAAGGGATGGGAGCAATTCGGGCCCAGAGCCGGGGATGGGGAGTTCGACTTATTCTGGGACTTCAGACCGGCGGAGGAGCAAGGACCGGCCTGCCCGCGACACTGGGGAGATGTCGGGATTCAGTGGTCGGTAGACTCCGTGCACGATGCGGGCATCACGGAGTACTCCCTCTCCACTAGGCTGGCCAGGCAGAACTTCGGGATGCCGTGTCGAATAGAGCAAGCGGCAGAACTAACCATCCCGCCTGCCGAGGCGGAGTGGGCCCGTCGGCTGCGAGAGTCGCACCTTCGTACCTCTCGGCTTCTCATTGCTGTCAATAGGAGGGACATCCTCTTCAAGAGCTGGCCTGCGCCGTACTATGACCATCTTGTCAGGCATCTGATCTCTGATCTATCGGCCGCCGTCATCGGCACAGGGCGCGACCGGGAGAGGATCGCCTCTGAAGCTCCCCTCTTCATCGATGTCGTTGGGCGCCTAACCTTCGAGCAGTTCGTTGCACTCTTGTCTGTGTGTGACGGCTTTTTCGGGGTGGATTCGGGGCCAGGCCACGTGGCAGCAGCGCTTGGGCTGCCCACGGTGATCATTGCGTGTCCACCAGCCTTCAGGCGGCACTATTGGCGCGTACTCCCTACGGGGCGCTCGATCACTGTTGTCTATCCTGACGTAGACTGCGACCAAACCTGCGAGGTGTGTGCCGACCCTTGCATCGCGCTGGTACGACCGGAGGTGGCTCTTGAGGCAGTCCAGCAGAGACTGACGGTCGGCGGACAGTCCAAGCTGTTGGGCGTCGCGGCCCATTCCAGGAGGCCCGGAACTCATCTCTGACGCCAGCAGTTCGGATGACGACATCACCAACACGGCCCATCCTCGCGATTCTCGACCATCTCTGAGATTGCCTCAGGCGTCAAGCATACAAGTGTACCAGACATCGTCTGCTACCGCTTGAAGTGGTCATTTCATGCTGAGACCGCCCTGAGTTGACCGTCACCGCTCCCGCCTGCTCCGTCGCGATGTCCTTCATAACCGCCTGATACTTGGCACCGGACTGGGCCGCTTCCTCACCTGCCACGCTATGGCGGCCGCGATGACGCGGTCATCGTGCTTTCCGGGCTGGGCCTCTTGGGAGCCGGAGTCCGTAGTAACGAAGGTCAAGCACTCGTCCACCAGACCGGTGGAGTGGACGAGCAGAAATCCCTCCGCGAGCGCCTCTGCCAGGTCATCGATCAGGATGGGTTTAGTCTGGGCGTTGGTGGGGTAGCCCGACCTCTCGCTGCTCGTCCCCGATTGGTCGTAGCTGCGGTGGTGATAGAGGGGATAGTAGTCGAGAGTGTTTCCCAGCGCATCCAGGACGGTATGGCCATGATTGTTTCTCTCCACCCCCAGCTCCGCATGCTGGTAGAGGCGGCCGAGCGCGTCCAGCAGGCGCGCAAACCGTCCCGGTGGGATGCGCCCGTGCAGCTCTGCCACCTGCTCCCCGGTCTCGTCCAGCACACAGGCGGCAGAGGCATCACCGTGGGCCAGTCCCTCGGCCACGTCCGCACCAATCACGTACTTCCGGCCCTCCTCCGGCCGTCGCCACACCAGCAGGCGCGCAGGAGCGACCGAGAGGGATTTGCCATCCCGTGCTTCGAGCTGTGAGATAGACTCCGGCGTTGGCTCGCCGGCGATGCGCCGCTGGGCCTCCAGCAGCGCCGTCTTGTCGAAGCAGCAGCGGCCGCTGGCCAGGAAACAGTGGAGATCGTTTTCGGGATATTCCTGGGGGAAGCGATCCCGCAGCTGCCGCTGCTTCTCCCGCCGCCAGCGCAGCTGGTCATCGCTCAGGCCGTGGGCCTGCTTCAGCTGCTGCTCCTCTTCGGTCAGGTCCCCCAACGGAGGTTCCGGCAGCCGATACCCCCGGTCCGACCACCAGGGATAGAAGTGAGACCGGTACCGGTTCTCTCCCTGCTTTGCCTGCACCCACAGGTCGTGGAAGAAGTTCCCCATGCCATAGGCGGTGGACTCGATCACGATGCCCGGTGAGGGGCACCGCTTCGGTGAGCGCCACCAGCGCCTCCTCCGGCCTGGGCCAGTAGGCGAACTCTGAGCAGTGGAGGTTGTTGATGGTCTGGCCCCGGCCGAAGGCCAGCGATCCGGCCGTGCCCACATAGAAGCGAGAGTTGAGCCTGGGCCAGTAGAACTCCCTCCGCGTGAAGTACTTGGGCTCTCCGATGCGCCGCCTCTCTTCCTCCGGGAGTCGCTCCCAGAACAGCTTCACGATCCCGAAGATCTTCTCTGAGGAGTCGCCGTCATGGGCCACCATCGCCGACACCGTATTGGCACGCAGCACCGTGTCCGCGAAGAACATCGCACAGATAAGGCTGGTGAACCCCATCTGTCTGGCCTTGAGGATCACATCCCATCGGCTGCGCTGGCTCCAGTAGTGAGCCTGCACCGGCCAGAAATGGAAGGGCACGATCCGCTGATCCTTGGTGCGCAGGAATAGGTTCGCCTCGATCCAAGGCCGAGGATCGTCTCGCACTGCGAGCACCTCCGCGGACCGGTCCATGAGTTGTTCATATCCACTGGCCAACTCGCTCGGGGACGTCATTGCTTCCCTCCCTCGGATCGCACGGCTTGGCACCCGGTGAGGGCCTCCCACCTGGCCAGCACGATGTCGCAGTGGCGGGACTCCAGCTCCACCGCCACACAGCACCGTCCGGTTCGTTCGGCGGCGACGAGAGTGGAGCCAGACCCGACGAAGGGGTCAAGCACCACTGCCCGGGCAGGACACGATGCCCGGATGATCTCCTCCAGCAGTGCCACCGGCTTGGGAGTCGGATGATCCCCGGCCTGCGGGATCGCCTTGGGACAGCGCAGCACATTGCGGGAGCTGGTGCCTCCGTGCCACACACGAGGCCGACCCACGGAGGCCTCCACGATCGCCTCCCAGCTGCGGCGCCATCGCCATCCCAGACCGGGATCGACCTTGTCCCATACGAGGACGTTGAGGAGCGTGAACTCCTGCGCGATCGCCAGCATCGCCTTTGCCAGCACCGGCTCTGTGCCACCTCCCCCAGCAAACCAGTAGAGCACTGAACCGCGCTTCATGGCTGCCTTGATGGCGGGTAGGGCTCTGGCGAGGAACGCGTCGAAGTCGTCCGGGGCATCGTTGGCGATGGGCTTCTTTCTTCGGCCCCGTCGCGGCTGGGTGGACTGGAAGCCAAGGCCGTAGGGCGGATCGGTCAGCGCCAGATCAGCCTTCTGGCCGTCGCACAGTCGCTCCAACGCGCCGGGCGCAAGGCTGTCCCCGCACAGCAGGCGATGTCGACCCAGCTGCCACAACTCCCCCTTGCTTACCCGTGTGGGGGCACGCTCCAGCCAGTCCTGCAGTGCCTCGGCTGCCTCCGGGAAGCTCTCCTCCCTCGGATCGGGGGCCAGAGTGCGCTCCAGCTCAGCCAGGAGATCATCGATCTCCTTGGGATCGAAGCCGGTGAGCGTCTCATCCAAGTCGGGCAGGGACTGGAGCTCCTCCAACAGCGTTCCGAGCTTCGGCAAGTCCCATTCGCCTGAGATGCGATTCAGGGCGAGGTTCAGGGCCTTCGCCTGTGCGTCGGAGAGATCGACGAAGACCACAGGCACCGTTCCCATCCCCAGTGCCTTCGCCGCCTCCAGACGCTGATGCCCGCCGACGACGAGGTGGTCGCCGCGGCGCACCACAAGCGGCTCCACCATGCCGAACTCCCGGATGGAGCGCTTGAGCTTGTCCAACTCCGGCTCAGGCATGGCACGGGGGTTCTCGGGCCAGGGTTGGAGTTGATCCACCGGTACCCGTTCCACCTCAGGACGGCACTGCCGTCCGTTCCCCCGGCCTTCACTCCGACTCTTGCTCGCCCTTCCTCTCTGCTTCGTCTTCTTGCTCGGTGTCTTCCCCCGAGCTCTGCTGCTTGCCGTCCTGGTCGATGTCATGTTCCTGTTCCTCCTGTTCGTTCTGCTGTGCTCGGCCTTTGGCCAGAGCCATGATCTCCTCGAGCTCCCCATCGGGCAGCAGGAAGAGGTCACCTTCGCTGGGCCGCGGCCCTTGCTCCGGCTCGTCTCTGCGGTTCGAGGGAACGAAGGCCCCCTGGGCCTTCAGCGCCACCTCGAGGAAACGCAGCGCTACCGAGGGCGTGAACTGGGGGGCGAAGTTGATCTCCTGCGTTTCGGGGTCCCGGCGGACCAGCGTTCGGAAGTACAGCAGGCACGCTCGGCCCATCCGCCCCACATCATCCAGATGCTGCTGCAGCATCTCGTCTCGCTGCTGGCGGACCGCTGCTTCGTCCTGCCGCGCCTCATGCAGATCCCACGCCCACACCCGTTCCCGCCAGCGATGGCGGTCTGCCCACCGCCGCATCAAGCTCTCGTGCTTGCCTACCCGGTCCGCTGTCGCTTTGAAGGTGCGCGATGGGCCCAGGTCACGGTAGGCGAGGAAGGCCTCGTAGGCCTGCGCTGACTCCTGCTCCCTCTGCTCCCATGGCTTCGCGACTGCTTGCTCTGTTGCCACTGCACACCTCCTCCCAAGTACGTACTCCCGAGCGGCAGACAAGCGCAACGGCCCGCCCAACCGGACGGGCCGTTGCGCGCTCTCCCGTCCCTCTACCCTATAGAGGGAAAGGAGAGAGTAAATCGGCCACTGAGTCTGTGAGAATCTCAGCCCTGCAGGTAGCTTCTTGTGTAGGTGATGAGCATCTCCCGGCGCCGACGAACGGTGCGCTCCGGCCTTCCGACGGCCCGGGCCAGGGCGCTACCGGAGAGGCATTGTCCCGGGTCAGCCAGAATGGCGGCCACCATCTCCCTATCCAGTTGCGTGGCGCCATCGCGCTCCGCGTATGCTCGCAGGGCCTCGCGGATCCTGGCGGCTGAGTGATCGGTCGGCGCTTGCGCCAGCTGGAGTTCCCGGCGAAACTCGGCCCCCGCAGCGACTTCCTTCTGGGGCCGGAGCCTCTCGCGCGCCAGCTCGTCCCGGACCTCATGGCCCAGCGCCGTTACCAGATATGCCTCTTTGGTAATCTCCATAAGCAGCCTGCGGTCGGCCGCCACGTTGGTGCTGTAGTGCCGCTCGAGTCGGCGCCGCAGGTCGGGCAAGACCTGTTCGCTCAGAGCTACAATGCACCGGCCGACAGCCTCCTCTCGCTGGTCTCCGGTCAAATCGCCCAGCCGGGGCACAATCCTCTGAGGGACCCCGGCCAAAACGGCTGCCCTTGTCGCTAGGTCGAGGTCGTTCGTGGCAACCGCGAGTGTCAACAGCGGTACGCGTCGGCCCTGCAGAAACTCCAGCGGATCCTCTAGATGACAGGCAGCCAGTAGCAGCCTCTCCCGCGTCGCCGGGTCCAGCGGCGGCATACCTGCCCCCTCCAGGGCCTCATCATAGGGCCGGCAATAGTGGACGGCGGCCGGTGCTATGACATTGGCCTGCAATGCCGCGGCCACAGCCTGCAGCGTCTGCTGCAACCGCTCCAGCTTCGCCGCCAGTTGCGCGCTCAGGCGGGCCATCGCGTCGAACCAGGGGCCCAGCTGGGCGGACCATGCCTCCGCTGCCCGGCGCAGAGGTTCCACGTGCGGCGCCAGCGCCGTCTCCATCAGTGGCGCGAGCAAGCGAACGCAGGCATCTCTCTTCTCTCCTCCTGCCTCGAGGTCAGCCCGGACCAGGCGCCCGAGGTCCCCGATCGCGTACTGCTCCGGCCTTCCGTCTGTGTAGATCGAGATACACCGCTTAGCCGCCTCCTCCCAGCTGATGGACGGCTCGTCGTGAGTGGTCACCTTCCGGCTCCCTCATGGCGTCCCTCGCCGCCGTGAACGAGGGCGGCGAGCTTGGCTATGCGTGCTACCACCTTACCAGCTCCCCTGCCTCATGCATAGCTCGCACGACTCGCCAAGGCAAAGGAGCAAACCGGATTCCCTGGATCGGGTCAGCTGTCCCACGGGCTGGCGGGAACGCTTCGAGCAACGTCCCAAACTGCAACCACGCGCGCTACCGGGTCGCTACTGGATCGACACTTCCAGGCTCTGCAAAGCGCTACCGAGGCGGGACCGATCCGCTACCGATCCGACACCTCTTACCGGATCGTCCCGAGCGCGCATCGCAGGCTCGGCAGGACTGGATTATTCAGCAATTATGCGGACAAATCAGACCTCAGCTGAGCGGGTCGGGAGCATGCAACTGCGCGCAAATGCCACAATCAGCCCGGAATTGCGCCACCAGAACGCTACCGATCCGCTACCGCTGGAGCCATAGACCAGCCTGCCGAGTCACTTCGAAGAGATACAGAGAGGGTGATTACAAATCAGCCGCTCTTCCAACTGAGCTACGCCGGCCCAATGTCCGATTCCACGAAAACGGCCCCCTACATCATTGTGGGCCGAGATATGAGTCTGCGTCTCGCGCGCCCTCTCCCCCCACATCCTGCTAGTAGGACTGCTGATGGCGAATCAGCTGTTCGCCTTCGACAGGCTGGAACCAGCCCAATTCTAGCATCTACGGGGCGGGCCGTCAGCACCTCACACGCTGGAGTCCCTCTGCCGAGTGCGTGGCGGTTCCCTCTCCTCCCGCGCTGCCCCCCCACGGCAACCACCCCAGCCGTGCTCCTATTCGTCCATCGGATTATCGAGCTGCTTATCAGGCGGCCTGCTGCCAAAGGCACGCCTGGGATTGCCTATCGAGAGACATGGACAGACTAGTATCCTCATCGGGCGCGACGTCACCCACCCAAGGCGAGTCAATCTGAACTGCGTGCCGGAATGCACCCTGGGCCTGAGCTTACTGCGCTGTTCTCATTCTGAGCTGTCGCTTGGGTGGGATCGGCCCATTGCGTTTGCTGCCGAGGATCTTCAGCGACCCGGCTGTGTCGGCCGCCACCGCCATTGAGTTCGCGGAGCTGAGGCCGGGACCGTAGGCACGCAGACGGTACTCATAGCGCGTGCCTGGCGTCAGGTCATCGTCGGTGTAGCTTGACTCCGAAGCGCGAAGGTGCGCGATCTGCAGGAATGGGCCCTCCCCACTCCGCCGCTCGACGATGTACCCCTTGACATCCCCCGGCACGGGCTTCCAGGAGAGCGTGATGGCCGAGGTCGAGGCAGTCTTCGCCGTCAATTGGGTCGGGCTCGGCAGCTTCGCGGTCGTGATCGCCACCCTTCTGCGCGGGATGGCAAGCTTCACCGGCGCGATCTTGAAGTCAAGGGACGACTCCGCGATCCCCAGCAGATTGGTCTGCCCGAAGAGCGCGTCTGTCCAGACGATCTGCAGCCGGCCGTGCTGGGTCGCGACATTCGGGACCGTCCAGGTGAAGGAGCCCTCGTTTTCGATCCCGCACTCGACGGGCCGCCAGGTGGTCCCGCCATCTGGCGAGTAGTTCACGCACACGTAGCCGCCACGGGTCGAGGAGTTCCACGAGATGTCGTACTGGCTCGCGCCCCTCAGCTCTTCCCCAGGCTTCGGAGCGGTCAGGGTGATGCTCGTGATCCGCGTCTTGCTGGGCCAAACGAGACAGTCAATGCCCTCGTAGGTGTCTCCACCACCTCCCGCCGGGTCGAGAGAATAGTGATGGAAGCTCTGGCTCAACCCCGCGTAGAACCTGTGCAAGGGGGCCATCCCGGTGATCGCCTCGTCCCTCGGGTAGACATACCCCACCACGCCTTCGACGGCGTAGCCCAACCCTATCGCTTGCTGGCGCTCGTCCCAAGAGGAGGTGGACAGATGGTCGGATATCGCGGGATGATGCAGCCGGTAGAGAGGGATTGTGCCGGGGGCCTGCACGGGGGCGACGTAGCACAGGATGCCTTCGTTCTTCCACCCGTTGGCGACGGCCGCGCTGACTTCGCCGACGCTCGTCGTCAGCAAGCAGTCCACAGTGTACTTAAACTCGTCCCCACCCCCAAGGACACTCAGCTGGTACACCGGCGTGGACTCCACATAGTAGTTGGCGGCATGGACCTGCGAAGGGGTGCACAGTCCCGCCACCAGTAGCAGACAGACCATGAGACAGACCGGGAATGCTCTCATGCTACTACCCTCCCTCGGGTTGAGTTGTGTTTGCCCAGTAGAGAGGCAGACACGCTTGGGACGCACGTGCATGTGTTGAGTGCTCTCTGGACGAGAGACGATTTGTGATCGGCATGCGGCCCGTCAGTTGACTTCGACAGCTCACTATGGCCTCCTTTCGACAGAAGCACACATCGCCGGAGGCGGTGCTTCCGAGCGCCTGTTCTCCAGAAACCGATCCGTGCGCTGAGGTGGCCCAAGAGCTATCTCATGGGCGCTCGGTATCTGCATCAGCGGCTGGCGTGCCTAGGTTGGCCTGGTCGGCATTGGCATGCCAGCTCGACAGCTACGGCTGGGCGACCGTCCTGTGGGGCTCGGTCGCATCATCCGGGCCAGGCCCGGGGAGCCTGATACCGTTGGTGATGTCAGCCCTCGCGAAGGCCCATCTCCGCTCGGCGTCGGCGAACTCCGAATAGCGCGCAGTCATGATCGGGCTTCGATGACCCATGGCGCGCATCAACGCTGTGGTGGGCACGCCGGCCATGGCCGAGGTCAGGCCGAAGTAGTGCCGCAGCCGATGAGGAGTGACCAGATGCGGGTCCACCCCTGCCTCGACAGCGGCTCGCTTCAGGATTGTGCGCACCGCATCCGTGGTGACACGCTCTCCCGGCGGCCTGACCCCACCACCGGTGTGCCCTGTCTCGCGCGCCCCGTATGCGAACTGGTTTGGCCCAAGCCTGACAAAGAGAGCGTCTTCCTCGTCGAGGTGCGGGCAGGCGTGTGATCGCAGCCTCAGCCACGACGCCGTCAGCTCGGCCACCTCAGGCTTGACCACTTCCCTCCCGTCGCATAGCATGAGGGGCAGGTCCACGAACCTGGTGCGCCGGACCTTGCTGGTCTGGGCTCTTACCCGCACCCGGCCCTCCTCCAGGGAGAGGTCACTGGCGTTCAGACCCCGTGGTGTCCAGAAACTCATCCGGCACTCTGGAAACTCCCCCGGGCGTTCTGACGGCTCCGAAACCTGTCTCATTCGCATGTCACACACGCAGGATGCCATGTCCTCACAGACGAAGGGAATAACCCAAGAGCCTTGGATAGGGTTTCCAGGGAGCAGAGGGAGTCAGACATGGACCATTCGCTGCGATCCCAGATGCCCATCCTCAGCGCTCTGTTCCTCATTGCCGCTTGTCTGCGCATCTACGCCGCCGAGCCGCCCTCAGGCAACTCCTTCCGTCCCGTCCCCCTCCAGAGCCGCATCACCGGCGTCCAGCCAATGACGGGGATCGTGATGTGGGAGGAGTCGGAGAACAGCTACACGGACGCCATCGCACTCGAGTACTCCTACCTGCGCTACAACGACGTGGTGAAAGCCAGAGGTGAGTACGATTGGGCTGTCGTCGAGCGGAAACTCAGCTCAATCGCCTCCCGCAAGCATCAGGCCGTGCTGCGCTTCTACGAGACCTGGCCCGGACACCAGACGACGGTGCCGGACTACATCAAGGCGCTGCCCGACTACGCGGAGACGCAGGCCAAGAGCCAAGGCCGCGACACTGGGTTCCCGGATTGGTCGCATCCCGAGTATCAGCGGTTCTTCCTGGAGTTCTACGAGCAGTTCGCCGCGCAGTATGACCGCGACCCGCGGCTGGCCTTCCTGGAGGTGGGCTTCGGCCTCTGGGCCGAGTACCACATCTACTCCGGGCCGGAGGAACTGGGAAGGACGTTCCCAAGCATGGAGTTCCAGGCGCAGTTCTTCCGGCACCTCACCAGGCTCTTCGAGGAAACGCCCTGGGTGATCTCGCAGGACGCGCAGGAGGCCAGCCGCACGCCGTTTGCCGCGCAGCCCGAGTTACTGGACCTGAAGTTCGGCATCTTCGACGACTCGTTCCATCGCGCATGGGAACCGGGCTACAACCTGGAGGGTTGGGAGTTCTTCGGCCGCGACCGTTGGAAGCACTCTCCCTGCGGCGGCGAGATTCTCTTCCGGGACC
>Ga0114922_10002613_pt1 | contig 16843 bp, 16 predicted proteins | sample AartaG_FD_100975 | JGI IMG/M metagenome (GOLD analysis project Ga0114922, IMG submission 100975) | Deep subsurface microbial communities from Aarhus Bay to uncover new lineages of life (NeLLi) - Aarhus_00045 metaG | ecosystem: Environmental > Aquatic > Marine > Oceanic > Sediment | place...
CATCGCCGGCGGCGGCGCGGCCGAGGGGGAACAACTCCACGACGCCGAGGCCAAGCCCCAGTCGCGCGGAGCCGTCTCGCTGTACCGATCGGCCGACTTCGTGGACCTCTGCCGCGGACCGCATGTCCCCCACGCCGGCAAGATCCCCGCCGTCAAACTGCTGAGCGTCGCGGGCAGTTACTGGCGAGGCGACTCGACACGCCCGATGCTCCAACGCATCTACGGGACCGCGTTCTTCTCAAAGAAGGCCCTCGATGAGCATCTGGCGCGCGTTGATGAGGCCAAGAAACGCGACCACCGCCGCATCGGCAGGGACCTCGATCTGTTCAGTTTTCACGTGGAAGGCCCCGGTTTTGCCTTCATGCACGCGCGCGGCATGGTGATCCTGAACGAGATCCTCGCCTACTGGCGCCGGGTCCATCACGAGGCAGGCTACGAGGAGATCCGCACGCCCACCATCCTCAGCGAGGCCCTCTGGCACCGCAGCGGACACTGGGACAACTACCGCGAGGCCATGTACTTCACCGAGATCGACGAGGCGGCCTACGCCGTCAAGCCGATGAACTGTCCGGGTGGCCTGCTCGTGTACCAGAACCGCCCGCACTCGTACCGCGACCTGCCGATGCGCGTGGCTGAACTCGGCCTCGTCCACCGGCACGAAAAGAGCGGCGTGCTGCACGGCCTGATGCGTGTGCGGCAGTTTACCCAGGACGACGCCCACATCTACTGCCTGCCCGAACAGGTCCAGGACGAGGTCGTCGGCGTCATCCGCCTGGTCGACGCCATCTACCGCACCTTCGGGTTCGAGGACGCGCGGGTGGAACTCTCAACCCGCCCCGAGCATTCCATCGGCACCGACGAGATGTGGGAACACGCCACCGGGGCGCTGCGCGGGGCACTCGATGCCTCGGGCCTGGAGTACGTGGTTAACGAAGGGGAGGGGGCGTTCTACGCGCCGAAGATCGATTACCACATTCGCGATTGCCTCGGCCGGTCGTGGCAGTGCGGAACCATCCAGGTCGACCTCGCGATGCCCGAACGCTTCGACCTGACTTACGTCGGCCCCGACAACGCCGAGCACCGGCCGGCGATGATCCATCGGGCGATCCTCGGCAGCATCGAACGCTTCCTGGGGATCCTGATCGAGCATTACGGCGGCGATTTCCCCCTCTGGCTGACACCGGTACAGATGGCCGTTCTGCCCGTCAGCGACCGGTTCAATGCCTACGGGGCGAAGGTCCTGGAAACGTTGGACACGGCCGGCCTTCGCGCTGAACTCGACGACGCGAGCGACAAGGTGAGCGCCAAGATTCGCCGCGCCACGCTCCGCCGCATCCCCTATATGCTCGTTGTCGGCGAGAGGGAGCAGGAGGTGGGTACGGTGAGCGTCCGCGACAAAGCACTGGGCGACCTGGGCGCCGAATCGGCCGAGGGCTTCATCGCCCGCGCCACCGATGAGATTCGTGAGAAACGGTTGCGGCCAACGGCACAAGGTCCCGCTTAGGCCGCACACCTTCCGACAGGCCGAAAGGGGACCGCTTGTGAGGAGGAACGCTTGAAACAGGCGAGGCAGCGGATTAACGATCAGATCAAGATCAGCCCGCTGCGTGTGATTGGCCCAGACGGTGAACAACTCGGAATCATCGAGCGGGACGAGGCCCTTCGGATGGCAGTCGAGGCCGGCATGGACCTGGTGGAAGTGGCGCCGCAGGTGCGGCCGCCCGTCTGCAAGGTCATGGACTACGGGAAGTTCAAGTACGAGCAGTCCAAAAAGAGCCACAAAAGCCGGGCCAAGAGCCACGAAGTACGCCTCAAGGGAATTCGGATCCGACCCAAGACCGAGGCCCACGACCGTGACTTCAAGATTCGCCGGGCACGCCATTTTCTCGAGGCCGGCGACAAGGTGATGGTGACCATGCTGTTCCGCGGACGCGAACTGGCGCACATGGACTACGCGCGGCAGAACATGCAGGCCTTCGTCGACCAACTGGTCGACGTGGCCACGGTCGAACGCGGCCCGGCGAGAGAAGGCAGGCGGATGATCCTCATCCTCGTTCCCAACAAGAAACCGTCCTGATAGAAACCAGGCCCCGAAATCGCAATGCCGGGCCGGCCCGGCCTCACAGCCGACGGCTGGGTTGGGGTATGGTGTATCATCCGGGCGAACCAGAAAAGGAAAGGGCAATCCATGCCCAAAGGACGAACGCACAAGGGAACCGCCAAACGCATGCGCCGAACCCGCACCGGCAAGATCGTCCGCAGCCGCGCGGGCACCAGCCACCTGATGAGCGGAAAGACCGGCAAACGCCGACGCCGACTCCGCGCCAAGGATACCGTCAAGACGGCCCAGGCAAAAACGTACTCGCGTCTGCTCGGCCGATGATGCCAGGCCGGCGCTGCGCCTAAGCAGGAGACCAACCATGCCTCGAACGCGTAAGGGGGCCACACGCCGCCAGAACAAAAAGGGGCTGCGACGGCGAACGAAGGGATACTTCGGCGCGCGAAGCAAACTCTACCGCGTTGCCAAGCAGTCTCGCATGAAGGCCGATCAGTACGCCTACCGCGACCGCCGCAATAAAAAACGCGACTTCCGCCGCCTCTGGATCATCCGGATCAGCGCAGCCTGCCGCCAACGCGACCTCTCGTACAGCCACTTCGTCGGCGGCCTGAAGAAGGCCGGCATCCAACTCGACCGCAAGTCGCTGGCCGAGATCGCGTTGAACGACCCGAAGGCCTTCGACGCCGTCGTTGAAGAGGCGCGTGCCGCTCTCGGAGACGGAAATGGCGAGTCTGGCTGAACTCAAAGCGGTTCGGGGCGCGGCTGTCGCCCAGATCGACGCCGCCGCAGACGCCGAGGCGCTGGAGGCCGTACGCATCGAATGGCTCGGCCGAAAAGCCGGCCGCATCACGGCCCTGCTGAAATCCATCAAGTCCGTCCCCGCCGATGAGCGGGCCGCCTTCGGCCAGGCCGTCAACGCACTCAAGAGCCTCGTCGCGGAGCGGTTGGCCTCACGCCGGGCCGATTTCGGGGAAGCAGCGCCGAAGCGGCCGACGGTAGACGTGACGATGCCCGGCCGGCGGCTCCGTCTCGGTCGCCTTCACCCGGTCATGCGCGCCACGCGCGAGATGGTCGAGATCTTCGGTCGCCTCGGCTTTGGCTGCGTCGAAGGGCCGGAGGTGGAAGACGAGTGGCACAATTTCGTGGGCCTCAACATTCCGCCCGCCCATCCGGCGCGCGATCCGCTCGAGAACTACTATCTGAACGACAACGTCCTGCTGCGGACCCAGACCTCCACCGTCCAGATCCGCATCATGGAGAACCAGCCGCCGCCTGTCCGCGTCGTGGCGCCGGGCCGCGTGTATCGGCCGGATACGCTCGATGCCGGGCACTCGAACATGTTTCACCAACTCGAAGGGCTGTGGGTGGAGGAGGGCGTCACGTTCGCCGACCTGAAGAGCGTCCTGACGACCTTCGCGCGGGCCTTCATCGGCCCGGAGGCCCGGACGCGGTTCCTGCCGAGTTATTTCCCCTTCACCGAGCCCAGCGCCGAATTCTATTTCTCGTGCCTGCTGTGCGGCGGGTCGGGCTGCCCGGCGTGCAAACGGACCGGCTGGATGGAGGTCGGCGGCTGCGGCATGGTCGACCCGAACGTTTTCGAGGCCGTCGGCTATGATCCGGAGCAGGTGACCGGCTTTGCCTTCGGCTTTGGCATCGACCGTGCGGCGATGCTGAAGTACGGCGTCAAGGACATTCGCCTGCTGTTCGCGAACGACGTGCGGTTTCTGGGCCAATTCTGAACTGTCAAGACACCACGCCGCGCCATCAGAACAGGGACTTGCGTTGGGTGGCGGTGATCATGGCGCCGGTCTGGACGTTGCCGTTTTCGAGTTCGAGTTCGACGCGGACCTTGTCGCAGTCCTGCACGTACGGTGTGTAGGTGTAGGTGTGTGTGCCGCCGAGGTCGCCGTAGAGCAGTTCGCCGTCGGGTCCCATGACGTCGCGGTCGTAGGCGGCGGTGCCCCAGTGAACTTCGAGGTTGGCGCTCGTGGCCGTCTCGGTGACCTTGAGCATGAAGTCGTTGTGGTCCCAGTCACCGTCCGGGAGGGCGATGGGTGGGGCCTGGGCGTCTTCCATGCAGAGCCAGTAAACGTTGGGGTTGTCGTCGGGCTCGTATTCGGGCCTGGGCAGATAGTCGACGCATTCCAGGGGAGGCCGATCGTCGTACTGGGTCTGGGAGAGTTTGATGACGTAGGGTCCCTCTTCCATCGGGATGGTGAAGGTATTCCCGACGTTGGGGCCGCAGGTGGCGGTGATTTGGCAGGAGAGGGTCTCGGTGATGGTCCGGCTGGAGGTGACCTCGGACCAGACGTTGAACGTTGTGACGTTGGACGTGAGGACGGCGCTGGTGGCGGAGCTGCTCGGGGTTGCGGGCGGCATGGCGATGGGGTTTGCGTCCTCGTAGACCATGATGACGGTTTCGCCGCCGACCTCCTCTCGTCGGTACTGGCGCCAGACGGTTTCCTCGCCGCCGCCGGGCAGTCGTCTGGCGAAGGAGATGCTGATGGCGCTGTTGTCGTCGGAGGCGAGTGTGGCGTCGGCGCGCCAGACGTCGGCAGCGACCCGGTCGAGGACGCCGCGCGCGCACGCCACCAGATCGGCCCGCCTGGTGTTGTAGTCGCTGGTGGTCTCGGCGCTGTACATGCCGTAGGCGATGGCGGACATGAGCAGGCCCATCAGCGCCAGAGCGATGAGCAGTTCGGCGATCGTGAAGCCGCGCGTTTTGCGGTGCGTGTATCGCATGATTTACTCCCTGTACGATCCCTTGACACAGACCAGCGTGTACCGGGTGCTGAGGCCCGCGGGGTGAAGGTTCGTTGCACTCTTGTCCACCGCGAGGTTGGCGCTGTTCTCGAGTTTGACGACGGAGTCGCTGAGGTTGAGGATGGGTCCGCCGACGGTGCCGACCGCGTTTCCCCGGAACAGGAACTTGCCGGCCGCCATGCACCCGTTGATGGTGTTGAAGGTGTCGGAGAAGGTGGTGGCGAAGCCGGGCGCCAGGAGAAAGGAGCCGGTCTTGTCGCGGAGTCCGTCGTAGCGGCTGTCGGCGGGCAGGTTCTCGACGCCGGAGGCCGTGAGGTTGCCGGTGAACCGTATCTGGTTGACGGTCAGGTTTTCAATGGCGGGTTCCTCCGCCACGACAATGCCGCAGATGTTGGTGGTTCCCGTGAAGGTCACGTAGTTGGGTGACTCGATGTAAACGACGCCGTAGAGGTTCACGTTGCCGCTGAAGGTGGGGTTGGTTCCGGCGGGGATGCGGATGTTGTGGAGCGTGGTGTTGCTGACGTCGCCAGTGACGGTGTCCTCGACGTAGTGGACGAACTCGGCGGTCTCGACGGTCGGCCACTGGGGTTCGGCGACTCCGGTGATCTCGTCGCCGCCGATGGTGGCGTTTTCGATGATGTGGATCATCGCGTCGGCGTCAACGGCTGCGGCGTCTCCGCTGAGGGTGGCGTCGTCGCTCAGGTCGATGGCGTAGGTCGCGGAGGAAGAGGCCGAAAGCACGCTGCCTTCCTGATCGTTGTTGGCGCCCTGGATGGCGGCATTGTCCTTCATGATGACCCCGGACCGCGTGGCGATGGCGTAGTCGTTCATCACCAGGATGGCGTTCTCGAAGGCCAGTTCGTAGAAGGACGTTCGTGCGGCACCGCCGAACCTACCCGTGGAGCGGACGGCCACGCTCGACGCCTCGTCGGCGCCGCCGTCGGCCGTGATAACCAGTTCGATGGTGCCCACGAGTCCGTCAGCGCGCGGCAGCGAGATGGGGGGTACGACAACGCCGTTGGCATCGTCGGTAATGGCCGCAGCGTTCACCATGACGGAATCGCCCCATGCGGCGCGGAAACGGTCGGCAATGGCCTCGTGAACCGAAGCGGGGGTATCGCCCGAGACGGCCAGGCCTCCCAACTCGCGCTGGGCCAGGAGCAGTCCGATCTCGGCCAGCGTGGCGGACTGGTTGCTCTGAAGGCGGTTGCGGCCGATGACGAGGTTGGTGTCGGCCATCGTTGCCACCGCCACGGCCACACAGGCGAACAGCGCCACGAACATCACCGTCAGCAGGAAGGCAACGCCTCTAGGGCTTGCCCTGGATGCGATTCGCCCCGACCACATGGTAACACCTTCCTTTCGGCCAGGCCGCGCCGGGGCGTGAAAACGCGGTCGGTTGGCGGCAGGGGGGTCCACTGCGTCCGTTCCTGCCGCACCTGTCTCCGCGATGCCGTTGAGCCCGATTTCGCCTTTTGGGCGTCCCGCGAGGGTGTCGCAGGACCGCCCGGCGCCGGGCATCGCAGGTGCTAGTCCTTATAGGATCCTGTCACACAAACGAGCCTGTATCCGCTTCCGAATCCAACTGGGGTCAGGTCGGCGTTCTGCCTGTCGATGGTCAGATGAGCGTTGCCCTTGAGCAGGAAGTTGGCGTCGCTCAGGTTCATGAGCCCTCCGCTGATCGTTCCGTTCGCATCGCCGCTGAAGATAAACTGCCCGGCGGCCATGGCGCCGGAGATCGTGTTGAAGTTGCCGCTGAAGTTGGCCTGGAAACCCGGGGCCAGCATGAAAGTGCCTGTCTGGTCACGGAGACCGTCGTAGCGGCTGTCGTCAGGCAGGCTCTCGACGCCGGAGACGGTCACGCTGCCCTGGAACAGAATCCGGTTGGTGTTGAAGTTCTCGACAGGCGGCTCCTCGGTCACGATCATCCCGCAGATGTTGGTGTTCCCACCGAACTTGACCGTGTTAGGCGACTCGATGTAGACGATGCCGTAGATGTCGGTGTTGCCGCTGAAGGTGGGGTTGGTGCCGGCGGGGATGTAGATGTTGTGGAGCGTTTGGTCGCCGGCGACGTCGCCTGTGATGGTCTGTTCGACGTACTGCTCGAAGCCGGCGGTGTCGATCTCGGGCCATTCGGGTTCGGGCTGGTCGAAGGCCTGGTCGCCGTGGATGGCGGCGCTGTTGAGGAGCTGGATGCTGCCGTCGTCGCCGGTGACGCCGGCGTTGCCGCTAACCGTCGCGTTGTTGCTCATCTTGATAGCATATTGACTGTCACTGCTGGAGAAGATGCTGCCCTCGGCGTCGGTGTTGGCCCCCTGGACTCGGGCGTTGTTTGCCATCAGGATGCGCGCCTTGCTGATGACCCCGAACTCGCTGAAGGGGCCGCGTGCTTCGGCGGCGAGGTTGTAGTAGGCGGTCCGAACGGCGTTTCCGAACCGGCCGGTGGCGGCGATTTCGATGGTCGGGTTGCTTCCTACGCCACCGTCGGCGGTGATGCTGAGTTCGACCGTGCCGGTGCGGCCGTCGTCCCGCGCCAGGGTGATCGGCGGAAACGTGACGCCGTCTTCACTGGCCGTGATGGCCGCGGGGTCGAGGGTGTTGGAGTACGTCAACTGGTCACGCAGGTGGCTGGCCAAGGCGGCGTGGACGGCCGAGGCGCTGTTGCCCGAGACCGGAGCGCCGCCGAGTTCCTTCTGGGCCAGGAACAGCCCCGTCTCCACCAGGACGGAGGCCTGGTTGCTTTCGAGGCGGTTTCGCGAGACCAGCAGGTTCATGTCGGAGGTGGTTGCCAGCGCCACCGCCATGCAGGCAAACAACGCGACAAAAATGATGGTGACCAGGAACGCCACCCCGGCTGCCTTCGTCCTGCCACGAATTCGTTGCGTGCGAATGGTTCGTCCTCCTTGTTTCTGGAGTCGCCGCGCCGGGGCGTGAGGAGCGCGATCTGTCCTATCCACCGTCTTCGGGGAATCACCCGGCGCCGGGTTCGTCCCCGTCGGGTTCCGCCTGCGTCATCCTGCGTCCGTCCTTCGGCGCCGGCCGACCGTCACCCATCACTGGAACGGAACCGCCGAGAGGTCGAACACGTAGTAACTCTGCACGAGAACGGGCTTGTCGTATGCCGAGACCGTCACGGTAACCCGGGCGGCGTCGGCCTGGGCCGGCGCGACCTGGGTATTCAGGTCGGCGGCGGTGACCGGGACCACGGTAATCTGCTGCGCGTACTGTGTCTGGTCCTGCTCGATGCCCGTGCTGAGCATCGCAGGGTCGTAGGTGGTGCCGCCGAGTTCCAGGACGTCTGCGAAGTCCATTCGCAGGGCCATGTCTCGGACTTCGTCGGCCAGGAACGTGCCGTAGGTGATTTCCTCGCCTCGCTGGATGACGACGGACTCGTATCCGTAGGCCGCGACGAGGGCGACGAACGCCAGGCTCAGCAGGACCGTGCAGATGAGCACCTCGGCCAGGGTGAACCCGGCAGCGCGGCGCGACGGCTTCGGCATGTTGGGTGCCTGTTTCATGGCTATTTCATCAACTGCGACATCTTGAAGATCGGGAGCAGGATCGAGGCGGCGATGAACCCGACGATGCTTCCCATAATCACAATCATCAACGGCTCGATGGCACTGGTGACCGCCTTGATGGTTGCCTTCAACTGGTCGTCGTAGAACTCGCTGACGTCGTTGAGGATGTCGGCGAGGGTGCCGGTTTCTTCGCCCGCGGCGATCATCTGGGCCACGCTGTTCGGGATGAGCGGGCTCCTGGCCAGCATGGGGGCCAGACGTTGGCCCTTGCGGACGGAGGCGTGGACCCGGTGCCACACTCGGCCGTAATGGAGGTTGCCGGTGACCTCGGCGGTGATGGCGATGGTGTCGAGCATCGGCACGCCGGCGTTGACGAGTTCGCCCATCGTTCGAAGGCCCCGCGACAGGTAGAGGGCGTGGCAGAGTTTCTTGAGGAGGGGCACCTTGAGTTTCATCATGTCCCACCACGACCGGCCGGCATCGGTGCGGATGGAATAGATGAATCCTCCTATCCCGCCGCCAACGACCAAAAGATACAGGTACCAATAGCCCCGTAAGGATGCGCTCATGGCCATGAGCATCTTCGTCGGAAGGGGAAGAATGTCCTCCTTGCCCTCGAACAGGACCATGAACTGGGGCAAAACGAAAGTGAGCATGAAAACCGTCGTCGTAATGGCGAGAACAACGATGATGAACGGGTAGATCATCGCCCCGATGACCTGCCGCCTCGTCGCGGCCTGTTGGGTCAGGTAATCGTTGATGCGGCTGAGCATGTGGCCGAAGGTTCCCGCCAACTCGCTGGCCCGGACCATGTTGAGGTAAAGCACCGAGAAGATCTTGGGGAACCGCTGAAGGGCTTCCGAGAACTGTCGCCCGGACTCGACGTCGCGTTTGAGGGTGTTAACGACGGTTCGCATGCGGGGGTTGACGATCTGGTCGCTGATGTTCTCGAGCGCGGTGGTCAGGCCGATGCCGGCCTTCGACATGACGCTCAACTGGCTGGTGAAGGCGAGCAGGTCCTTGCTGCCGATGCGGTTGAAGAGGGCGAACCCGGCCGACTTGGCAGCCTGGTCGGTGCCGCCCGCGAGGCGGGCCAGGTCGAGGACGATGCCGCCGAGTTCGCGGACCTGCTCGGCGGCCAGGGTCTGGTTGTCGGCCTGGAGCGTGCCGACGACCACCTGGCCGTCACGTTGCTTCATCTGGTACCGGTACATATGCATGATTCACCTAAGCCGAGAGCGCGCGGGCCAGTTCGCCCGGCACGCGTGCGTGGTCGAGTGCGGTGTCGCGGCTGATCATGCCGGTGAAGACAAGATGCTTCAGGGAGGCGTCGAACAGGTGCATGCTCAAGGCGCGGTTGGTTTCGATGATGTTCGAGATCTCGAAGACGCGGTTCTCGCGGATGCAGTTGCGGACGGCCGGCGTCGAGACCAGCACCTCGGTGGCCGGCACCATCCCCGGCTCGTCGGTGCGCGGCAACAGCCGCTGGCAGATGACGCCCTTGAGCGTGTTGGCGAGCATGGAACGAATCTGGTTCTGCTGGGCTGCCGGGAAGACGTCGATGATGCGTTCAACCGTTGAGGCCGCATCGTTGGTGTGCAGGGTGGAGAGGACAAGATGCCCGGTTTCGGCCGCCGTCAAGGCCGTCGAGATGGTCTCGAGGTCGCGCATCTCGCCGATGAGGATGATGTCAGGGTCCTGGCGGAGAACATGGCGAAGCCCGGACTTGAAATCCGGGACGTCCGGGCCGACCTCGCGTTGCTCCACGGCGCACCTGGCCGACGCGATATAGTATTCGACCGGGTCCTCGAGGGTGATAACGTGGTATGGGTACCGGTGGTTGATATAGTCGATGATGGAGGCGAGGGTGGTGGACTTTCCGCTCCCTGTCTCGCCGGTTACGAGAACGAGCCCCTCGTGGGGCACGTCGGCAAACGTCTGGACCGCATCGGGAAGGTTCAGCGTTGCCAACTCGGGGACCTTGGGCGGAATGGCCCGAAATGCCAAGGCGGGCGTTCCGCGCTGAAAGTGAGCGTTGACGCGAAACCTCGTTCCGGAGGGCAGGGCGGCCGAGAAATCCAGGTCCCGCTTCTCGAGGAAGCGTTTGTACTGGTCGGCGTCGAGGATGTCCTGAGCCGCGGCGTCGGTGTCCTCGCAACTCATGACGGGCTCACCGTCCATTTTGCCGAGGACGGTATGGATGCGTAGAAGCGGCGGAAGGCCCGCAATGAGGTGCAGGTCGCTTGCCCCGCCGACCACGGTCTGTTCCAGGAGTTCCCAGATGCGGCTCACGCTTCACCTCCTTCGGCATTGGGCAGGGCGGCGTCTTCGGTGGCCCGCAACACCTCTTCGACGGTGGTGTGGCCCCTGCGGAGTTTCCGGAGCCCGTCTTCGCGCAGGCTGACCATGCCGCGCTCGATGGCGTAACGGCGAAGATCGGTCACGCTCGGTCGCGTCGCCACGAGGTCGCGGAACCCGTCGTCGAGTTGGATCACCTCGTAGATGCCGCACCGTCCGCTGTAGCCGGTGTCGCGGCAGCGGTCGCAGCCGGCCCCGCGGTACAGCGTGTCGACGTGGATGTTGGCTTTCTGGAGGGCGGCCTTCACGTCGTCGCTCGGTTCGTAGACCTCTTTGCACTTCTCGCAGATGCGGCGGACCAGGCGCTGGGCCAGGACGGCGTTGACCGACGCGCTGATCAGGTATGGCTCGATGCCGATGTTAATGAGCCGCGTGATGCTCGACGGCGCATCGTTCGTGTGCAGCGTCGAGAGGACGAGGTGGCCCGTCAGCGCCGCCTGCACGCAGATGCGGGCCGTCTCCTCGTCGCGAATCTCACCGACCATGATGATGTCGGGGTCCTGCCGGAGCAGGGCGCGCAAGGCGCTGGCGAACGTGAAGCCGATGCGGTCGTTGATCTGGACCTGGTTGGCGAAACTCAGAAAATACTCGACCGGGTCCTCGGTCGTCGAGATGTTCATCTCCGCCCCGTTCATCGTCATCAGGGCCGAGTAGAGCGTGGTCGTCTTGCCCGACCCCGTCGGGCCGGTCACCAGGATGACGCCGTGCGGGCGTGCGATCTGTTCCTTGAACGTGGTCAGGTGATCCGGCTCGAACCCCAGCCGCTCCAGACCAATCAGGATCGAGCGGTTGTCGAGAATGCGGATGACCGCCTTCTCGCCCTGGGTGGTCGGCAACGTGTTGACGCGGAAATCGACGTACCGGTTGCTGACGATGGCCCGGATGCGTCCGTCCTGCGGCAGGCGGCGTTCCGAGATGTCGAGGTTCGACATGATCTTCAAGCGCGACACCAGGGCAGGGTGCATCGTCTGGGGCGGCGACATGACCTCGAACAGGACGCCGTCGATCCGGTACCGGACGCGCATCTTCTTCTCGCCCGGTTCGATGTGGATATCGCTGGCGCCTTCCTTGACGGCGTTGCAGATCAGGTAGTTGGCCAGCCGCACCACCGGCGACTCGCCCGCCACCCTGGCCAGGTCGGCGGCCACGTCCTCGTTTTCCTCGATGAGTTCGACCGCGTCGTCGGCGATGTCGCGAATCAGGTCGTCAAGGTGGAAATCCTCGGGACCAGCCAGAAGTTCGTCGATAGCCTTGGTCAGTTCGGCAGCGGTGGTCACGGCCAGCTTGACGCGGCCGTCCACCCGGCGCCGGACCTCATCCAACATGAACACGTTCGCCGGGTCCGATGTGGCCACGGTCACGGTGTTGTTGTCGCCGCCGGCATCGATGACCATGACTTTGTGATAGCGGCAGAAGTCCGCAGGCAGCAGGTCGCGGACCTTGGCGGGGACCTCCAGTTGGCTGACGTGGACGAAATCCAGGCCGTACTCGGCCGCCAGACACGCCATGATGTCGCCTTCGCTGGCATAGCCTTTGCGCATGAGGATCTGACCCAGCCGCTCGCCGGGGCTCGACTTCTGCAGCGCCAGACATTCCTCGAGTTGCGCCCGTGTCAGCACCCCGAGTTCAACCAGGTGATCGCCCATGCGGATCGGCCGGGCGGAGTTCCCCTCAGGGGGCGCGGCCCGTTCGGGACTCTCCGCCTCCGGCGCGAACGTGGCCGCCGTCGAATCAGATGTTGTCTGGCTGTCGGTCATTGCGCCTCCTCAGCCTCCGCCGGTCCCCGGCCTGAGCCGGAGTTCCACGGTTTCACCCTCAAAGGAGAGGGTGACGCAATCGGGGTCGATCGCGTGGACGCACAGGCCCTGAATGGTATCTCCGACAGCGCACAGTTTTCCGCCCACGATGGCCTTCCGCCCGTCGCCGACGATGAGGATAGACCCGATCTTGAGCGCGCGGGCGGCTTCGAGCATCTGAGCCCGGCGCGCCTCGGCCTCGGCCTCTTCATCGGTCTGGGTCTCTTCCTCCGCCCCATGCTCGGGCTCATCCGGCACGACGGCGAACGGGTTGACGCGAAGCCTGTGCAGCGGCACCTGCCGCGACTGGACGTACGTGTCGAACGTTTTGACGATCTCCTCGACGCGGTCCACCGAGAGGGCATCGCTGTCGCCGGCCTGGGGGCCAGCATCGATGCGTTTCAGAACGCTCTCGACGCTCGATGCGTTCACGGACACGCTCGTTGACGCCCCCGCGCGACCCGGCGTCCAATCCGCAACCGCCTGCTTCGGACCGTGCCCGCCCATAAACTGGTAGGCGGCAATGCCGGCGCCCCCTGCGAACAGGACCGCCAGGATGACGACCTTCTTCTTGTCGCCGAAGCCTGTCTTGGCCGCGCCCCCGGCGGGCATCGCCTCGATGCCGTTGTCGCCTACGCGGATCCGGTCCGACGGTTCGTCTAGTGCCTGAGTCATGTTATTTCTCAAAGAAAATGTCCATGAGCAGGTCCACCTGGACAACGCCCTCGACCATCGGTGACTTGGTGACCTGCATGTGCCGTACCTTCGTGAGGCGCGGCAGGCGTTCAAGGCCCAGCAGGAACTCGTAGAAGCTCTCGAACGGTCCCTCGAGCGAGAGCGTGATCGGCTGGGAGTTGTACCGCGGCATGGTTTCGGGCTGATTAGTTCGCACGCTCCGGGGGGTCATGGATTTCGACTCGGCAATCAGCCAGACCTCCCGCAGGATCACGTCGATCTCGCGTTCCTCGGGCAGGCGGTTCTCGAAGAAGGTCAACGCGTCTTCGAGCCGCTCAATCTCTCCCTTGAGGTCGGTGATCCGAGCGACCACACGCTGGAGTTTGACGAGTTGAGCCCGCCGGTCCTCAACCGCCGCCCGGTCCGCCTCGGTCCGGCGAAGGACCGGCACGACGACCAGGACCACCACCGCGGCTATGACCACGATCAGGCCCAGCACGGTCAGCAGCATCCGGATCGGACCTTTCATGAGTTACCTTTCTTGGCGCTCGGCGCCGAATCGGCCACAGACGGCGGCTCGGTCGCAGACGGCGGCTCGGTCGCAGACGGCTCCAGCATCTTGTCGGCGTCCTTACGCAACAGAAACGACATCTGAAATCGCCGCATCGTCACGCCTTCCTGGTACGGAAACGCCTCGGAGAACTGCAGGTCCACCGTCTCGAAGAGCGGGTCGCTGTGCAGCCGCGAGATGTACTCGGCCACTTCCACGTCGGTCTCCGCGAGGCCGTCCAGCCGAAAACGCACCCGCTTCACCTTGATGACGCGCGGCTGCTTTTTCCCTGCCGCTCCCTTCGCTCGCTTCCCCGCCGCCGGCGAGGCCGTGCCGTCGGCGGCGCCGTCCACTGGCACCACTGGCACCTTCATCTGTTCCACCTGCATCGTCATGGAGGTCAGACTCGTGTGCTCCGGCAGGTGGTTGGTCAGTCGGGCCAGGACGTGGCTGCGAGGAACCCGCTCGAGAAGGTCAGTGCTCAACTCGACCTTGCGGAGCAGGCCGGCCTTGCGTTGCTCGAGTTGCTTCAGGTCCTCAATCTGTCGGCTGGCTTCCTGGTACTGGGCCTCTGCGAGGAAACGCATCCCGGCCATCGCCCACGACCGAACCAGCACGAAGGCCACCGCCACGCCGAGAAGCAGTAGCGTGCCGGCGGCGATCCCAAGGCACACCCAGTTGGCCCGGCGGATCCCGCACCGCGTCAGGTAGTCGTCCGGGAGAAAATTCGTGACTTGCATTACGCGGTCCTTCCTCGCCTCATTGCACGCCGAACAGGCTCAGGCCGACGGCCACAGCCATCTCAGGTTCGGTCGACTCCGGGTCGGCCTTGCCCATGACCACGCCGAACGGATCCCCCACCTCGCACGGCACGTGGAGCCGCCCGGACAACACCCGGACAAGCGCACGGTCCCGGGCCCCGGGCCCGACAAAGTACAACCGGTCAACCGCGGCGCCGCGAGCCAGCGACGCATGGTATCGCACGCACGACTCGATCTCGTCGGTCAGGTGATCCAGGGTCAACGGGGTGCGGCTGTATGCCTGGACCGCCTCGTCCAACATCTCAGGCGTCGGCGACTGCCGCCACGTCTCGATCAGGTCGGCGGCCTCTTCCAGGGAAACGTTTCGGCCCGTGGCCACGCCTCCTATCAGGCTGTCCGCTCCTTGTTTGATGCCCTTGACGAACGTCGTCCCCTGGCCGCGCAGGATCGCCACGTGTGTGGTCCGGGGGCCGATGTAGACGACCATCACGCACGGCGGACCGGATTGGCTCGGCCCTGTGCGACCCGCCGCATACGCAAAGCAGTAGCACATGGCACACGGCTCGATGCCCACGCCGGCAACTTGGAACCCCAGCCGCGTCATCGCCGAGATATGCTTCTCCACGACGTGGCGCGGCGCCGCCAGAACGAGAACGTCGTGTTTCGTCTCATTGTTCTCCGAGACCGCGCCGGCCACGATGTGTCGAATGATGGCGTCCGTCGGATCATACGGCAGGTGGCCTCGCAGTTCGCCGGGCAGGGCGGTTTTCAGTTCTTCCGGTTGCATCGGCTGCATCCGGACGTGCTGGATGGTCAGGCATTCCTGCGGCAGGCTGATGACCACGTTCTTGCCCTGAAAACCGTCCGTCGCGATCTTCTGGCGGACGAACCGGCGGGCCCGGCCGTAGGTCGCCTCGTTCGGCCCGTTCCCGGCCTGGCCGCCGCCGTCACCGTTGGCCGCCGCCATGCGAGCAACCGTTTCCGCCGAGGTAGAGAGGCGGCAAGCAGCCTTGGAGACGACTTTCACGCCCTTGCTGTTCTGTTCCAACTGGGCCATGTAGACGGCATCCGAGTTCAGGTGGATGCCTATTGGCAGAAGGTTGCGTCTGACCTGCGCCATGCTCGATTCCTCACTGACGGAAGCCATAGTCCTGCCCTGATCCAGGGCGGACCTAAAAGGTACGGCTATTAAGCGGTGCGTCAAACGGTTTGGAGGGCCGGGATGCACAAACGGCTCCGACCCACGAGACCCTTCGCGTAACCCATTGTCTCATAAGGTGTTACGCGCACGGGTTTCTGCCTTGTGTAGGGGATATACTACGCTGGTGCTGCAGGGGGATGCGCGGCGCCGCCGGAATCTGCCCGATTTTCTCCGACCCATAGGCCCCGAACGCCTCGTCGGCAGGGTGCATACCGACGACGGCAAACGCCTCCACCACAGGCACGCTCGGGGGCATTCGCCGTCCGTTTCATCGGCACACAGCGGCAGTGGTCTTCAATGATTCGCGGGCGGTCCAGGCCCCGCCGAATCCCCTTTGCCGACAGACACAGGCCGCCGCCTGGCGCCTGTTGCGCCACCTCGGCGACTTGTCAGGAAACGCCGGATTTGTGTTGATTGACCGAATCCGCTGTGGTACGGTCCGGTCTATTGTCAGATAATCGCATCGCCTTTTTCGGAGGACCGTGCTCATGGAAGCCACACTCCACCTCATTAAAGGGAATCCCAAAGGGAAGCAGGTGGAGATCCCTTCAGGTACGCTCACGGTGGGCCGCGCCGAGGACAGCGACCTCATTATCGCGTCCACGCGCGTGTCACGCCATCACTGTGAGATCGCCAATGAAGCAGGCAAACTCGCCATACGCGACAAGGGAAGCGGCAACGGCACCTTCGTCAACGGCGAAAAAGTCCAGCAGCAGGTCCTCGGACCTGGCGACGAGGTCCGGATCGGACCCTTGACGTTCGTCGTCGAGATCGACGGCGTACGCGGAAAACCCGTTCAAGCAGCCGCTCCCGCACAGCCGGCGCCCCCGGCGCCGCCACCGCCCACGCCCAAACGCAAGGCACCCAAACCCAAGGCCGCCAAGCCCAAGGGGCCCGTCCCGCCGCTCCAGAAAAGGGGCGGCAAGGACGATATCCTCGCCAGCCTCGAACGCCTTGCCGGCGGTGTCTCCGCCGGCGACGACACGGCGCCGGAAGATGACGTCCTCGAAGTCTCCGACGACGACCTCATCGATACCGACTAGTGCTCTGTCGCACGTGAAACGGTGGGTGCCACTGGCGGCTTGTCCGCCAGTGCCTTCCTGCTGCTCGCTACACACTGGCTGACAAGCAGCCAGTGGCACCCCACAAATCAGCAGCG
>Ga0114922_10002614_pt1 | contig 16841 bp, 18 predicted proteins | sample AartaG_FD_100975 | JGI IMG/M metagenome (GOLD analysis project Ga0114922, IMG submission 100975) | Deep subsurface microbial communities from Aarhus Bay to uncover new lineages of life (NeLLi) - Aarhus_00045 metaG | ecosystem: Environmental > Aquatic > Marine > Oceanic > Sediment | place...
CCTTGTATTGGGGAAACCTTACTGAAGAGCCGTATGCGGGAAATCCGCAAGTACGGTTCTGTGAGGGGCATTAAACCAAAAGGAGGTGAAGATGTCTACTCGACATAAAACACAAAAAATAATTATTTTATTTTTTTTATTGGTGCTTTTATTTTCTGTTTTGTATCCACCGTATTTTATTGAAAGAAAATCTACCAGAGTGACAATAGTTACTGGAACTGGATGGGATTGGATATTTAATTTAAAGGCTCAAGCTGGAGGATCAGGAACTTACTCATGGATTAATTATAAAAAAATAAGATTTGAAATCTTATTATGTGAAATATTAGCTATCGTGATTTTAGCAGGAATTTTTATTGTGTTGGCAAAGAAAACAAAAAGGGGGAGCGAATGATAAATCTAAAACATATACCTTCCAGCTTGTTTGTCCTTCAGTATTACTTCATTGATATATTCAGCGGTTCTTTAATAATCATAAGTGGTTATTATACATTTGAAGGGGATGTTTATTTTCACTTCGGAGAAAGATTATTAAATGTAGTGAATTATATTTCAAAAGATATACTTAAATTTCTGTTTTTTATATTAAGTGCATGGGCGATTGGCTATCTTGTGAGAACATCTATTTCTCTCATTCCTATATCATGGAAAAAAAAGAATAATAAGAAAAAAATTAGATATTTATTTGATGAGAGAACTAAACTGGAGTGGAGTAATGCTGAAAACATTTCTTTTTCAAAATCACAGAAAGAAAAAAAGTTTCAGCATTGGAATGATATTCTTTCTGGGCATAGTAGACATTTACATATTTTAAGCACTGCTGGTTCAGCTTTTATAGTTATCTCTCTTCTCTTCCTTATTGCCTTTATTATGAAGTTGATTATTTCGGATTTTAATGTATTTGATTTAGTGATGTCATTTGTATTCATCCTGTTGACGGTTAGTTGTGAAATACAACATAGAAAAAATACTCTGAATCTAAAGAATATTTATAAACTAATAATGCTCCAAATAAAAACAGAAGATGAGAAATTTTAATATAAAAAGGTGAATCATGAGAATCTATCAAAGAGGTCAAAATTGGTGCGTGGATTTTTACCATGATGGTAAAAGGACTCGCAAAAAAGTTGGTAGCAAGAAGGATGCTGAGAATGCCCTGGCTGCGGTTAAGATTGATATCCTGAGAGGAGAATACAGGTTTAAAAGTGAGAGCAAAATAAGATTTGAAGATTTCGCAGAGAGATATCTAGAGTATGGAAAGATAAACAAAAAAAAGTCATGGACAAGAGATCGATGGAGTATAGAAAATCTAAAATCCTGTTTCAATGGAATGTTATTTTCAAAGATAACTCCTCTGCATATTGAAGATTATAAGAAAAAGCGACTTGAAAAAGTGAAGGGTGCAACGGTAAACCGGGAGCTTGCCTGTATGAAAACCATGTTTAATTTAGCAAAAAAATGGAAGATTGTTTATGAGAATCCTGTTACTGAGGTCAAGTTTCTCGCAGAGCAAAAATTTGAAATGCAAATCCTTAATAAAGAAAAAGCAGATAAGTTGATTGACGCTGCCCCGGATTATTTGAAACCGATAATTATTATTGCACTGAATACCGGAATGCGAAGGGGAGAAATTTTAAGCCTTCGATGGAATGATATAGATTTTGACAAGCATTATATTTTTATAAAAGAAACAAAATCCGGAATTCCAAGAAAAGTGCCTATGAATTCTCTTGTGGCGTCAACCTTCAAAAATATTAAAAGAGAAGATCGGCTTATTTTTTATAATCCGAAAACTAATAACCATTTGAAAGATATATATAGGAGCTTTAAGACGGCATGTCAAAAAGTAGGAATTCCTGACATGAGATTTCATGATTTACGACATACTGCAGCGACATTGATGGTAACTGGCGGCGTTGATCTTGTGACGGTAAAAGAGATCCTGGGCCACAGCAAGATCGAAATGACAATGCGATACGCACATCCGACCTCGGAAAACAAAAGGAGAGCTGTTGCTGTTCTTGAGTCTATCTTCAGTAGAAAAGATGGCACAAATGTGGCACAAACGGAAAAATCGATTGAAGTCAAGGATCCTTCAGCTTCTCAATTATATGGGGTGGAAGTGAGCAAACCTTAGCCTTTGAATCTGTCACAATGTGGACAGTATAGCCTGAAGCAATCAATTTTTTATCATTTTTTGTCACAAGTTCATAAGCAAATACAGCTTTTTTTGGAGAGATTTCTTTTAAGGAGACTCGAATAAGGAATTTTTCATCATATCTAAGTGGTTTTTTATATTTGCAGAAGGCTTCCACAACGACCAGGTAGTAGCCCTGTTTTTCGATGTTTTTATAAGGAGTATTTTTCTGGTGGCAATAATATGTCCGTCCTATTTCAAACCACTCAAAGTAATTTTTGTTGTGAGCAACCCCCATTTGGTCTGTTTCGGAATAACGGACTTGTTCTTCGAATTCTATGTAGGTTTTTTCTTCCTGAATTGAAGGAACTTTATTCGAGGAACTTGCCGAGTTTTGAGATTTCATCATTGTAATATTTGCGGTACAGAATTTCCCACTCCCTGCTTCCTTCTTCTATGGATTTTTTCTGAGATTGGATTTTTTCTATAGCCTTTTTATCTATTAAATTATAGAGTTTTATCTCTTCTTCAATGCTTCTCACAATGGAAAGCCTGATTTCATTAGGCTCATCGAGGAATTCTACTTGGTCATTTTCAAAGAGAAAATCAAGGATCTGGCGAGCTAAAAAATTAATTTTTTCTCTTGAAAATCTCATAATCACAGTACAATATTCCTTTCTTTAGCTAATTTAGTTTTGATCATTCTGAACATAATTTGGTATTCAATATTTTCATTACGGATTTTTTCCATGTGTTTGCTGAGGATTTCCCTGACTTCCTGGTCGAGTTTATCTTCTTTTTGAAATTCATCAGTAATGAGATTTATAAGGCTGTCTACAAGTCTATTCTTATCATCAGCAATGATTTTTTCTTCTTTTAGGAGATTTCGCACACCTACAAAAGCCAAATGTTCAATTTGATTTTTATTTAGTCTCATTTCTACAATAAAATACAACACCTTGTGGTAAAATTCAAGGATTGATTGAAGATGTATTCCAGAAAATTAATATTAAGCGGGCTAAATTATCTTTTTTTATAAGATAGATAGAGACTGTAGGCAAAACCCCCTAAACAGACAGCAAAGATAAAGATCATAAACAGAATAGCTTCAAGTCTCATTTTTATCCAAAAAGATTTTTTTTGTGATGATTTTATTTAAAAGAATAAATAAGCCGAGTGCGAGAGACCATTGGAAAAGGATTGTGCCTAAAGAGAATGGGGAAAATATTTTAAACCAGTTATGGGGATTATCGGAGTAGCTCTTCCAGAGCCACCAGCCAAGCATAGCTACAAACTGGATGGGAAGTAGCACGAATACCAGTATATCGAACCATTTTCCAACTTTAATTTTATTCTCTGGGGTGGAGATGATTTTTTGACGGAAGTTTTTTGGTCCATACTTGAGACACACAATTGTGAAGAAAAGGCCGCTGACCATTAAGCCAAATGACCAGACCCAATCCTGGTTGTTAAAAAATCCCATGCTGATGGCGGAAGGAAAGCCGAGGAGGAGAGCGCAGATTGTAATTAACAAAACGGCTTTTTTTCTTGATAAACCCGCATCCATTAATATTCGTGTATCAAGTTCCATCATGGATATAAGAGAAGAAAAGGCAGCAAAGGAGAGAGCGAGAAAGAAAAGAGCCAGAAAAAAAGAGCCTCCAGGGATTTCCGTGAAAAGCTTTGGAATCCAGATAAAAGTCAGGCCTTGATTATCTGATTTCATCACTTCAAGGGCTTTTTGTTGGGATTGATTCTGCGCCGAGAAGAAGGAGAAAACAGTTGGAATAACAGCCACTGCTGCCAGGAGGGATGCAAGATTATTGCCAAAACCAAGTGTTGTGGACGTGAGAACAGGGTTTTCCTTTTTATGGGAATAAACTGCATAAGTAAGTATCAATCCCCAGCCGGCCCCTGTTGACCAGGCAGATTGAGTCAATGCATTAAGCCAGAGCTTGTAGTCAGTTAGCCTGGCAAGATTCGGAGAAAAGAGAAAATTTAAACCTTGGGAAGCAGAAGGAAGAGTCAAGGACCGAATACAGGCTATTATAAGCAGAATAAATAGAGAAGGAATAAGTATTTTATTTGCTCTTTCTATCCCTTTAACAACTCCTGCATAGATGATAAAAGCGCCAATTCCCATAGCTGTAAAATGGAAAAAGACAGGCTCCCATGAGGAAGTGAAAGAATTCCAAAATTCCGTGGAATCTTTTTGGATCAAGCCTTGAAAAGATGTTGCCAGGAAATATTTTAAGCACCAGCCGGTAACCACGGCATAATAGAACATGATAGCGGTTGTGACAAAAGTGACAAAAGTTCCCATCCAGGCATAATTTTTTCCTATTATTTTCCCAAAGGACCCGATCACACCCAGTCGAGTTTTCTTGCCGATGGATATTTCAATGATAAGGAGGGGAATAGACCAGAGGAAGAGGAATATAATCCAGGCAATAATAAAAGCTCCTCCTCCTTGTTGAGAGACGATACGAGGAAAACGCCATATGTTTCCAGTTCCTACCGCCATTCCCAGGCCTGCGAAAATAATTCCCCAGCGGGATGCGAATATTTCCTTTTTTACCATTGTTAAAATTTATGGTTCTATTTTACTTGAGTTTAGAACTATAAAAGGGTGAAAACATTTTATTTCCGGTACCTTTTTAGCAACCGCAAGAAATTTTCCTTCAAGACTAAACATTCTGAAAAAGTTTTCTTCTTTATTAGGAATATTTTGTTGAAAAGTCTTTTCGTGGATGATTTTTAATATATTTTCAGGAGATATTTTATTGCCATTTTTTGCCAAGACTGATCCTCTTTCTTTGAGGATAATCTTTGGAAATTCTGGGAGAAGTAATTCGAGTGGTAAAAAGAACTCCCTGGTCTTTTTTTCTTCAGTGAATCTTTTTATATTTTCTAATGTGAAGCTCTCCCTTATATGAAAATTACCTACTTCTGTTCTGGTAAGCTTAGAAAGATGTGCTCCACACTTCAGGCTTTGGCCTAAATCAAAAGCGAGAGATCTGATGTATGTTCCAGAGGAGCAGCGAACTTTAAATTCAATAAAAGGGCGATTGTATTTTATCAGTTGAAAAAAATGGATAAAAATCTTACTCGGTCTTAGTTCAAATTCCTTTTTTTTCCTGGCAAGTTCATACAAGGGTTTTCCTTTATATTTTTTTGCAGAAAAAGGAGGAGGGATTTGATGGATCTCTCCTTCAAATTTTTTCATTGCCTTAAGAAGGATGCCTTTTTGTGGATATTTCTTATTTTCTGATGAGGTTGGCTTTCCAGTAGAGTCATATGTATCGGTGGAGAATCCTAATCTCATCTGGCCTTCATAAGCCTTATCAAGTTTGGAAAAAAAGGGAAAAAGTCTTGTTGCTTTACCTACGGCGAGCAAAAGAAGACCTGTAGCTAAAGGGTCCAGAGTTCCGTAGTGGCCGACTTTTTTGTTGTTTAAAATGTCTCTTATCTCAACAACAACATCATGAGATGTATAGTCTTGAGGTTTTTCTACAAGAATGAGCCCGTCCATGGCTTAATAGGGTTTGCTGTATTTCTGTCTATCTGAAACTTTAGTTTTTGGTTGTTTTTTTAAAAGTTTGTTAACAGTCTCAGGGATTTCTTCCAGTAAATTTTTGTATTTGCCTTTGACGGTAAAACCTGCGGCATTAAGATGTCCGCCGCCTCCAAAATATTCTGCAATAAAAGCAGCATATGCCGTTCCCTTTGACCTGATGCTAACTCTAAAAGTGTCTTTTTCCATTTCTTTGAAAAAGAGAATTATTTCTACGCCTTTAATAGAACGTGCTAATGTTGTGATGTCTTCTGTATCAACTTCTTTAAGATTGAGGGAATCGAGGTGTTTTTTAAACATAATGATAGTGGCAATATTGCCTTTTTTGTTCATCTGTAGAGTAGAGAGGACCTGGCCTAAAAGTTTAATTTTTTCTGGGCGATTGTTGCTGAAGAGAAGCTCAGATACCTTTATAGAGCTTGCTCCATGGTTGATGAGTTTGTAGCAGACTTCGAAGCTCTTTGCGTTGGTGTTAGAAAATTGGAATGATCCTGTATCGGATACGATCCCATAGTAAAGATTATTGGCGATTTGAGGGGTGAATCGCACTTTTAATATTTCGCCCAGGCTGTAGATCATTTCTGCTACTGCTGATGTTTCCGGATCAACCCAATTTATGTCCGCATAATAATCGTTAGAATAGTGATGGTCAATGTTGATTTTGAAGTAGTCGTTTATATTTTTTTGTCCGGACCGGGAGACATTAGCACATTCGAGGAGAATAACCATATCAAATTTATCTGGCGGGATTTGACCGATTTTTATTTTTTTAATATCAGGAACCAGGTTGATAGGAAAAGGTGTATTATCCTTATTTATAATCTCTACTTCTTTTCCCAGGAGTTCTCCTATAAAAGCCAAGGCAAGACTCGTGCAGATTGAATCACCATCTGGTCTAAGGTGTGAAGTAATAACAAAACGCTGACTTTCGAGAATTTTTTTACATATCAGATTTGCAGCATCATTTTTCATTTTTTTTAATATCTTCTAAAAGCTTATCGATTTTTTTTTCATATTCAGGATTTTGATCAATAGAAAAAATTAGCATGGGATTATACTTTAATTTAACTTTAGAGGCAATAGATTTTCTCAGGTATCCTTTTTTGTTTTGTAAGAGCTCAAGGATGGCTTCTTGTTGTTCACTACCAAAAAAACTCAGGTATATGTGGGCTGTTTTTAAGTCAGGGGTCATTTCAACCCTCGTGATAGTAATCAATCCAGATGACGAATCTTGAATCCCTTCGATGAGAAGACGGCTGAGTTCCTTTTTTATTAAACTGGCTACTTTTTTCTGTCTTCGAGTCACATTCATTATCGATATATTATCAGAATATTAGAAGATATTTAGCCTGAATTATGCATAAAAACTGCCGATGCCATCATTCTCTCTTAATAATATCAATTTTTTAGCATGATCTTACATTATTTCTTGAACATCACTCTGTTTTTTAAATTTATCTATATCAATCATCGGCATTTTTTACTCTTCGAGCGAGCCGATCTCACCGTATCTGCTTCGTTGCAAAGGATTTGCGGTGGAGCACCACAGCTTCATCCTTTACGCCTTGCATCTACGGCGACCTCGACTCGTGAATAATCCAGGTTAGTAAAAAAAATCACAGTATTCCGGCAGTTATTTTGCTACAAGTTTTGTTACGCCTCTTGCTATTTATTATCCCTGTCCTCCATTCCCAGCTTAACTCTTTTTCATTTTTGTTTGTTATTAAAAGTACTGGATTATGTAATCGATGATCTGGCCGTCTATGCTTTTCTCTGCATCCTCTATAATTTTATTAAATATATTTTCTATAGGCCTTTTTTGGTTGTTGAGGGTTACTATTCCGATTTTTGCTCTTTGCCATTTGTCCTGATAGTCAAGCTCGGAAAAAGCCACGTTGTATCTTTTCTTTAATCGATCTCTAATGCTAGATAGCCTTTTTCTTTTTTCCTTTAAAGAATGGGAGTAGGGGATGTATATTTCTAAAGATAATAAGCCGATAATCATTGAGGAAATAAAGAGCCAGATATTACTCTGGCTTTACCTTTTCAGTTAAAAAAGCTTCTATAATATCACCTTCCTGGGTTTCCTTAAATTTTTCGAGGCGGATACCGCATTCGTAATCTTTGGTGACTTCAGTAACATTGTTTTTTAGATGTTTAAGTGAAGATATTCGGCCTTGATGGATTACTTTTTCGTCTCTGATAACTCTAGTTTCTGCATTTCGAGTGATTTTCCCATCAATAACGTAGCAACCAGCAATAACTCCAATCTTTGAAATGCTAAATATTCTTCTTATTTCAGCCCTTCCCAGGTATGTTTCCTTTATGATTGGCTCCAGTAAACCTGACATGGCATTTTTTATGTCTTCGGTTAATTCATAAATAACATTGTAAGTTCTAATTTCTACATTTTCTTTTTTAGCCAGGTTCAGAATTTTCTGGTCAGGTTTGGTATTGTATCCAAGGATGATTGCGTTTGATGCCGATGCCAGAAGAACGTCGGATTCGGTAATCTTCCCTGTGGCTGAATGTACAATTTTTACTTTAATTGTATCACTGCTTAAATTGGGGAGAATGCTGGTGAGAACCTCTGCCGAACCCTTAACATCTGTCTTAATGATAAGAGGGAGCCCCTTGACTTCGCCCTCCTCAATTTTCTTGAATAGTTCGTCCAGTGTGAGGTGTTCAGGCCTTTGAGTTTCTTCTTTTTTTATTTGGGAAAGCCTGTACTGGATGATTTCTTTAGCTGTTTCCAAATCTGAGACGGCTTGAAAAGTATCTCCTGCTTCGGGGACATTAGAAAAACCTAATATTTCAACAGGCATAGAGGGCTCGATTTTTTTTAATGGTTTTCCGTTTTCATCAAAAAGTGCCCTGGTTTTTCCGTAACAGGTTCCGGAGATAAATGCCTCTCCCTGGCTAAGAATACCATGTTGAAGGATGACCGTGGCGACTGCACCCTTTTTGGCATCCAGTCGGGCTTCCAGGACGACTCCTTGAGCTTTAACTTTGAGGTTGGCCCTGATTTCTATAACGTCGCCCAGGAGGAGGATCATATCTAAAAGATCATCCAGGTTTGTTTTTTCTTTTGCGGAGATATCAACGCTGATAACTTTGCCGCCCCAGTCTTCTACTAGCAGGTCTTCCTTTGACAATTGCTGCTTGACCTTGTCAATATCGGCTTCAGCTTTGTCAATCTTGTTGATGGCAACAATTATGGGAACGTCTGCATCTTTAGCATGGCTTATAGCTTCCTTTGTTTGAGGTTTAACTCCATCATCTGCTGCAACAACCAGAACCACTATATCAGTTAATTTTGCTCCACGTGCTCTTAATTGAGTAAAAGCTTCATGGCCAGGGGTGTCGATAAAAGTAATTGGCCTTTTGTCATGATAGACTCTGTATGCCCCGATATGCTGAGTGATTCCCCCGGATTCTTTCCCAACCAAATTTGATTCTCTAATAGCATCCAGAATTGTAGTTTTGCCGTGATCGACGTGACCCATTATGGTGACAACAGGAGGTCTTAAGGTCAGTTCTTTGGGATCGCTTTCTGCCTGGATTTGAATTTCTTTCTCAATTGAAACCAATTCTATGTTAATGCCAAATTCCTTAGAAATTTCGCTCGCCAATGATTCGTTGACTACATAATTGACGCTTATGTTGTAACCACCTTCTGTAAGCTTTTCTATGATTTCTTTAGATTTGACTCCTGTCTTTTCTGAGAGCGCTTTTATAGTAAGGCCCTCTCTTAACTGGATTTTTTTTACAGTAGTTTTTTTTGTTTTAGGTTTTGGCTTAGTTTTCTTTTCCTTTTCTTTTTTTTCCATTGGTTTATCGCTTCTCCAGATTCAGGGCTTTCCTTCTTATTCTTCCTTGATTTCAATTTTCCAGCCGATAAGCCTAGATGCAAGCCTGACATTAATTCCCTTTTTGCCAATCGCGAGGGAGAGCTGGTCTTTTGGTAAAATTGCCTGCATGATTTTTTCTTCTTTATCAAGGATAAAGACCTTTGTGACTCTTGCTGGGCTTAAGGCATTTTTGGCATAAATTAGAGAGTTTTCTGACCACTCTATAATGTCGATTTTTTCTCCTTGTAATTCTTTGCTGATGGCCATGATTCTGTTGCCTTTTACTCCTATGCAGGCCCCTATAGGATCAATATCTTTCTCTTTTGTAAGGACCGCTACTTTTGCTCTTTCTCCAGGCTGGTGGACGATATCTTTTATTTCAATCACGCCGTTAGCTATTTCAGGGATTTCCAGTTCCAAGAGTTTTGTCAGAAATTTAGGATCAATCCTGGAAACAGAGACCTGGGGGCTCTTATTATCTCTCCGTACCTGGGTGATTACAGCCTTAACTCTATCTCCCCTCGTGAACTTTTCATTTTTCAGCATTTCTCGAAAAGGAAAAAACACATCAGTCTTATTTACTTCAAGAATCATATTATTGTTCGTCTCGAACCTTCTAAGAACACCCGTTACAATTTCTCCGAGCCGGGGAGCAAAGAGGTCATAAATTTTTTCTTGCTCAGCGCTCCTCACTTTTTGAAAAATAACCTGTTTGGCAGATTGGGCTGCAATGCGGCCTAAAGTATCTGAAGGGAGGTCAATCTCAATAGAACTTCCGATTTTTGCTTTGGCATCGATTTCTTTTGCGTCTTCGAGAGGGATTTCAGTCGCGAGATTTTGTGGTTTTTCACATACTTTTTTGACAGTAAAGACTCTTAATTCACCCTTCCCAGGAAGGAAATGGATATTAATTTTTTCGTTATTGTTAAAGTATTGGGATGAGGCAACTTTAAGGGATTCTTTGATAGCATTTACGATGACATCAGTCTCCACTCCTCTTTCTTTGCTGAGTTGTAGAATTGTATTCCACACGTTGACCTTCATCTTTGTGCCTCAATTATACTTACTTACATGGAGTCTAAAGAGGCGAGAATTATAACTGAAATAGGAAAGAATATCAAATTATATGAAGATCAAAGAAGTGGCGTACCAGGCTAACAAGGAGAGTTGAATCAGATAGATGAGATAAATAAAATTTAACGATCGCGGGGGCAAAAACAAGACTAACAACAGCCATAAGCTTGATCAAAATATTCATTGAAGGGCCAGCAGTATCTTTTAAGGGATCACCAACAGTGTCACCGATAACAGAGGCTGCGTGGACTTCTGTCCCTTTACCTCCCAGGTTTCCTTCCTCTATCCATTTTTTGGCGTTATCCCAGGCAGCTCCAGCATTTGCCATAAAAATTCCCATAAGAACTCCGGTTGCAGTCGCTCCTGCCAGAAATCCGCCTAGAGATTCAGGCCCTATGAAAAAACCAACAAGAAGTGGAGCAATAATAGCAAAAAGTCCTGGCAGTATCATTTCTGCCAGGGCACCACGGGTTACTATATCTATGCAGCGGTCAGAATCAGGCCTTGCTTTTCCTTCCATTAATCCTTTTATTTCTTTAAACTGTCTCCTTATCTCGACGACCATTTTATCAGAGTTTTTTCCTACTGCTTTTAGTGTTAGAGAAGCAATAATAAAAGGCAATAAGGCTCCGAGAAGAAGACCGATGACAGTCTCAACATTGGTTAAGCTAATTTTTAACAATTCTTCACCTGCTTTTTTCAGGTATAAATTTACTGTGTTTTGGTAGGCAGAGAAAAGAGCCAGAGCTGTTAAGGCAGCAGATCCTATTGCAAATCCCTTTCCAATAGCTGCTGTAGTGTTGCCTAGAGAATCAAGTTTATCTGTTATTTTTCTGATATTAGGGCCTGCCTTGGACATTTCCGCTATACCACCTGCGTTGTCTGCAATAGGTCCATAAGAGTCAGTGGACATGACAATGCCAATAGTTGCCAGCATTCCCACTGCCGAAAGAGCTATTCCATAAAGTCCTGATAGTTTATAAGAAATAAATATGGCGGCTGCTATAGTGAGCAGAGGGAGGATTGTGCTCTGAAAGCCTACGGCAAGTCCCGTAATGATCGTGGTGGCGCTTCCTGTTTGGGCTGTCCTGGCTATAGTTTTAATAGGAGGGCCAGAAGTAAAATACTCACTTTCCAATCCTATCAAGACTCCGGAGAGCATCCCGCTTAATACCGCCCAGAAAACGTTTAAGTCTCCCAGAAGGATCTTTACTGAAAAAAAAGCTCCTCCTAAAAACAATAGGCTGCTTATATAATATACATTCCTCAGAGCTGATTGAGGGCTGAATTTTTTTAAAATGTTAATGGAAAAGACTCCTAAAACCGAGCAGAGAAGGCCTACGCCAATTAAAAGCAAGGGAAGGGACATATAATTTAATGCGGGAGTTAAAGTAGAACCTATGGCTATTGATGCTATTACAGAGCCCACATAAGATTCAAACAGATCAGCTCCCATGCCCGCTGTGTCTCCAACATTGTCGCCGACATTATCAGCAATAACACCTGGATTACGTGGGTCGTCTTCTGGGATGCCTGCTTCAACCTTGCCCACAAGGTCTGCGCCAACATCCGCGCTCTTGGTGAAAATCCCACCTCCCACTCGAGCAAAAAGTGCTACGGAGCTGGCACCCATGGCAAAGCCGTTTATGATTACAGGGTCTTTTGTAAAAAAGTAAAAAATACTGATTCCTGCAACACCAAGTGCTGCTACAGAAATTCCCATCACTGCACCGCCTTGGAATGCAATGGTTAAAGCTGTGGGGGTTCCGCCCATAATTGCGCCCTGGGTTGCCCGAACCGCAGAACGTGTAGAGGCTTTCATTCCAATAAATCCTGCAAACATAGAGCAGAAGGCACCAGTAAAAAAGGCAAGACTCGTATAGATGGAGAAGAATTTCCAGAGTACAGCGAAAAGCAAAATAACAAAAATTGAGATATAGCTGTATTCTCTTCTTAAAAAAGTCATTGCACCGGAATGAACCGCTTCTGCGATATCATTCATGGTTTTTGTTCCCTTTGGGTATCTTTTGATTAAAAAATAGAGGAGAATTGCAAAAAATAGCCCCAAGAGACCTAAAATAAAGGAATAAGGAATTAACTTGAGTAATGTCATTGATTTCCCTGCCAAAAAAATTATATCGATGTATAACATAAATCAAATCGAATTGCAATGAAAAAGCGGTTTGAGTATGCATATACAAACCCTTAATTTAAAAAAGTTTTTGGAAACAGCTCAGCTCTAAAATGTGGAGGTAGTTCTTTTTTTTGGTGCTTTTGGAATGCAGTTAAAGCGGAGGTTGACGTAGGAGCCGACTTTATTATATTGTTTAATAACATTTAACAGATTATTGCTGGAAGATTGAAAAATTGATAGATGAAAAAGAAGGGAAAATTTGGGCGATCGGAGGTGGTAAAGGTGGCACGGGAAAGACTTTTATCACGAGCAGTATTGGTACTTATCTGGCTAAGAATAGAAGGAGGGTTGTTTTAATAGATGTTGATATTGGCGGAGCTAACCTTCATTCGTTTCTTGGTATAAACAGGCCCAAGAAGTCCCTAACGAATTTTTTTGATATGGGGATACCTCTGAAAAACCTTGCGGTAAAGACTGGAATAGGGAATTTGTCCTTGATATCGGGAGACATCCATTCACTTTCTTCTGACAGCATTAAATTTACTCAAAAGCTCAAGTTATTCAGGCATATTATGAAATTAAACAGGCAATACGCCATTATAGACTTAGGTGGCGGAAGTCATAACAATACTATTGATACTTTTCTTATAGCTGACAAGATGATAGCTGTTGTCGAACCCGAGATAATAGCGGTAGAGAACATGTATCATTTTATAAAAAATGCATTGTTTCGAAAGTTAAGAATGTCGCTGAAAGAGTATGGTTTTAAAGAGATCATTGACCACATGTGGGAAAGAAGAGAAAAATACAGAATAAAAAATTTGAGGGAGCTAATTGATTGTCTTAAAGACAGTTTTTCATACATTGGGGATATTCTTGACAATGAGATATCCGATTTCACGATTTATCTTATACTGAACAAGATAAGAAGTAGCCAGGATATATTTATTGGCTCTTCTTTGAAGAGTATCTTATTGAAATATCTTGGTATAAATGCCAAATTTGTCGGATATATTGAATATGATGATTCTATCTGGAGGTCTGTCCGGGAAAGGCGGCCTTTTATGTTGAATTACTCCTTATCTCGCAGTGCCAAAGAAATAGAGGCCTTTACAGAAAATCTGATACAGGGAAAAGAATTAAAATTAATGAGAAGTTAGTTATGTCCAGAAAAGAAAACAAGAAATATTTTGAGATTCTTGAACTCAGTGCTGATGCATCAACATTAGAGATAAAAAGTTCATACCTGCGTCTCAGGAAATTGTATTCAACAGACTCGATAGCGATATCTCCTATTGCTGATGAATTCTCAGAGAAAAGTAGAAGGGAAATACTCCGCCAGATTGATGAGGCATATGCCAAGCTTATGGTCATGTTAAAAGATGAACAAAGAAAATCAAAATATCATCACAAATCGCTGGATTCTGGTAAGGTCTCCAAAAGGGAAGAGAAAGAAGAGGAATTAAAATTTAGTGGGCAGGTACTAAGGCAAATAAGGAAAAAAATGGGGATACATTTATATGAGGTTGCCCTTGATACTAAGATACGGATAGAACTGCTTAATGAGATCGAACTTGAAAAGTTTAATTCCCTCCCACACGAAGCATACCTGAGAGGACACATTAGTAATTATGCAAAATATCTTTCGCTCGACTCGGAAAAGGTTGCCGATGATTATATGGAGAGGTACTGCGCATGGAAGGGGGGAGATAAGGAGGAGCCTGAGTAAGAGCTCTGATATATATATCATTTTTTTTTGTAAAATTACGATTTCCAGAAAAACTTTTTAATTAAAAATAATGGGCTATAAAAGAGCAAGTTTATACTTTAATTGAACAAAGCATAATTTATATCAAATAGTCAGGTAATATTTTTCATTTTTTCTAAAAAGAATGGATTTAAAAAGAAATAAAAAAAGACAATTTTTTGCCGGAATTTTGTTCATCTTTTTACTTGTTTTTTCGAACTTATTATATTCTGCTCTGCCGTTAGAGGAGAAAAAGGAACAGAATAAAGCCGTTAAGAAGAATAAGCTGACTTTCCTTCCTATAATTTATTACACGCCGGAAACTAAAATTGCCGGTGGTGTGGGGGGATTATATTATTTTAGGACTTCAAAGAGTGATTTAAAATCGCGACCTTCCAGTATTCTTATGGATTTTGTCTACACAGGAATGAAACAGGTACTGCTTGAGTTTTACCCGGATATCTATATAGATAGTGGAAAGTATCATCTGATGGGAACCCTCTTTTATAAAAAATACACGGAGAAATTTTTTGGAATTGGCAATACAACTTCTGACGATATGGAAGAAGATTATAACTTTCGGGTTGCCAGGCTGGACTTATCTTTTTTAAGAAAAGTAAGTGAAAAACTATATTTCGGGATTCAATATGAGTTTGAATATAATAAGATTACCTCAGTAGAAGAGGGTGGACTCCTGGAAAGACTGGATATTATTGGCAGTGAAGGAGGAACAGCTTCCGGTATTGGTGCTGTCCTGAATTGGGACAGCCGTAATAATATCTTTTTCCCTACACAAGGAAGTTTTTACCAGATATCTACAAAGTTTTTTAAGCAGGCCTTTGGAAGCAGTTATAATTTCAACAGGTTCAACCTGGATTTTCGGAAATACTTCCCAATATTTTCTTCACAAGCTTTAGTGCTCCAGGGTTATGTAAATTTAATTACCGGTAATCCCCCGTTCCAACTGCTGTCGTTGTTGGGCGGCCAGAATTTTATGCGAGGGTACTACAAAGGCCGCTACAGGGATAAAAATATGATTGCTCTTCAAATGGAGTACCGCTTTCCGGTGTGGTGGAGGCTGGGATTTGTAGGATTTTTTGGATTCGGGGAAGTTGCCGAAAAACTCAGTCAATTCAGGATAAACAACTTCAAATTTACTGGGGGGTGGGGAATTCGCTATAAGATTAGCCGAGAGGAAGGGACAAATTTAAGATTAGACTTCGGCTTTGGTAAAGGCACTGTTGGTGTATACGTGACAGTCAAAGAAGCCTTTTGAGCTGTACCAGCAAATCCGCTCAATCATCCATGTTTTTCAGCTAAGGAATTTTGCTGTCTTGATTCATGCGTCTCTGTAAACAAGCACAGGCAGGCTTGTTATTAAACACGTCTGACAGACCTGATGGGAGTGACAGAATTACGCGGGATAGAGCGGAATAATATTTCTTGCTGCTTCAGGTCTATTTATCTGAAGGTGTGCTTTCCAGTACGGACTTGAGGTCATCTGCGATATTATTTGGCACGTGGATGAACTCAAGGCCAATATCGTATAAAGCATCAGAGTCTTTGGGGTATGCGTCTACCCAAGCTACACGCGCCAGCACCATTGCTGTTTGTCCGGAAGGAAGAAAGATTTCAATATTATGTGTTGACCCTTGTTGGAAAAGTTTGTTGCTGTAAATCCGCATGCCTCCAAGGCTTATATCTGGGGCTTGACGTTTTTGTCCAAAGACCTTGGGAGGCCTGTATAAGATGCGGGCTTTCACCCGTGGATAACGCCGTTCCTTATGTTCTGATTCGTTTGATTCTGTCAATGTTTTGTCTTCCTTTAAGTTTTAGAAATTCCATTTTTAAAAAAACAGTATAGGAACAAGATGTTTATGTGTCAAGAGTTTCAATTTATATCAGATAATGTTTAATACATTAGTCCCTTAATCTGCTTCTCCAAAAAGACTGTAGGGGCCGCAGGATGAGATTTGGACATCGACAAACTGGTCAGTAACATTTTTTTGAGATTTGAAGTTTGCAACCTGGTGTCCATCAGTCCGGCCTGTGAAGATGTGAGAATCTTTTTTGCTTTTTCCTGAACAGAGAACTTTTAAAACACGTCCTATAAACGTTTTATTTAACTCTATCTGTATGTTTTTTTGAAGTTTCTGAACCTCTAAAAGCCTCCTCCTTTTCTCCTCAAGCGACACGGGGTCCTTTTCCTGTGATGCTGTTGTAAGAGGGCGAGGTGAGTAGCGAAATGAAAAAATATTTGTGTAACGTATTTCTCTTAGCAGACTCAGGGTTTCCTGGAATTCTTCTTCTGTCTCTCCGGGGAA
>Ga0114922_10002615_pt1 | contig 16840 bp, 6 predicted proteins | sample AartaG_FD_100975 | JGI IMG/M metagenome (GOLD analysis project Ga0114922, IMG submission 100975) | Deep subsurface microbial communities from Aarhus Bay to uncover new lineages of life (NeLLi) - Aarhus_00045 metaG | ecosystem: Environmental > Aquatic > Marine > Oceanic > Sediment | place: Aarhus...
TCAAAGCGGGAGGTGAAGATCAGATCCTCTTGTGCTATCAGACCGTGATTCTCTCCACGCTTGAGAGCTGCCTCTACGGAGTCTCTGTGCTTGTCAACGTTACACCACTGGTTGCATATAACCAGCCTGACCTTCTTGCCAAAGTAGGTCTTCATGGCGCCGAAGACCATCATCAACTTGTCTATCCCCTTAGCCTCTAGTCTATCTACGGAGGCTGGATAGATCTGAATGACGTCAGCATCCATCAGACCGTATTCGTCAATGAACCTGTTGGTAGGCTCACTGAACTCGGCAAATTCTCTGATGTCCTTGACGTGGTGAATAGGAACAACATCCTCTATCACGCCACGGAACTGCTCAGCTACCCTCAGTGCTTCTGTCTTGTTGGGAAACACCAGCTTATGATTCTTACCGTACTTTCTGATGTCCCAGATTGGGTTCATCCCACTAGGGATACTGTGAATCCAGTGCATCCACTTCACGTCGGGCCTCTCTCGGGAGACTTTCTGTACGGCGAGAGCATAAGGATAATGCCAGCCCAAGAACACTACGTCGTGTGTCAGCATGAGGTTGATGCCAAGCTCATCGATAATCTTAATGAGTGCTTCTGATGTCTTGTCCACCAGTTCCTGGTGCTTCTCGTCCAGATCTGCCTTCCTGTAGTCTTCCAGGTGCCCTACGGGAATGATCTTGTGGACCGTAGCCTCTTTGTATTCCTTCTCTGCATCACCAAAGTTCTCGCAGACGAGGAAGTTAGGCTCGTAACCACCACGCCTAAGCTGGCGGATTTGACTCATTACTAGGTTCATCAGGGAGTATCCAGCAGCGTAATACTGGAAGGTTGTGAATACTCCTACTACCGGTTGGATCATTGTTTGTCCTTTCTGTATGGTTAAACCACTCAATTGAATACTTATACCATACAATTATACCATATTATCATTGCTAGTCAAGTAGAAAAAGACGCAACCCCTAAAGATTACTGTGTAAACACCCTAACTGGCTCTGTTAGAGAGTACTCAATGAGCACCTTCTCGTCGAACGCTGCGATATAGTCGTCATTTAGAGTGTAGCGGACCCGATTATCTGCCGTACGAGAAGTACGCCAGGCCTTCAGGTCGTCGATCGGTTGGTTGGCCTCTCCGAGGTTTCTAATGCGGTCGTCTACCGACATAACCCTCTGAACAAGCTCATTAATAATGAAATCTTCCCCGATCTGCAGGTTGTTCACATAGTCGTAGACAGTAGAGACTACTCCACGGCTAATATCTGATTGGTCTTTACTCGTAATGGTCTCTCTGAACGTGAGAGTAAGGTCCATCTCCATGCCAATTTCCTTTGGCGCAAGAGCGAATCCACGATTACCATAGCTCTGCACTATGTCTAAAACTACTTGTACTGCTGCCACCAGGTCGTCAGATACCCTGGCGTCCACACTCTTGATGAATACACCATAAGTACCCAGCCCGCGGATGTAGGGTACTGACACTACGTCTGCTACTCCCGGCACCGACAGAGCTGCCAGTCTGATGGCGGTCTCATTCGCCCTCTCAGATGCTGTAACCTGTCTGGAAATCCGGTATCTAAAATCTGCATCACTCTCAACGTTTCTCCCGGTGGTGATAGAAGCCTGGTTCCTCACTAATAGAGTATTACTGAGGCCTTGGACGTAGTTGGTAAACTCATGGTTCACCAGGGAGTCCTTACCCACATTATATATGTTTCCCTGTTGTGCTGCTGCAACCGGTACGGCCTGCTGTCTTGCGGCAGCGGGCAAATCGGTCTCCTCTGATATATAGTAGGTAATACCATCTTCTGCACCCGGTGCGGAGGGGGAAGTGAACAATCTTGTTCCCTTGGGAATGGTGATATCGTTACCACCATTGATCTCCCCGAAGTTACCAGCCTCCGTGTAAAATATAACAGTCTCAGAGCCAGATATAGTACTGGCTGCTGTAGGCTGTAGTCTTTGTAGTCCCACAAGTTCTCCCATTAAATCAAGAGCTTCGCCTCTGGACGATGAAATGAATGCCATAGCCAGGTTGGCGTCAAAGACTTGATATTGCTCAGAGACTTGCCTACTGGTAATCTCCAGAATAGTGCGGGCTTTAGATCCTGGAGATAACTGGGTGATATTGGTTTCAGCGGTGAGCTGACGGAGTGCAGAGTCTAAAATCTCGCTGTATTCTCTCCTTAGAAATGTCATTACTGATCTCCCTAAAAGGTCACTGCTCCTAAGTCCTCAAAATCAAAAACAAAAGGTATCTCTAGCTTACCCTCGTCTTCTGCAGATAGTTCCCCTACTTCCACAACGACGACCAGGGCTAGAGTATTGACATCCCAGATGGCCCATAGGATCTCAAGGTCGTCACTGCTAACAAGGTTATCCACAGTGAGTCCATGTCGTAGCGATGATACTATTTTCTGAATCGTGTCTTCGTTATTGGGCTCTCCGATAAATGCTTGCATATTGGTGCCCAACCAGGGATGGTCATTCCAGTCTCCGATATTACTGCGCACCCTGGTAATAATCTCTTGTTTGAGTGATAGCAGAGGGAAGGTAGCAGAGTCAAGCATCTTGCCTCCCCCATCTACTATAAGATCTCCATCTGCAGAAAACCTGAGGTCTACTGCTTCATAGTTAGCCATTATGACATCTCCTATACTGTCAAGGCTTGTTTGAAAAGGTCCAGTACAGCTTTGACCACTTGCAAGTTATCGTACGGGACATGAAACTGCAGTGCCGGGTTTGGTGTTACTATGGTAGACGGCACAGTGGAAAGCAACGCGGGATTAAATACCCAGAAGCCGGACACCCTAATCTGTTTAATATCAGTCAGGAAGGACGTCTTGCCGGCAAGGAAGTTACCAAACTGACCATCTGATGTGATATGGTGATTCTTATCACCCACCATTGCTACCGTCTGATCTTTTATACTTACACCAGAACCAGACGATGGTTTGAACTTTAACAACTTTTCACCTTCAGCCATGATTGGTCTCCTAAACGATAAGGCCCGGGCCACCGGATAGTATCCTGGCCCTGCCATTGATAGTCAATTCGCCTGCCGCTTCGGCCTCTTTCTTGTCCGAGGTAGTCAACGGTAGTAAACGTGCCTGTTTGTAGTCATAACTGCCAAAGGTTAGCACCATCACCCTGTCTCCCGCCTGGGGAAGCCAGTGTGATGCCAAGTAGTCAGCAGGGTATAAGAACTGCATCCAGGCACCAGGAGAGATGATCTTCCCTTTCCCGTCTCTCTCCTGCCCTAGCATACTATGTCCTGTTCTCTCGTGACTAGGAGTGATAAGATTTGCCACTTTAGCCTGGTAGAATCCCAAGTCGATACGCACTTCCGTGATGAAGCCAAGAGTGGCGTATACTTCCATCTTCTCACCACCAAACGAGATCTTCTCTATACCCTTATCTTCTTTGGTGTGTTGTTCTGTAGCCATTATTAGCTCCTATGGTGCGTGGTACAGCTGATAGTAGCCGTGCTCAAGATAAGCCTCTGTCATGTACGGATTAAATGCGTTAGAAAGGAACTGAGTCGTAGCTTCATACTTCCCAGTCGCAGACTTCAGCATGAGATTAAGGGCATTCATCATAGGATTGAGCGTATCAGGATTCGTGAAGCCCTCAATACCAGTTACAAATGGCTTACCCTTATGGAACACAGGCTGTATTCTTATTCTTTCTTCTTCAGTAATAAAGTTGTTAAGGAAAAACGAGCCACCAAGGAGTACAGGTAGGAAGTGGAACGGAAACGCGACCATAAGCCCCATGATGGCTACGGTGCTACCCACGCCGATCAATCCCTTACGAAAATTCTCCCAGAGGGTTCGTTGACTATCTGCCTGTCTCCAGTCAATACCAGCTAGACTAAGCAGGTGTCTGTATCCATAGACTCCTATTGGACCCAGGATACTGGTCTTCATCTGGTCTGCCGCACTGACCACGAGGTCAGGTACTATCTGAGTGATGAAGCCTGTACTCTCACTGAACGTATGGACCACCTGTTCAACCTCTACTGGACCAAACATCTCATTGTAGCTGTCGTGTAGATATACGATATCATATGGTCTAATCTCTGGGTTGCCAAGTATAGTGATGTCACCAGTATAGATGTCTCGCAGTACTTCTAGGAGAAGAGATTTAGCGAACGGTTCGCCTCTATCGCCTCGAGCGTTATCGCTGTCGACATATAACCATCTAATATTGCTCTCGTCCATACCTGCAAGCTTTTTGCGGGCAATGTCGTCGGAAGTATGTCGACCCTCAAGCTCTCTACCCCTCAGAGTAACACCATTATAATTGCCACGCTTGGTAGTGATGATACCATTGTCGATGATATCACTATAGCTGGTAATGGTATGATACCGGCGAAATGGTTCACGTCTCGCATTAGAGGTCTCCGAGAATTCCTTGTAAAGGGCTTCTAGGGTCTGTTCGCTCGAATATGGTGAGGCCCAGGGATCGATATCTTCTGGTAGTGTAAAGGCTGTCTGAGCCTTTAGGATACGCTTCAGTTCCGTAGTCCGCTGTCTGTATAGCTCCCAAGAAATAGCATCCGGAGTCTTGGTCAGATAGGTCATATCCGGCAAGCCAAAAAATAGGGTATTCCTCCACCATGTACCCTTTCTGGTCCCCTCACTGTATGGTCGTACTCCCATTACATACCCTGGGAAGTTGTGCTGCATGTCTATCAGTCCCTGCCAGAGGGTCCTTTTATTTAGTGTGAAGTCCTCTAAGTTCGGACTAAATTCGCCAGCTATGGCGTCAGATGGTGAGAGAAAGTCCGCAGCAGCAGCCAGGAATCGATGCCCTGTCCTTCTAAGTGAATTCGCTCGCCCTTCTTCTATGAGATAGATATTATCGTCACTTGGATTATTGTTGAATTCAAATCTTCTAGAGAGGTAATTGGCTACGCGGCCTTCGAAGAATGGCGAAAGGAGTGTTCTAATGATTCCCCCATCGACACTAGCCCTCTCGTCCGCGGGATCGTCATCATTACCACGCATTTCTGCTTCGTCTTCCCATGATTCTGTGCGCCACTGCCATCTACCGAAGTGCTTGACCTCAGGCATGGTAAGGATCCATTCGGCTAATTTGTACAGGCTCTCCTCACCCTTCTGAGTCATATCTTCGTCGAGACCCTTGACCTCCTGCACAAACTCAGTTGCAAAATTCTGGGCCACAACGACAACCTCACCAGGTGCAGGCTGGGCTTCGGTTACTTGTCCAGCAAAGACAGTCTCTAACTTCTCTGGATCATTGGAATAACCCATCTTAAGTACGATGTTCGTACCCTCGCTAAACAAGATGCCCTGTGTGGCCAGCTTGTGGGTGACATACCTATCTCTTGTTATCTTGAGTGACTCAAGCTCTTTCTTCATTTTCTTGAGTATTATCTTCTCTCCCTGGATCTGAGTTGTGGTAGTGGCCCAGGATAGAGATGCCAATCCGGCAGCCGTCGCTTCCCGTGTGGAGCCTTCTGAAATCTCAGTTGCAGTGAGGGTCTTGTCACCAACACCTGATTGCCGGGCTTTTTTCGCCTGTCTGACATCCTGCGAAGATAATCCTAGCTCAGGATCGATGTCCGACGACGGATAACCTCCACGAGAAGTCGCACCACCAGTACGGGCTTCTGTCTCAATATTGCCTTTAGTATTATCAAGAGCATTTATCCTGTCTTCTTGCTCCCTTATACTTAGAGTTTGTCGAGCAATATCGCGGTCCAGAGCCGCTCTCTTAGACTGTGCCTGAACTGTTTCGCTTGGGCGTAGAAACTGGACAAACTGTTTCACTTCAGTATTTTGAACCCTTTTATACCAGTTTTCGTCCAAAACAGAATTGTCATCAATCTGTGAAGCTACAGCTTGGAAGATGTCAGATGCGTGTTGGGGGAATCTGTACTGTGTTATTGCGATTTCGTTGTAATAGAATGAACTAGTATAGCCAGCTAGATCAATACCATAGAGGGTTATGACATCACAAGCAATCTTGATGGAAGTCTCTGTCTGTCTAAGATCTGAGACTGAGAGCTCTTTCCCTTCGGCTATCCTAGCATGTTCTGGCGTTGTGCCAAACGGACCACCTGCGTTGGGAGTAGGCTTTCGCTTTTCCCAATCCATTAATTTGGCTACCCAGGCAGGATCTACATTAGTGTTCCGCTGGAAGTTATAGTAAGCAATCCAATGGTTCATACGCTCATAGTTCTTCTGGTATTGAACCATTTCCTCTTGGCTTCCCCGAAGTGCATTCTGATCTTGCTCATACTGTAGTGTATCTTCCCTTAGATCATCAAGACGATCGGTCTCCATGAATCCGTCTAGATTGGCCATGGTGATTACGCACAGGTCGGCTGGAATCTTACGCGAGGATACAAACCTAATCTCCTTAATAGCAAAGCCACCCCACATTTCCTGGAAGCCTTCATAGGTGATCTGGTCTCTACCTTCCTTAACAAAGTACAACCTAAAAGTAGGAAACGCTTTACGCATACCAAGTTGGTTACGCTTCTTTATCCTATCCTTAGCACTCTCCGCTATGGTATCTGGGTTGACCGGGTTGGTTAGCCACTGGTCGATTGGGATCATCTCGTCATCCATGAGGGACTTATATAACTTGCTATCTCTCGTACCTCTAGGCATAGAGGAGACGTTCACAGCTTGGCCCTTACCAGTATTGCCATAGGTTGCGGAGGTGAAATCTATGGCCTTATTTCTATCGAGGTCTGGAGCAGTCGCCACATCTTGTCGTATCAACTGAGCAGCATCACTCATAGCCCTGTCAAAATCGGCAGAGGCATCCTCGTCAGCACCTGCTAGCAATGAGGGATTATAGATATAAAAGTCCGGCTCAAGGTCTACAAACTCACCAGTAGCTGGGTGCTCTGGAAGACCTAGATCTGGATAACAGGAATTTAGATCTAGATACTGGTTAGAGAGCTCTGCAAACAGATTGGGAAACTCCGCCCTAAGACCCTCGTCCTTAGTGAGCCAGCTGAACAGAGTATCGTAGAGATCTCTCTGCAGTTCTCCTGCATCTCGTCGCAACTTCTTTGTGTTGACGTTCTTACCCTGATATACAAGGCTCATCGAGATAAGTGTTTTTAAACCAAATACGTCTGCATCCGTAGCCCACGCAAATCCCGTCTTGTGGTTTTGTGTAGTCATAACGATATCTGCAGCTGCCTGCCACAGTAGGGAATTCTCGCCCTGGTTGGCAAAAAGGATACCAAATCGAGGGCCGTAAATGGACCACCCGCCAGTGCGAGAGGGCGCTCCGATAAGCTCTAGCCACTGTTCGGGAGTATACACTGGAGCTTCCTCTATCCCGTGTATCGCGTTGACACCATCGACCCCGTAAGGGTTCTGCTCCGTCCAACGTTCTTTATATATTTGCCGTGCTTGATTAGCGATGGCCTCATCACTGAGTTCCGAGCTCTTTGCAATGGAATCTGTAATTGATTGTAGAGCTGGATTCAGAAATAGCTGTGGAGAAGACGCTTTCAACCTGCGCTCTATGTTTCTGATTATCATCGTCTTTTTGTCTACTGCCTGTACAACTTGAGAAGCATCACCACCTCCAAGTCTGTCAAAGATTCCCTGACAGAAAGCTCTTAGAATCCCATTAATCCCACCACCCACTTTTCGTGGCTCTCTAAAAGCAAAGGGGCTGTACTCGGAGAAAAACACGCGTACTATACTGGCTCCCGGGTTGCCTTGAACCGTTTGAATATCCGTTCTCTCAGGCACAACCTTACTTATGCCTGCTAATTTGGCAATCGGATTACTAACTTCAAGCCATCGATCTTTGGTGAAACTCCTGAACTTAAAGACCTGCTTTTCGAAGTCCTCTATATATTCGTTGAAGGTCTTGAGCGTGGCCTGTCCCGCCTCTGTCACAAAAAACGTCACCACTAGTTCTCGGTCCATACTACCAACGAACTGGTGAGTCGGAAGGCGCTGATCTAGCAGCGGAAGCTGGGCAACTCTGTTAGTGTAGGACACATTGACATGAATAGGATTGAAGTCTTCATTGGCAAAGAAGGTGAGTACTCTAGACCAGATTTCTGGTCCACGTATTTCTTCTCTCCACTCATTCTTCTCTTCCGCAGGCGGAGTACCCTTTCTGAACTGCTCGTATGACATTGTGAACGCAGTTTCCATCGTGATATCTGGGCCAAACTCTCTACTGTGTGTCTTCTTCTTTGTGCCTGGTGAATTAAAAGTGGATGTAGATCCACTGGTCTCGTCTATCTCCGCTCCCGAAAAGAGTAGATTTTCGTTGTATCCTGCAGCGAACTTCCTCCACGCCCAGGAGTCACCTGGGTCGTCCACTGGGAACTGTATCTGATCGTATAGTCTGACCTTTTCCTCACGAGTTGCACCAGTGCTTTGCATTAGCCTCACCTGCTCATGCCTATTACTCTCGGAGTAAGAATGCTTGATAGTATCTGGGATACTCTCATATACAGGCATATGATCTCTTGAGTTAGGACCCTCATATTGACTGGTGAGTGTGTTATTAGCTATCTGCCCAAGAGAAAAGTCCTTTCTGTACTTTATATCTCGTATGTATGGAAGATAGTTGAACCACAGCAACTGAAGATTGCAACGTATAGTAGTAGGTAGATTCTCTACGGTATGTATGTTGATAGACTGCAAGGTGAACATCAATGCTCTGTCCTCATCGTCTACATGAGGCATGAGTACCTTGCGCAGGTATGCGTTCTCAACTCTGCAGAATGGGCTCTTGCGGAACTGGTAGGCTAGTGGTACGAGCTGTTGGTTGACTTGATCTAGAGAGGTAAAAACCAGAGGGAGTGATATCTGCACGTAACCATGCCCAGTCCTTACCTTTTGTGTCGCGTGAGAACGCAGGGTGCCTATGGAGACATTCTTGACAGATGTTTGGATATGAATCTGCTCAGGAGGAATAGACACTGTAATGTCGTTAATCCGTGTCTTCCCGGGTTGCTCAAGAGCTGCAAAGGCATTTCGTTTGGCCTGTCCTTCTTTCCTAATCTGATCTTTTCCAGCTTCGCGTGACTTTATCCTGTCACCAATCCACCTAGTGGTCTCGGGCATGACAACCTGTTCTGTTTCCGCAGGGCTAGGGAATTCTACCTCAAGTCGTTCGTCCGCCCAAATCCTTGGCCCGATGAACGACTCCTGGACTACTTCTGGTAAGTACGTCTCAAGATGTCCCAGACCACCCTCTATGGTAGTGCGGAGCTTCTCATACTGAAGCATACCTGTATTCTTAAGACCGTCGATAAAGCTCTTAGAAGCAGCAGTCTGTTTCTTCTCTCTGTCGTCTTTGATGTCTGACATGAACCTAGCCTCTGAAGTTGTTATAGAATCCAGCTTGAGATGTTCTAGAACCTAAGATACGATCATCCCGCATGGCTAACTCTATTTGTTCTCTAGTGATTTTTCTACGTCCATCTGTGACGTTGATTCTTACCGCCTTATTGCCTGTCATCTGGCTTGCTTTATTCCCCAGTTGTTCATGGTCAACCATCTTATTTAGATTGGCTCGCACCCTGAAACCAGGTGCCGTACCAAGGCGATAGTGAACATTTTTACCCAGTTGGGGCATAGGTGAATGGATGCTCGAAGCACCCGGTCCACCTGCAAGCTGTCCTGACTCTACTGCATCAGGAGTCAGATCTCTTGGCCTTGATGCTATTAGCCCTAAAGCAGCACTGGCAGCTAAGGTAAGTGCTACACCTTTTTTGTGACCTTTTACAAATTCTGTTGCCCTACTAAGGTACCTAACTGCAGTGGAGCTCATCCTGGCAACCGAGCCTAGCTCACCCTTGGCAGCTTGAGACCCCGACATGGCCCCTCCAATTGCTCCATCTGCAACGGTCATAATATTGCGTGCACTTGCCCTGGACTTACTAGCATACACGGCTTCCATGTACTGTCTCTTGTCCAAGCTCATAGAGGCATAGCTTGTAGCCATATTGGTTATAACTTCGTCCATCATAAGCTTGGCTTCGCCTGGTGCCATACCGAGGATGTCTTGAGTAAGAGCCATTAATCGATCATGACGACCTCGTCTGAAGGCGTCTGCGACTTGTCGAGCTAGCTGAGGAGGCATGTCCATAGCATGCTTGACTTTTTGACCCGTACCTTCCTCCATAGCCTGTTTCCATATGTGGGTAATAAATGCATCTTCCATTCCTACCCCTAGTTCTCTAGCGGTTTGGGCTATGGGGTTAGCTACCTGAGTGTGGAAGATACCAATATCAGCCTTGCTGGACATCTCCCTGAAGAGACGTTCTCTTAGTACATCGGGGTTAACCTTACCCTTAATCCATAGTGGTAACTCTCTCGCCCTTTTGATAGTAGCAGTTCCTTCTGCTGCATATCCACGCTCCATCTGATTGAGGAAATCTTGGTGCATTTTTAACTTCTTGCCCACACCACCAGATTCTAGCGCAGCAGTGGTCTCGTTAAAAGCAGCTTCAGTAGTAGCAATATCTGCATGTATCGGATCAGCATCGAGATCTATATTCATAGCTCTGTGTAGGGCATAGTCGAGATATGCTTGTCCAGCTTCAGCTCCTTCATGTGTGGCTGGGCCATAGAATACTGGTATGCTCGACATCGGCCCTAGGACAGGATACTTAGTAAAAGTCCCTGGTAATCTACCAGCTTTAAACGCCTCTGTCAGCTGTTCCGCAGTCAGATCCTTTAGAAGTCCTTTCCTGACTCTCTCTTTGAGCATTCTTGAAAACTCAGATCTTGTAATCCTCACTCGTGGAACTGTAAGCTCTTCACCACCCACCATCATTGTCTCTGCTTCTTCTAGCCACTTACCAACTAGCATCTGGCGTGACCCGGTGACCTCACCTCCTATCAGATTTCTATTGTTGAGACGAATCTTATCTATGATAGTGAAATATTCCTCTAGGGCAGCAGTTCCGGCTGGCTCCACGCCTGGAGCAGTAACGCCAACATCCATCACGGTTGTTTGCATAACTTCCCGTAGGGCCCTGTCGGCTTGCTTCTGGATTACCTGACCTTCTTGGGTGGTGAAGAATCCAGCAAACCCGCTCTCTAGCTCTGGGACTGGAAGGTGTCGTATCTTTGCTCCTCCCACGGTGTACGTACGTGGAAGTTCTAGTATACCACCCCGGGCTTGTACCTCTCCTCTGACTAGCGGATCAAATATAGTGCCGGCCATGCCTTCACCTTTAGGATAGACCATCTCTGACCACTCCGCAAAGGGAATAGCCCCAGGAAGCGTAGTCTCACCTGCCCTTACGGCACGAAAGGTAGTTTCCAATAAACGCTGTACTGGCATATCGCGCACCACTCGAGACTCTATATCTGCGGCCACGTTGGTCATACCATATTGCTTGAACAGCTCAAATACATCGTCAGTATAGGTACCTACTCTACCTATGCCACCTACGCCCTGCGCTGGACCCATGCGCAGTTGCTCCACCCTTCTTGCTAGCATAGTGGGATGAAACATCTTCGCGGGATCTAAACCGCGGGCTCTTGCTAGAGCCTGTAGTTGCCTGCGTTGCATATCCAGGTTTTCTAGCTGGGCCATCTTCACTGGAATCCCAACCCCTTCGGCTTCCAGCTCTTGCATCATAAGCTGGTTAAACCTGGCCATATTCTTTTTGCCGGCGTCGATCTTTACCCAGTTCTCCCAAGCATTTGCAAGATCGCCAGGTCCAGCACCCTCAACAACGATACCTTGAGATCCTTCCCATAGCTCTGTTGCTTGTATTCTGGCCAGCTCACCTCTGCGTCGTTCACTTAGAGCACCTGAAATCAGAGGCTTTCCCGGACCTATAAATCCAGGGCTGACTACTTCTTGGGCTCGAAGTAACTCTTGTGTTTTTGCATAGATACCTATTTCTCTTACTAGCCCTCGTTCTCCGTATTCTACTGTGTGCTTTATCCCGCCCGGAGAGAAAGCCTTCGTCATCGGGTATCGTGCTTCTGTTTCTAGGATGGTCTCTTCACCCACTGTCCTAATGTCTCTAAGGAAAGTCTTCATGCCATATGTTTCTGCTTTAACCGCTCCGGCCTGGGTGAAACCTAACACTTCACCCTGTTTCAGAGTCAGTAGTTTTTCCATTTCTTGTATATTAGCTGCACCTGGTCCTGCGGGGCCAACTCGAGCATAGGTCTGTAGGGCTTCCCCTACGGAAGATCCACCAGTGAGCATGTCCTGTGTGGTCTTGTGGTCCAAAAGCATTTGCTGTATGCGCTGGATTCTTTTACTAGCAGGTAGTGTTGGGTCGATCTTGATCTGACGTCTAGACATACCCATTAGGGACTCACGCATATCTTCTGCCATCATAATCTGATCTGTTCTTGGTACTGCTGCGTACCCGAATTCTTCAGCTGCAGCTTGTATCCCTCCTGGGGACACCTGAAAGAGCTGTACTCCTTCCCATTCAGCTGGCAGATTATAGGGCAGCCCCTTAGTCATGGCTTGGCCATAGTGTTGAGGGGTGAGTATACTGGGTGCCGCTTCAGCGGCTGCTTCGGTCAAGACTACATTCTTACCTAGAGGACCTGCTGGCACACTCACAGCCCTACGATGCTCTACTCCAAGCCTTTCCATCGCTTGGAGACGTGTCGCTTGTGACTCCTCAAGGAATGGGTCAACTGCAACCTGTTGAGTAAAGCCTCTACCAGCAGAGGCAGGTGTCAATACTCCTGCGGCCGCGGCCGCCTCAGGGCCCTGCCATATTAGGAGCTTCCTAACCTGCTGTTGCATCTCGCTGATACGACGTCCCATTGGTACATCTGTAGGCTGTGTCATCATATTGCGCAGCCTTTGTATGATAGCTTCAGGGGCGGATATGTCTAACGCTGGTCCTCCCTGTCTTGCGAAGGTAGCTGGTTCTGCTAACACTCTACGGGCAAAGGACGCTCCTCCAGTGGCTTCCATTGTGATACCTTCTGCTGTTGGAAGGGGGAGTCTAAATTCTAGGGGAGTAGGGCCTCCTCTAGGGAACGTAAGAAGCATCTCACTTGCAGCTGCATCCTTCCCCCTCATCATTATATGAAAGGTAGGCTTATGACCGAAGGTACGCTCTGCAACTGTGGCAAGATCCTGTAGACTACCCGCAATTCTCACAGCTTCAGCACCACGCATTTTCAATTCTGGTCGCATTAGAGTGGTTAGAAGCTCCTCCAGTACCTCCATCCTCGGTACAAAGCCCCCTGCGGATGTCAGAAATGCTGCTTCAGATGCTTTTAATGCCGTTACAGCTCCTGGCATACCTTTAAGGAGTGCCTCTGGTGAGGGACCTATTGCTCCGGCCCCAAGACCTGCAAGTTCTTCAAATGACTGACGCAGCATCCGGGTAAGACCTGGCTTACCCTTAACCATATCCATTGCGTGTTCTAGGTTTTGTAGGTGCATAGCATGCCCTGTCGGCCCAAGTCGTCTCTTGAACACGTCCAAAATAAGAGGGTGTGTTGTTGGGTCGATGGCAGCTAGATCTGGTTGCCACCTTTGTAGCTCTTGAAAGTAGCTAGCAGCTCTACCGCCTACTACCTTGTGGAGGGCAGCAGACTGATCCACCGCAGCAGCCTCAGCAGTCTTCATCCCCATGGACAACTTACCTCGATGACGATAAGCCATGGCGGCTGCTGGAAGGCCTGCCAAAAAGAATGGCAGCATTGATCTTTCACCTTCAAATTTAGGCCTTTGTTTTTCGTCTGGCATTACTACCACCTCGCCTTGGATATTTCGTAATGGAACGCATCAGCCTGATCATCTCGCAGGCTTATTTCTACCTCACCACCATTATCAATAGGGGCAATAAAGATACTGTCTGCTCCGTACGCCTCCAGTAGAGACTGGAGTCTCTCCTGTACTTGCTCTGGAGTTTGATTGTAATCAGTCATGTCTATGTCTTCTAGAGCTTCATCTAGGTAGGGTTTCCTAGTCATGGCATAGAGTCTATCTTCCCATAGGTCGAAATCATGAAAGTCATATCCCTCTTGTCGGACATACTTCATCTTGATGTCTTCTAAATCTACTCGGGGATCCCATCCTATCCACTTTGTGCCTGGCAGTTTATGGCTCTGGAAATAGTCCTGTATCTCTTTGGCTCTGTACCAGTCTGCGTATTGGTGTGGTTCTGCTTTGCCTTTGTCTACAGCTATTTGGAAGTCCTTGGCTAGCTCTACACTGAATGGCTGTCCCTGACGTCGCATGTCTTCTTCGACGAAGCCAATGACTCTATGCGCTTCCTTCTGGTCCTTCTCATCTAAGATATTCTTGCCAATGCCCCTTCTCAGGTCTTTGGCCATTGTACGTAGCCAGCTAGCCCGATACACTTCCCTAACGTCTGGTGGCACTAACTCCATGATACGCTTTCGTTTTTCCGGATCATCATAGGCTTGGAAAGCCTTCCAGTAGTCACGTTCTCTCTTTGGTAGTGCACGTAGTATATAGAGCGGGTTGCCGTAGGGATTCATACCCGCCATGGTCTCTCTACGTTTCTCGTGGTAGAGTCTGGCAAGTTGATAATCACCCTTTTCTTTGTGTGCCTCTTCTAATCTTAAGGCCTTGATATATTTTAACTTATCAAAATATGCTTCAGTGTCACGAATCTCTTCAATATGACCAGGTACACCTTCGTATCCTACCGTGTTGGCAAAGCTAAAGAATCCAGGTCTAAGGAAGTTGTCCCAGAGTCTGTGCCAGAACGACTGATCTGTACCATAGATCTGTGATCTCTCGTAGTCTTCCATGGCCGTACGTCGATGTAGAAACTTGGCCATTGGAGCAATGGGCGGGAAGATGACTTGCTCTACCGGAGTCTCGAGGCGGGAGGTAATATCCCATACGTCTCCCAGAGCTTGCTGTGCGAAATCAAGTTCTGCGTACTCTTCTTCTGTTTTCTTTTCCGCGAATCTCTTGCGAATCTTTGACTCACGAACCTGCTTTCTTATCTGTCTAACTTCATCCTGTGTCTCTTGGGTATAGGTGCCCTCTCTAGCCATCATGGACATACGTGCGTTGTAGTACTTATATTGATCAGAGTACGGTGCTACATCGGCAAGTATTTTGAAGCGATAGAACTCAGGGTAGGCATCTGGCGTAATACCTCTAAGTTCCGGATGAAGTGCTTCGTAACCCGGTCCAGGTAGTCTATACTCACCCCTCAATACCTTAGCATATGGATCACCAGTCATGAAGTCGATGAAGTATTCTTCACCTGGCATCCAGTCTGGCATCAGGTTCTTTATTGGAGAGTAGTATTGACCTCTATCACGCCGCGGATTGAGACGCCTATACGCCTCAGTCATACCAAACGGATCACCAAGGGATGCATCCCAGTAGGCTCGCTTGACACCTGCTATCCTAGATGCAGATTCTAATTCTGGTCTTACATCATAGGGGGTCAGCTCTCCGACAGCCCTTCTCGTAACTAATCTACCGATCCACCCGACGATACCAATGGCATCAGAGTAATAATCAAGAGTACTCTTAGCTAGTTCGTCATAGGAGTAAGGATCTCTTGGTGCGTAAGGAGCCTCTCCTCCTAAAGCTGCTTCTGGTGCAAGTTTAGGCCGCGGTTCCCATTCCTTAGGCACACCACCCGGAGCCCACTCCTCTGTGTGCATATATCTGACAGGCTTGAATATTCTACCTACGGTAGACTTATAGAGTGGATCTAGTGGACCCATACCGAGTTCTGTCGGTCCGGTAACGGGATACGGTCTGGTGCGATAGTGCTCCTTCTCAAAGTAGTAAGGATCTACTATGTCTTGTAGTAGAGGAGTCTTCTTTACTGCTCTAAACATCCAGTTAAACTCACCCCATGGAGCTTCTTCGGCATCTGGAAATAGAGCAGCATCTCTAGCTCTGGACCTAGCTCTTACAGTCCAGTGTGGGATGTAGTAGTCTACTTTTTTACCTGAGAATGGTGTACGACCAAAGATCCACCATCTGCTTCTCATTACTGGCACATCTTCTTCGCCAGCGAATATCTTTTCAAGCTCTTCCGGAGGCTCGGCACCACCGATCGCCCTAGTGATTACACCAGGTAAGAACGGAAGCGTTAAAGCTGTTCCTATGGCAATGCCAGTTAGGCCCCAGCGAGCAGTACGTCCATACTGACGCTTTAATATATCAAGCGGTACTTTCCTCAGCAACGCCGGTAGTGCTTCCGGTTGCCTAGCCGCAGCTAGTGCTGCCACAGGATCACCTAAGCCTGATGCAATTAGCCTATGTCCATAGCCAGCGAACGCACCAGTAATACCACCAGCTAGTGGCAAAGCTGCAATGGCAGGCATAGGCCCAAACCACTCTGTAGACCCGGGAGCAGCCTCTTCTTGCCATCTAGTGAATCTCTGCATGCCAGTGTACTTACCGACATACGATCTGAGCTTAGCGAAACGTTCATAGCCCTCAGCCGCTAGACCTGGTATACCTGCTTCTGCTACGGTACCTTCAAACAGGTCGGTGGATGATAGCATTTGGTCTATTGCGTGGTAGGCAATCGGTATACCGAGTAGCAACATTGCCGCACCTGGTCTGAAGAACCTAGTACCAGGCACCTTGCCTTTCATCAGTTGTGGCCGCAACCATCGCATAAACATCTGCGAGGTACTGCCAGTATATTCACCACCAAGACCTAATTTGTTTTTAAACTTTGTGGCTTCCCATATCTTACTGGCGCCACCCATTACCGACCCTGAAAGGCCAGATCTTCTAGCTGCTGCCGCTGCTGCGTCGAACTCTTCTGGACGTAAGACCTCCATGATGCCAAGGAATGGATCATCAAGAATCTTAAAGAACCTCTGCGTCCAGGTTCTAGAGGTAGCCTGTGCA
>Ga0114922_10002616_pt1 | contig 16836 bp, 14 predicted proteins | sample AartaG_FD_100975 | JGI IMG/M metagenome (GOLD analysis project Ga0114922, IMG submission 100975) | Deep subsurface microbial communities from Aarhus Bay to uncover new lineages of life (NeLLi) - Aarhus_00045 metaG | ecosystem: Environmental > Aquatic > Marine > Oceanic > Sediment | place...
CAAGCATCCTGGACGATTTAAGTAGGGCGCGTTCCCAACGCACCACGTTATAATTGGAAAAATGAAACAGCGCTCAAATGAACGAACCAGGAAAATAAAAATAAATTCCGAATCCGCCGCTAACCAGGAAACACGTAAATACAACCAAAGCCAAGCAGCGCGACCTCCTGAACGAAAAAGGGTACCATGCGGCGGATGCGGCTGCCTCTCATTTTTCTTCTTGATCGCTATACTGCTTTATTTTATTGCTCCTTTTGCAACGCAATTCCTGCTTCTCGGAATAGACCGCTCTCCGCAGGGATCATTGGCAGGCAGGAGCGATACGATCATGCTGGTATCCGTTGATCCTCTGCTGCCAACAGTTAAATTAATGTCCATCCCCCGCGACCTGTGGGTCACTATTCCCGGATTTGGCGAAAACCGCATCAATACCGCACATTTTTTCGCGGAAGCGCAGGAGCCGGATACAGGACCAGACCTGGCGCTCGAAACCATCAACGGCAGCTTCGGGGTTGATCTGCGCTATTATGTGCGTTTCAATTTAGAAAGCTTTCCCGAAGTGATTGACTCAATGGGCGGGATACCCTTGAACCTGCCGGAACCTATGGCCGGTTTGCCGGCCGGACTGAACCAGTTGAATGGCGCGCAAGCGCTGGCATTTGTGCGCAGCCGCTCTGACGGGGATGATTTTTTCCGCATACAGCAGGGGCAGTTATTTGTATCAGCATTCATCCGCCAGCTGCTCAACCCGCTTACCTGGCCGCGAATTCCGCAAATCCTCTCCTCCCTTTTCCAGGTGATGGATACCAACCTGCCGATATGGCTATTGCCGCGCCTGACATTGGCCTTTTTCCGTGCCAGTTTTACGGGCATTGAAACGCTTTCCATTGACCGGGACATGGTCACACCTATCGTTACCTCCGAAGGGGCGCAGGTTTTGCTTCCAAATTGGGAATTAATTCTCCCCTATATTGGGAATAATTATTAATCTTTCCTCGTGTGTTCTTTTATCCCAGATGTTGGTGCGTTGGGAAAATAGAAAAAAAAGACCTTCCAACAATCCACAGGATTATTGCAAGACCCTGCGTAGCCGGCGTGGCAATCTCCCCCTTAAAAATTTGGAATCCGAACTTTTCTCAGGAAAGAAGAGTGAGGATCCCTGTCTATCAGCGCCTTGATGGTACTACGAGCCATGGATCCTCTCATCCTCCTTCTGGAGGATTCTCGGATGACAGGAATGTAAATGTCATTTCGTCTATAATTAAATCCAAGATGTCCATCCAAATTATCAATGTAAAAATAATTACTCCGTTCCAGACCATTGAGAATGGTGAGGTGTTTGTCTCTAATGAGGGGAAGATACTATACGCAGGTTTTATGCATGCATCAGAGAAACAATCCGGTCAATCTATTAACGCCGCAGGATATTCCCTGGCTCCCGGCCTGATAGATATCCATGTGCATGGAGGGTATGGTGTGGCTTTCGGTTTGGCGGATCTAAAAGAATCCTTGCAAAAATATTCGCAATGGGTAGTAAAAACTGGCGTGACCGGTTTTTTGCTTTCAATTGCTGCCCAGGATGCTGAGACTTTGCTTGGACTAATCCAATCCTATATTCCAATCCTTGAAGATGGTGTGACAGGTGCCCAAGCATTAGGCCTTCATCTTGAGGGACCTTATATAAACATAGAAAAAAAGGGCGCATTAAATCCAACTTGGCTGCGGAAACCTGATATTAAGGAAGTTAATTCAATCATTAAAGCTGGTAAGGGCTGGATTAAACAGGTCACAATGGCTCCTGAGCTTGAAAATGCAGATTTAATTGCGGAAGCGTTCCGAGAAGCAAATGTCATTGTGGCGTTAGGGCATTCGAACACTGATTTCAAAACCGCATCCAATGCCTTAAAGAACGATTTTTCACATATTACCCATACTTTCAATGCACAGTCAAGTTTTAACCACCGCAAGCCAGGTGTTATAGGAGCAGTGATGGCATCAGACCATGTCACTGCCGAATTAATTGCAGATAAAGTGCATGTGCATCCTGGTGCAATGAAAATTCTCTACCGCTGTTTGGGAAAAGAACGCATCATTTTGATCACTGACGCGATGCCGGGAACCGGATTACCTGATGGAACCTACGATTTAGTCGGACAGGAAGTGATTGTGAAGGATGGCCATGCAAATTTAACAGATGGGACTATCGCCGGCAGTACAGCCCGATTGATTGATTGTGTGGCCAATATCCATCAAGATCTAAATATATCCTTGAACGATGCCTTTCAAAGTGCAACCCACAATCCTGCAAAACTGTTGGGGCTGCAAGATCACCTGGGCGCTATTGAAGAAGGAATGGATGCTAATCTTATTATTTTTGATGAAGAATTCAACATACGGTTTGTCCTTGTCCAGGGAAAAATTGTCTACCAGGTATGATCATTAAAAAAGAATAAGAGGTCGCAGAAAATGAAAATCGCCATCTTCGGAGCCGGTGGCATAACCCGCAGAGCTTATCTCCCGATCCTTTCAGCCTGGCCAGGGATTGAAATTATTGGTATATACAGCCGAACGCAGGCTTCTATTGATAAGGTTCGAGCAGAATTCCATTTTGACAATGGAACAACTAATCCACGAGAATTGGTTGAGATGAAACCCGATGCTGCTTTTGTTCTTACAAATGACCAGACACATTTTCAATTTGTGAAAACGCTTTTAAAGGCAGGGATTGATGTGTTTGTTGAAAAACCTATGGCGCAAAATAGTAAAGAAGTGCAAATTTTAGCGCAGTTGGCGATGAAAGAAAATAAAATCCTCATGGTTGGATTCAACCGCAGATTTGCCCTGTTATATAAAAAAGCAAAAGAATTATTTAAAGGCAGAAAAATACAGCTGGCTATTATTCAAAAAAATCGTGCTAAAGCGACCCATACTAATCTTTACAACAATTATCTGGATGATACCATCCATCAAATCGACCTTATGCGTTTCTATTGCGGTAATGTTGTACCATTGAAAACCTTTTACGAGCAGCAGGGGGGAAAAATTGTTGGAGCTGTGAGTATATGCGGTTTGTGTGGTGGAGGGGTTGGGGTAATAATGACTAGTCTAGAAGCGGGTTCTTGGCAGGAGAGTGTTACGCTGCATGGTGAAAATTGCACCGTCGAAGTGGCCGCATTTGAAAAGTTGACTATAAAAAGTCAAGACCATGAGCAGGTTTTTGGGACCAACCGGCCTGGCAAATGGATACCTGATATGCAAGAGCGTGGTTTTTATGGGGAAATTGAGCATTTCTTCGATTGCATTATTTCGCGTCAACAACCTATGACAAATGCTTTTGATGCAATGCAAACCCACCAGTTGATAGAAAAATTGGTGGAGGCGGCGGGTTTGAAACCCAATGAGTCTCCAACCAATGGCTGGGATAATATTCCCCGTTGGGATTAGAGATCTTTCATGTTTGTTCATCTTCCTTGAGTAAAATCCCGTATGAATATTCTTTTATTCTCGAGAGTGTCTACTTATGAGTAATACTAAATTTGGGGGCTTGACACGGTGGTGGCCTTAACTGTCTCATTTGTATTGAACCTATACAAACTATTGACAGACCTTATTTTGATTTGTATAATGGGTATATACCAGTTATGGACACTAATTATTCAATAGATCAAGAAAGTTCAGAACCCCTCTATCTCCAATTGAAAAATAAACTGATAAAGAGGATAATTTCTGAAGTTTATAAACCTGGAGAAAGATTGCCATCCGAGCGTGTATTATCCGAAGAACTTAAAATCAGTCGAATGACGGTTAGAGAAGCATTAAAGGGACTTGTCAATGAGGGGTATATTTATACGCAAGTGGGCAAAGGAACATTTGTAAAAAACATTCAATATAAACAAGATAATGTATTGACTGGCTTCACTGAGCAAATGTATAAAATAGGTGGGGAAGTTTCTAGCAGAGTACTCGAGTTTTCACTTGCACCTGTGGTACCAAGTGCTATGGCCAAATTGGAAATAGAACCGAATGATCTTGTGTATAAGTTGAAACGAATACGGTACGTAAATAAAAGAGTTTTGGCTATTGAGACAGCATTTATCCCGGCCTATCTGTGTAAGGATTTAGATAAATATGATTTTTCCAGAGAGTCTTTATATGCCATCTTGCGAAAAGAATATGGGTTACAGCTAGTGCTCGCTGAACAAACGATTGTTGCGTCTCTTGCTAATGATGATGAGTATCGTATATTTGAAACACAACCCCCGGAAGCAGTGCTGCGAATTAAAAGAATTACAAAAACTAACCATAAGGATGTAGCGGAATATGTTGAATCGGTTTATCGGGGGGATTCATACACCCTCCAGACACAGCTTTCATGCTAGAACGGTCAATAATATTATGCAAAGTGAACCAAAAATATAGGAGATGGAATGATAGAAATAATTACTGCATGCGGTGTTGGTATGGGTACCAGCCTTCTATTGCGGATGTACACAGAAGATGTGCTAAAAGTTCTTGGAGTTGAAGCAAGAGTTCAAGCTTTAGATGCAAGCCAGGCTAAAGGTTCGCGCGCAGATTTAATACTAACTTCTCCCGCATTAGTTGATGTGTGTTCTGGTGGAAAAGCAGAAGTGGTAGCGATTAAGAGCTTTGTTAACAAAGATGAAATTCGTGCAGTTCTGGTTGAATTTCTTACTTCAAAAGGATTATATAAAGATTCTGCTAATTAGTAAAAAAGGAGGTGCCAAAAGATCATCGGCTAAATAAATTTTATCAAACTATCAATTTCAAATAATAATTTAAAATAAGGAGATAAAAAATGGATACACTTATTGGGATTACCCAATTCATTGCTGACAATATCTTCAGCCAACCAGCTCTGTTGATTGGTATGATAGCAATGATTGGGTTGATAATCCAACGAAAATCATCGAGTGACGTTATCACCGGAACTGTAAAGACAATAGTGGGGTTTCTAATCCTAACAAAGGGTTCAGATATTGTGGTTGACGCTCTATTAAAATTCACCCCAATTTTGCAGACCGCTTTTGGTATGGAGGCGAGTTTATTTGATGCTTTTGCGGGAGTTGGGTTGGGAAATCTAACTGCTAACTACGGTGGCATCGCAGCACTGATTATGACTTTCGGTTTCTTATTAAATGTATTACTTGCGCGCTTTACAAAAGCCAAATACATTTATTTAACCGGGCACCTCTTATGGTGGATCGCTTTAGTATTAGTTGCGGTTCAACTAGAGGTTAATCCTAATGCCAGCGCATTAAGCCTTGTGATTGTAGGTTCTGTTATTGCTGGTGTTTATTGGACCCTCCAGCCCGCCTTTACCCAGAAATTTATGCGACTGATAACAGGGAGCGACGAGCTTGCCTATGGTCATACATCTGCTTCAACCGCTTGGTTATCCGGTGTATTGGGGAAATTCGTTGGAAAACCTGAAGACAGCACCGAAGAAATTAAACTCCCCAAATGGTTAGACTTCTTCAGAGACGTGACAGTCGCAACTGCAGTAACAATCGGAATTGTAGTTGTCATTGCAGCTTTAGTCGCTGGCCCAGAAGCAGTTGATTCGGGTTCCCTGAACTACGTCGTCTTTGCAATACTGCAGGGCTTCATATTTGCAGTAGGTATTGCAGTTCTTCTTATGGGCGTCAGAATGATCCTGGGTGAAATTATCCCGGCTTTCCGTGGAATAGCGATGAAAATCGTGCCCGGAGCAAAGCCAGCACTCGATGCCCCAATTGTTTTCGACTATGCTCCTACAGCGGTCCTGATAGGATTTCTTTCCGCTTTTGTCGTGTTCATGATTTGCATGGTCGTATTTGGAGCTATAGGATGGGCAGTAATTGTCCCGCCTATGATTATGCTATTCTTCCCAGGTGGAGCATGTGGTGTATTTGGTAATGCCACTGGCGGGGTAAAGGGCGCGATATTGGGTGGGGTCATTCTTGGCTTGTTCCTTGCTTTTGGCCAGGCGATTACAACCCCCATGTTGCAAAATACAGCCCCAGCGCTTGCTCAACTCGCTGACCCAGACTGGTACATAATGGTTTGGGTTTTCAAGCCACTCATCGCCTTAGTTTCTGGCTTGTTTGGTGGATAAAGGTAAGTAATTGATTTAATTATAATCAGCCGCGCATAACTAATCCGCGCGGCTGATTGATTATATAAAAGGACAAGAAGAACATGAAAAATGACATTCCATATGCAACACAATTATTTTCAATAGTGCTTGATACAATAAGACTAGTAGAAGAAAGCGAAGAAAAAAATATCCGTGCAGCAGCTCATATGATAACCAAGAGTATATCCGAAGGTGGAGTAGTCCACGTTTTTGGAGCTGGGCATTCTCATTTATTTGCTGAAGATATTGCTTTTCGGGCGGGCGGATTGGTGCCGATTAATCCAATATTAGACATTGATTATACTTTTATGGGAGGACCGCCTTCTCGAAGCAGTCGATTGGAGCGTCTTGAGGGATTCGTTGGTACACTGCTCGACAGCTATGAGCTGCATCCTAGAGAAGTCTTTATCGTTATGTCTCAGTCAGGTAGAAATCATGGCCCGGTTGAAGCAGCGCTTTACGCGAAGAGCAAAGAGCTTCAAGTGATTGCAGTGACAGCGGTTGAACAATCAAAAAATCAAACAAGTAGGCACCCAAGCGGTAAACGACTTTTTGAGATAGCTGATCTGGTAATTGATAACCATGGGCCCGTGGGGGACGCAGCCGTTGAACTAAAAATAGGGCAACCTAAAGTAGCGCCAATCTCGACTATTTTAGGGGCCACGATACTACAAGGAATTGTAGCTGAAGTTGCGGGTTTGATCATGGAGAAAGGTGAGGTCCCGCCTATTTGGGTGAGTTCAAATATCGATGGTGGTGATGAACATAATGATAAAATGGCCGCCAAATATAAATCGAGAATAAAATCATTTTAGGAAATTAATCTTGAGATATGTAATTCTCAAGCGGTTTTTTAAAAAATGAAGTGGATAGACACAAAAACAATTCGCGCGAATGTGAAAGTTAAGAATTGGCAAGAAGCGGTTCAAAAATCGGGGGAGTTGCTCGTTGCAGCTGAACTGGTTGAGCCCAGATATATCAATGCAATGATAGAAACTGCAAAAGAGTTAGGTCCATATTGCGTGATTGCTCCAGGGATCGCAATTCCTCATGCGCGACCAGAAATGGGTGTTTTGGAAACAGGTTATTCAGCCATAACACTAGCAGAACCAGTTGAGTTTGGGAATCATGATAATGATCCGGTTTTTCTGGTGTTAGCATTTTGCGCATTGGATCATGATTCGCATATAAAGACACTCACATTAATGGCTAACGCAATTTCTCTTGAAGGTTTTATCGAACAGGCCAAAAAAGCCGTTAATGAAGTTGAACTTGATAAAATCTTGAACCATACAAGCAGATAATAACCCGTGATTTTTAATAGGATTGTCAGTGCCAAAAGTTTTGGAAAACTTCCCTTTGTTGAATTATTAAGTAGCTGCTTCCGCTGCACGAAATGTTCTTCTGGTTTATTGCATTGCATCTTGTAATTTTATAACCATCGACTTGGTTGGAGGATTATCAATATCTTTTAACGGGGCTCTTGAAGCAAATCAAAACGTGAAGGTTCGTTCCTGGTATGAATCAGGTGAAAAAATTGAAAAACCGTCAAATTTTGTCAACTTTTGTCAGGTAAAAAACATCCGCAGGTGCGTGATGCATGCCATCATGCATATGGTAATCTCCCCCTTAAAAATCATGTCGTTACGAGGAGCAAGAAGTGGGACGTCGTAATCTCCTGCTCTTATGGTTGAGGGAACTTGGATAATTACTTTTTCTCTTTGATTCTACAGTGCGCACAGCAGGAGATCGCTGCGCTGAGGTCGAAATGGTGTGTGATCAAGTACAGCAGTCCAAAACAAATCAAGCCGGTAATTGTCGAATCTGATATTCAAATTAAAGCTAATGGTTTGAATAACCGCTCCCGTAAATGTTTGAGGTTCTCGTCACCTGATCTGGTATTCTTTCAGGATATGAAAGCTGCACTTATGACTTGATTTAAAGGCCAAAACATATTCAATAAATTTGAAATAATCGGCAATGGTTTGTTGGAAAGCCAAAGACCCTCCAGGCACATTCATGCCTGGAGGGCTTCTTACTTCTCACATGGTATTAACAACTTAAGGTTTTGAAAAAATTAATGACCTAATATATCTAACCAATTTATTTTATCGACTCATTATAAACATTATTGCCAGGGTTGGGGTCATCGAAGTTGGGCAACACCTCACAGGCAATCAGATATTCAAAGACGTCGGTATCCAGGTTGAGCGTGGTTGGGAAACTCATTTGCTCGCCAGGTGCTATGCCCAATTTAACGGATATTGTTGCACTCTGGGCGCTCTGGGACTTGTTGTTCTTGTCCGTACGCTCGTATTGGCATACGACAGGCACGGTAACATTGTTCAGTGTCCCCGGACCGTGATTTGTGATGCGTACATGGAACTGCCCATGAGGCATTTTGTCAGGGAATATGTCGGTAACAGCCACATCGGCTGTGAAAGCGCCGCCTCCGCCGCCAGATGGCGGTGCGGGTGGTGGGGGAGGTGGGGGTGGTGGTTCGCCTGGGGGCGGATCAGGGGGTGGTTCCTCACCTGGAGGTGGTTCAGGGGGTGGTTCCTCGCCTGGCATGTGCTCTTCTGGTGGAGGTTCACCTTCTTCCCAATGTTCTTCAGGAGGCGGTCCTTCTTCTTGAGTATTCGGGACAATTTTGAATGGCAAACTACATGCCGCCGTGCTGCCCAGTATAGCGAATATGCATAGCAGGACAACATACTTCATCAAGGTGGTTAAGTGATTTTTACTACGTTTTATTGATCTCATTATTGGTCTCCTTTTTCCCTTTCCATTTTCACGATAAAAAAAGCGGATATGGGCTTGTGCCATATCCGCTTCCCGCTTCCGTATTCTCCTACGATGATGCGTAGGATTCTTCGGTTATTTAATTGTCTGCTTGCCTTAATTAAACAATCAGACTTTCGGCGGCTTGGCAATCTTAGCTGATTCTTGTCAGCTTTAGACCCACAGCTTTGCGCCCCATCCTTTCGGGTGGTTTGCCTTTATCGAGTCTTTATATATGGTTATTATCCAACATTTTAACAATCTGTCAAGTAGCATATATGGTTTATTAATGTTAGGCATTAACCAAATATGGAGGTAAGCACTATCTTTGAGAATTTCCGTCATAAAGACAAACCTACCGTGGGGCAGGTTTTTCAGGTTTTCACGTATATGTAATGACCAGTGCGAAGTTTATTTATCTTTTCATTTTGCCATCTCGTTATTGGTTTTCTCCTCATTCTTCACACGAGTTGTATTTTCATTTCGGATCTGGCCAACTGGTTCCAATTCTTTTCAGATCTGGCCCACTCCTCAGTGCTCCGGTTTACCGTGCTCTTTAAACAATTTGCCCAGCCCGTTGCCATCTTTATTTTCTGCTAATAAGCTTGTTGAGCATAACTCCGCAATTTTCTCTAGTGTCAGCGCATTCCGTCTGTTTATCGTCCAGCCCCTTATCTTCTTTTCCCATTATTCTTCCCATTCACTTATCTAACCCCTTATAATAGAACAATAGTGCTATCAATATAACCTGTCAAAAGGTGAAGGGTCCATTCATTCTGGGGACGAATCAGGTGAAAAATTGAAAAACTGTCAACTTTTGTCACCTTTTTTACACACCTTATTCCCTGTCTTTCCCCCCCCTCTCTCCCCGGAAAAAATCCGGAAAAGAGAAGTTCAAACCCGCGTTGCAATCTCCTCGCCTTATCCATCATCGTATTTTTAATGAAACTTCACACATTCTCGGATGGTACAATTTTTGGGGTGCGGCATAATACAAGAGATATAATACTCACAAGAGCATACTAAGGTTCATAATTAAAAAAGACTTGTTGAGGATCAGTTATTATGAAAGTAATCATTTTAGCAGGTGGTTTAGGGACTCGCTTAAAAGAAGAAACTGTAGTGAAACCCAAACCTATGGTGGAGATAGGCGGGCATCCGATCCTGTGGCACATAATGAATATCTATGCATCCCAGGGGTTCAATGAATTCATTATCGCGTTAGGCTATAAATCAGAATACATCAAAGATTTTTTCATAAATTACCGCCACCATCGCCAGAGTCTTACCGTTCAATTAAAAGAAGGTAATGTGATTGTTTATGATGGGGCAATTGAGGATTGGACTGTTCACCTGGTGGACACTGGAGATAACACGCAAACCGGGGGGCGCATCAAGCGGCTAGCAGACCACATCGGAAATGAACGCTTTATGCTTACATATGGCGATGGCGTAAGTAATATTAACCTCAAAAAATTGCTTGATTGCCATGAAAAACATGGAAAGTTAGCTACTCTCACAGCTGTTCGTCCGCCCGCCAGGTTTGGGGGACTGAAATTTAAAGGTGACCTGATAGATGAATTTGCAGAAAAATCACAAACCGGGGCAGGTTGGATCAATGGTGGGTTCTTTGTGCTTGAACCGCAGGTTTTGGATTATATTGAAGGAGATAGAACGGTATGGGAGCGGGAACCCCTTGAGCACCTGACTAGAGATGAACAGTTGGTTGCCTATCGCCATCAAGAATTTTGGCAGTGTATGGATACTATGAGAGATGTACAGCTATTAGATAATTTATGGTCCCAGGGAGACGCTCCATGGAAAGTATGGTAGATAAAAACTTTTGGTTAGATCGGCCCGTTTTGGTGACAGGTGGGACGGGATTATTAGGCAGTTGGCTTGTGAGTAGATTGGCGAATGTTGGCGCAGATATTACCTGCCTGGTAAGGGATTGGGTTCCACAGAGTGAACTTGTCAAAAGCGGTTTATTTTCAGAAGTGAAAGTTGTCAGGGGAGATATTCGCGATATACAAGTGATAGACCGTATTTTGAGCGAATATGAGATCGATACAGTATTTCATCTTGCCGCCCAAACTATCGTTACCATTGCTAACCGCAATCCGCTTCACACGCTTGAATCTAATATTGCTGGAACATGGAACTTGCTGGAAGCTTGCCGGCGGAACACGAAGGTAAAACAAATTATCGTTGCTTCATCAGACAAAGCGTATGGTGATCAAAAAGATTTGCCCTACGACGAAAATACTCCCCTGCAGGGTCAGCACCCATATGATGTGAGCAAATCTTGTGCGGATCTGATCAGCCACATGTATGCGAAAAGTTTCGAGATCCCTGTTTGCGTCACGCGCTGCGGGAATTTTTACGGAGGTGGTGACCTGAATTGGAACCGTATCATTCCAGGCACTGTACGCTCTGTACTGCGCGGCCAGGCGCCCATCATCCGCTCTGATGGTAAATTTATTCGTGATTATTTCTATGTGGAGGATGGCGCGAATGCCTATATGGTATTAGCGGAGCAGATGGCTGAAAAACCGGAATTGAACGGAGAAGCTTTCAATTTTTCAAATGAGCTGCAGGTGTCTGTTCTTGACCTCGTAGAAAAGATTCTGAAATTAATGAAATCTGATCTGCAGCCGATTATTTTAAACGAAGCCAGTAATGAAATCCGCCACCAATATCTGAGCGCTGCGAAAGCGCGGAAAAAGTTGAATTGGAAACCATTATTTACGCTTGATGAGGGGTTAGGTAAGACGATTGAATGGTATCAGGAATTCTTCCGTACACAACATAAATAATCAGTATAAGTATTTGGGAAATAAATGAATGAGTCGAGCAAATGAACTGCGGCAGGAAATATTAAATCTCGTTCGTCATTACAGCCGGGAAAAATTTCCTAAAAAACCCTTTGATCCACAGCACAGTTTATTACATTACGCGGGGCGGGTTTTTGATGAACAGGAATTGGTCAACCTGGTTGATGCCTCCCTCGATTTTTATCTCACAACCAATCGTTATGCGGAACAATTCGAAGCTGAATTTGCGGATTATTTCAATTTATCTAATGCGTTGTTGGTCAATTCAGGTTCTTCTGCAAATCTTATTGCTTTGACATCTCTTACATCGCCTCAGCTTGGTGAGCGGGCGTTGAAACGAGGAGATGAGGTGATCACTGTCGCGGCAGGATTCCCAACAACTGTTGCCCCAATCGTACAGAACCAGTTAGTCCCTGTCTTTGTGGATGTGACCCTGGGGGATTACACGGCCATTCCAGAGCGCTTAAAGCAGGCGATTTCACCGAAAACGCGGGCCATTTTTATGGCACACACATTGGGAGTACCTTTTAACCTTGATGTGGTCATGGATCTTGCCGCGGAAAATGATCTGTGGGTGATTGAAGATAATTGTGACGCGCTCGGATCGCGCTATCGAGGGCGCCTTACGGGAACGTTTGGGCATATCGCAACAGTATCATTTTACCCTGCCCATCACATCACAATGGGAGAGGGCGGCTGTGTGATCACTGATGATGACCAGCTCGCCCGCATCGCGCGTTCCTTTCGTGATTGGGGCCGGGATTGCTACTGCGCTGGAGGAGAAAGCAACACCTGCGGGAAACGATTCAGCCAGCAGTTTGGCTCACTTCCACTTGGGTTTGATCATAAATATGTCTACAGCCATATTGGCTATAACCTAAAGCTAACGGATATGCAGGCTGCGGTTGGCTGTGCTCAGCTGGAGAAGCTGGACAAATTTATACAAAAAAGAAAAGAAAATTACCGAAAGATCTATAAGATGCTGACCCCATATGCAGACCAATTGATCCTGCATACTGCTCCGGAGCACTCTGACCCATCCTGGTTCAGTTTTGTCATCACGGTCCGTGATGAAGCTGAATTCTCGCGCAATGAATTAACTCTTTTCCTTGAAAACAATCATATTGAAACCCGGAATCTTTTCAGCGGTAATTTGCTCAGGCATCCCGCATTTGAACATATTGAAAGGCGTGTAGTGGGCGGCTTGAAGAATACAGATAAGATCATGAATGATTCATTTTTCATCGGAGTTTACCCGGGTATCGGTGAAGTGGAATTGGATTATTTGAATTCTACATTCCAAAGATTCTTTAATGGGGAAAGATAAGCATGCCTGTTCCGCGCAAAATGCGGTGTGCGGTTACCAGGGTTGTTGACCATGGGGAACATGTATACTCCATTTTTCTTACGCCAGAAAAACGACTCCCCCGATTTCTGCCTGGCCAGTTCCTGCACTTGGCCTTAGATCCTTATGATCCCAGCAGCTTCTGGCCGGAATCGCGTGTGTTTTCTATTGCCAGTTCACCTTCAGACCAGCAGTGTGTGCGGATCACGTATGCTGTGAAGGGTAAATTTACGACACGGATGGAAAAAGAACTTATTGCGGGGAAAGAAGTATGGGTGAAATTACCATATGGCGAGTTTATTGTTAACAACAGCGGTGATGTAGTCCTGCTTGCCGGTGGAACGGGCATTACTGCATTCTCCGCCTATCTTGATCAATTAGAGACCGATCAAGAAAACCACATTACCGTTTTTTATGGAGCACGCAGTTTTGATTTACTGATATACAGATCAATGATTGATCGTAAGGTTGAAATCTGCCCTAAATTGAACGCCTGGTATTATTCTGAAAATGGGCATCCGCAAAAAGACCATGAGATGAAAGGGAAGCTTTCTGTAAAGTCGGCTTTTAATTGCCTGACTAAACCTTTGGAAAAGGAATATTATCTATCAGGCCCTCCGGATATGCTGCAATCTTTACAATCAGATTTATTAGAGAATAATATTCCAAACGAACGGATAAAGATTGACGCATGGGAATAAAATCAACCAATCCACTTTTTGATGATTTAAACCATATTTTAGATCACACACGAGACCTGTGGGAAGAATTACGAGGCGAGCGCATATTTATCACCGGCGGCACCGGTTTCGTTGGCTGCTGGCTGCTGGAAAGTTTCTGCTTTGCATGTGACCAAATGGATCTTAAAGCAAATGCGGTTGTACTGACTCGCAATCCTGATGCTTTCAAGGTTAAAGCACCTCATTTAGCTAACCATTCCACGGTCAATCTGCAAAAAGGCAACATCCTCGATTTCAAGTTCCCTGAAGGAGCATTCCCGTTTGTGATTCACGCTGTCACGGAACCTACCACTCCGCTTAATCGTGAAAATCCAGACCTGATGCGTGATACGATCGTCAAAGGAACTCAGCGTGCATTGGAATTTGCCAGTACACATGGGACAAGAAAATTTTTACTGACCAGCTCTGGGGCTGTATACGGTCGGCAGCCTTCTGAAATAACACATATTCACGAGACATTTACCGGGGTGCCTGTCTTGGGTAAACCCAAGCTTGACGCTGAAGAACTGTGCTGTCAGTTTGCCAGGCAGAGCGATTTGGAAACCAAGATCGTGCGCTGTTTTACGTTTATCGGGCCTTATTTGCCGCTGGATGCCCAATTCGCGGTTGGAAATTTTATTCGCGACGCGCTGCGCGGTGGTCCGGTCAGGATTAAAGGCGACGGCACACCATACCGTTCTTACCTGTACGCGGCTGATCTGGCAATTTGGCTGTGGACCATTTTATTTAAAGGCAATTCGTGCGAACCTTACAATGTGGGCTCGGATAAAGACATTACAATAAAAGAATTGGCTCAAGTGGTGGTTAAAACGATCAATCCTGGAATTCAAATCGAAATCGCGGAACAAGCTTCGCTGAAAGATCCACCCGCTCGATATGTACCTTCTATTAATTTAGTGAAATCAATGTTTAATTTGCGCGAATGGGTCAATTTAGAAACCTCAATACAAAAATCCGCGGATTGGTATCTAAAAAAGAATAAATCTGCGAAACAATTTTAGAGGGTAATCATCAAAGAATTCCATTTTAAGAAAATACGTAGATTTTGATAATTTGCTATACTTGGGTTCAATTTTGTGAGGATATTTTTACTCAAGATAGGCTTGAATGTATAAGCTGGCATATTGTCAGCAAACATTAAATTAGAGTTGTTAAGCATATTTTATTTTATAATTAGGAACCATAGAATTCCAGAGATAGGAATTATCAAAAAACCGTTTTACGTGTTTGGCTCAGGAGATATGCATGGCAGGAAACATAAAACACATGTTGATGAAGGTTTCATGGAAGAATTTGATAATTCCTTTCCTGTTATCCACACCCATCACTGCAACGGTTTATTTTTGGTTTTTACAACCGGCCAACTTCATAAGTAAACGATATATTGCAGCAGCCATTTTCCTATGGATTGTTTTATCAGGTGGAATCTTTTGTTTGCTGCGGCGAATCAAGCCAAAAATAGCATCGATTGATCAGAAGTTTTTCTGTATTAATTTGCTTTTATGCATCATAACGGCTTCTTTTCTTGGATACTTTGTAATCGGTATAGAAAACACACCGTATAACCTGTTCATCCTGCCGAAACACAGCCTGGTAATTGAAAATGCCAGTGAGAATGAAAATGATGTAGTCGAACTGACTTACTTTCTCTCAGGTTTGGGAGATGAAAGTTTTTCAAAATTTACCGTGGATGGAAACTGGACGCGTGTAGAGAGCTCCTTGATTGCTCAGGGAACACAAAAAACTTCTTTGCGTTATGAAGGTTGGCTGGTAGACAAACCATTGCTGGGTTTCCAGGCACAGCCTGATGGCGGGCGCGTTAATATTTATTGGGATGGACAATTAGAACAAGTATCTCTTCGTTCATCCTTACCCTATGAAAAGAAGGTTTCTAAAACGATTGAAAACCCGATATCTAACAAACTCCCGACATTAATCATGGGGGTTCTTACCATCGCAATCGTACTATTTTCTTTGATTCTATTACTTGCAAAAGCACCAATATTAGTCACGGTGTCTGTCAGTTTTCTAATATCCTATCTGCTGTTCTTTATCTATCCAGTGTTTTTGAATTCAGCTCACCTTATGCAGTTTTTTTCTTATGTACCAGTAGGGAATCCCATCGGTTTAGATTTGGATACTATCCTCAGAAACGTGAGGGAATTAATTTCTTCTCCAACATATACAAAAAATCTTCCATATCCACCTTTTGCATATATATTTTACGCACCGCTAACTTTTTTGGATCGTTATACAGCATACGGTATAGTCACAATCGTGAATATTCTCTGTTATTTCTTTATCACATTGATATTTCCACTCAGGGCAGGTAAAAAAAGGGTTATTCCTTCATTATTAATGTTGATCCTTATAACAGGTTTATTTTCTTTTGGATTCCAATTTGAACTTGAGCGGGGGCAGTTCGATTTGATCACAATATTTTTATGCTTCCTGTCTATTTATATCTTCCACCATCACAAGAAACATAGATTCTGGGCATATATTCTCTTTACGATGTCCGTACAGCTAAAAATCTACCCCGCAATTTTTATATTTATGTTTATCGACGATTGGAGAGATTGGAGAGGTAACATAATCAGGTTCTTCAGCCTTGGAGCAGCCAATTTTTGTGCTTTATTCATCTTAGGGTTTAATACTTTTAGTAATTTTTTGAATTCAATGACAAAATTTGCTGCTAGTCCGTTTTACTCGATTAAGAATCACTCCATACAATCTTTTATCAGACAACCTGTTGGATATAGGCCATTGGGTATTTTTTTCCAAAACCCAAGTAGAGTTGAAATTGTAATTTTGATCATCATTATTATTTGTTTCTTATTAATTCTTTATCAGGCGTATCGACAAAAATATGCCGGAATAAACCCATATTTATTGCTTGCCTGTACATTGGCCGCATTACTAATTCCTACTACTAGTCATGATTACACGCTATCATTTCTTGCCGCCCCAATAGCAATCCTGTTTACTGATAGAAAAATG
>Ga0114922_10002617_pt1 | contig 16836 bp, 13 predicted proteins | sample AartaG_FD_100975 | JGI IMG/M metagenome (GOLD analysis project Ga0114922, IMG submission 100975) | Deep subsurface microbial communities from Aarhus Bay to uncover new lineages of life (NeLLi) - Aarhus_00045 metaG | ecosystem: Environmental > Aquatic > Marine > Oceanic > Sediment | place...
AATAAATAGTAATTATTCACTTAGTTTAGAAAAAACAAAATCAGTAATAAAATTTTCAAAATTTTATTTAATAAATTAAGAAAATGAAAAATAATTACAAGTGAAAGTCAGTAACCTTAGGAACGGATTCAATTTTAGGGTAAATTACTTGAGTAATGGGAGGCGTACTATTGTAGATTTCTTCTATTTCAATAACACCGAATTTAATGCCTCTAAACTTCTTAAAACCCGTGAAAGTCCCTTTTACAACTTGATTGTAAAAATCAAAATTCATTCCAAACACGGCTACTTTTGAATCAACGGGAATTTGATACAAGTCTTCTTTCAATGTTGAAGGAGGAAACACTAATCTATTACGATCAGCAGCTTGAAGTTGAATAGCAGGAATCATAGTTGGATAACCATCAGTAGGGTCTATGTAAGAAATTACTCTAACTGCTATAGGCGCAGCAAATAATTTATGTCCGATAACATTCAACCTTTTTTCCTTTAGTTTAGTCTTCGCACCCCCTTTCCCGATTATATCTTTTAAAATTCCTTTCACAATCCCAAATAACGGCAAATCTCTTACAGGTGTTGCTGCTACAATATTATTGTAATACGCCGTGTGAACTCTAACATATGTGAAATAGCGCATTAACTGAGTTTGGTTAAAATGCTCTAAGTCTTTACCCTCCTTTGTAATATGGTTAAAATCTGCTTTAACTTGAAGGAATTTAAACGGCATTGCAGTAGTCATGTAGAATATTCCTTGCTTGGGTCTCTCTTTAACATATTTTTTTGACGTACCTTCAGTAAAAGCCCCCCATACTATTTTGTCTTTACTTATTGCCCGATTACTTGAAATTAGAGTTATATGGGGCCTGCCTCGATCGTCTATAGTAGATATTAACTTTAACATAATATCTGGCTGCGTAAATTCTATTCCTTCTTCAGATATCTCTGAAGACCATTTAATCTTATTTTTATTTTTCGCTATATTATATCATCTTCTATTAATTTTCTTTAGCTGGTTCAATATTTTCTTCTTTTTTCGTTAATCCAGACCATTGAACATTCTTAACACCTACTTTCTTACCAATTTCAATAAGTTTGTCCATTTCGTCTGAAGATATTAGAGGGATGTCTTTCAGAGACCACTCAATGTCTAATCTTTCGTATTTTGTTGTGCATAAGTTATTAAACGACAGCAAGTCCCATCTTTCGGGAATGTTATGCAATTTGTTAACTATAAAGTCTCCAATTACTTTTATATTTTCTTCTGTAGCAGTATAATTTGGGATAATTGGAGTTCGAATCCAAAGTTCTTTATTATTTTTTTTTACGTACTCCGATATCCAAATTGCGTTTTCTAAAATAAGGGTATTTGGAACTCCCGTATGTCTTTCATGCTTTTCAGAATTAATTTCTTTAATATCGAGAAGTATTAAGTCAACATAGGGCAATATTTTTTGAAATATATTCTTGGAAGCGTATCCACACGTGTCTAATGCTGTTGAAATCCCGTTTTCTTTGCATTTCTTCAAAAAATCTAATAAAAAATCAGGTTGAAGCGTAGGTTCGCCACCTGAAACAGTAATACCGCCATGAGATTGGGTGTAGTAGACTTTATCTTTTTGAATTTCGTAATATAAATCGTCTAAATCCCATAATTCTCCAAACATATGTAAAGCGGTACTAGGGCATTCTTCTGAGCATAATCCGCAACTATCGCACTTATCTCTGTCGATATGCATTCCATCCTCGTCTAGAGATAATGCTCCCTGCTGGCATGTTTCAATGCAGATTTTACATCCTATGCATTTATGTCTAAACCACTCTAACTGCTTCTTTTTTAGAATTGATTCGGGATTGTGACACCATATACATTTTAATGGACATTGTTTAAAAAAAACCGTTGTTCTAATCCCGGGTCCATCTTCAGTGGACATCTTTTGAATCTGAAAAATCAGGGCTTTAGATTCTGCCATTTTAAGTAGATTTTAAGCTGATTATTAAATAACAAAAGTCTTGGAGCTAATTTAATTTTATTAATTGTAATATGGACTATTAACAATGATTAAAAATTCAAGAAAGTCTGACTAAATTCTATACAATGAAAACAATCGGATATCAATAATTTCTTGATAGAATAGATTTTTCATAAATGTAAAAAAAAAAGTTAATTTAAGGAAATTTATTAACCATTTCCTCTATTTTGGTCAAATTAAATTGATCCATTTTTTCAATTTCAGTTATAATAGAATCCAGATATGATTTTGTCTTGTCCAACTTTTCCATTCTATTTTGCAATCTATTGTACATTTTTTTAAATTTCGATCGATATCCCCTAAAAATGTCTATGGCATCTTCAGTGTTTTTACTATTCTCTAAATTTCCTAATAAACGATTTTTAAAGCTTTCACTTCCAAATGGATTGCCATATTGTTCCGGAGGTGCGATATCAGTCATTCTTAAGAAATTATAAGCCCATTTCTCTTTAAGTTTCTCCAAGTTTTCTTTCCCTTTATCTGTAATTGTATAAATTTTCTGAGAGCGTCCTTTAACAACATCTTGAATCGTGGATAACGATTTATTCTCTTCTAATTCATTTAAACTTCTCATCATGCTTCCACGAGGTAACTTATATTGCTCCTGTAATTGATATCCTGTAATACCTTCATTAATTTCAGACAATAGTGTTAAGATCATTAAATGCTTGATCTCCTTGAATTCATCTCTTGACATTGGCAAAGGTGGACCAAAGGGATGAAAGTGAGGAGGTTGGGGGTGTCTGCGTTTATTCCTTGGTGATCTGGGGTTTGGAGGACCTCGATACGAATTAACAAAATTAGGTGAGAATCTACGCATATCTCTGATATGGAATGGGGCAAAATTGGGGTAATCATCACATCTTTCTGGATCTTTATCTCTAAATTCTTCCATAATTTTTCTCCATATGATTATTGATCATATGATCATATATCAACTACCCTATTTAAATGTGATCATTGATCATATCATGAAGTATTTATAAAATTTTCACTGTCAAATGACTAATTCCATTATAAACAAATCGTTTTAAGACTTTACTAAGGTTTTATATGAAATTCACAATTAAATTTAAACAATGGAAAAAATGAAGAATTTAACAAGCCCTACGATTTTAGAGCTTAAAAAAGAATTAGCAAATGGACAAAATTCAGCGCTTAAGAATTTCTGGATTAAAATAAAAAGAATCGGTACTCCCTTAATTGAACCATTAGACGAGGACAAAAGCCACAAACTTGTAACTTTTATTGTTCAAGCTGATAAAGAGACGAAAAATGCTATCATAGTTTGTTCACTTGCCGATCAGGATGATATGGTATCGAACAATATTTGTGAGCGAATTGAAGGTACAGGTATTCTTTATAAGAGTTTTGTAGTACTGAATGGAACACGAACAATCTATACAATTAGTAAAAATAATTCACTCAAATTCCACAGGTTTTATGACAATTTAATGGACAATTGGGACACTTTAGCACCTGATCCATATAATCCAAAAAGATTTACACAGAGATATAGGAGAGAGGGGCAAAAATTTGTTGTTGAATACTCTGTGCTTGAAACACCAGGTGTGAAATCTTTAGATTGGGTAGAACAAAAAAAGAATGTAATCCCTGGTAATTTGAATGCTGTGGATTTTAATAGTAATATTCTAAATTCAAAGAGAAAAATGTGGATATATACTCCAAATAATTTTGATTCAAATGATAAGCCAATGCATTTACTAATTGTTTTTGATGGAAAGGCATTTATTGATTTTACCAAAGCACCACAAATTTTGGATAATTTACAAGCTGAAAATAAAATTCCGCCATGTATTGCTATATTTATTCATAATTACAGTGGGTATAGTAGAGGAAAAGATTTACTTTGTTATCCACAATTTGCAGATTTCATTGCTAAAGAGTTAGTACCGTGGGCTCATGAGAATTATAATATTAGCTCTAACCCCGCACACTCAGTATTAGTTGGTAGTAGTTCTGGAGGTTTAGCAGCTTCTTTTATTGGATTCAAACACCCCGAAATGTTCACGAATATTCTTTCACAATCGGGTTATTACGAGTGGTATCCCGGTATTAACTGGTTTCAGTATAGTCAAAAGTTTTTTGGAGATGACTTTGTACGTTGGTGGAGTAAAGAAGAAGAAAAAGAAGAAGAGTGGCTTACAAAACAATATTTACAAAATGAAAGATTAAATTTGAAATTTTATTTGAACGTAGGTAATCTCGAAACAAGAGCAATCAAGCCTATTCGAAATTTTCATAAAATGCTTCAAAAAAAAGGATATACCCATTTTTATAAGGAATACCCTGGAGGGCACGAATACATTGCTTGGCAGACCTACCTTCCTGAGGGGTTAATATATCTAATCGGATTTCAATAATATCTGAATAGAATAAATTTTTCATAATTAGAATTAAAACAAATTTGCTGGTAACTAAAGTGATAAATGATAAAGCAGATATGGATGAGGATTCTGAAAAAATTATAAATACGGGATGTTGTCATGATTGTGGAGGAAGATGTGTCCTTAAAGTTCATGTAAAAAATGGAAAGATTACGCGAATCGAAACAGATAATGAAAAAGAACCACAGTTAAGGGCGTGTTCACGAGGGAGAGCGTATAGACAACGCGTATATTCTGAAGAAAGGCTAAAATATCCTCTGCGACGCGTTGGAGAACGTGGTGAAGGTAAATTCGAAAGAATTTCGTGGGAAGAAGCTTTAAACCATGTAGCTTCAAAAATTTTAGATATAAAAGAGAAGTATGGTAATTCCGCAATATTATTCGTCCCTGGGGGTGGAAATCAAGGGATGCTCCATGGTGTTACACCCGTTGGTTTGATGTTAAACCAAATTGGGGGTTATACTCGCCATTGGGGGATACCTTCGTATGAAGGAGCTCTTTTTGCCTCGATGGCAACATATGGGACTATGATGACGGGAAACGCTCGTGACGATTTACTTAATTCTAATTTAATAATTATGTGGGGATGGAATCCTGCCAATACAGTGTGGGATCCTGGAACAAGTTTATGGCTGGCTAAAGCTCGAGAAAAAGGAATTAAAATAATAGCTGTTGACCCTATTTTTACGGATTCAGCAGCTGTATTAGCAGATGATTGGATACCCATCCGCCCGGGTACTGATACTGCGATGTTGATAGCAATGGCTAATGTAATAATAACTGAAAATCTCCAAAACCAACTATTTATCGACAAATATACTGTAGGATATGACGCTTACAAAGATTATGTGCTTGGTCGCGAAGACGGGCAACCAAAAACACCTCGATGGGCAGAAGAGATTACTACTGTGCCAGAAAAAACAATCATAGACCTAGCGCGTGAATATGCTACTAGTAAACCAGCAGCCCTTATCGCGGGTTGGGGACCTGCGAGAGCAGCATTTGGCGAGCAATATTCGAGGGCGGCTAACGTTTTATGTGCAATTACCGGTAACATTGGAATTAATGGAGGTTATGCTTCTGGTTTTATGAGGGCATATTCTAGCCGAGAGAGCGTAGGTTCAATAGGTAAAAAGAAAGAAGGTCCTATTAAACAAACCGACGAAACTTTAAAACCCAAAAAGCCTAGACCTCAAGATAATCTTGTTGACTTTAACGCTCCACCTCGTAAAGATGCGCTATTTAAACTTCGAGGTGGAACAAATCCAGCAAGTACACGAGTACATTTTAACGATTATTACAATTTAATTTTACAAGGGACTAAAGGAGGTTATCCTGCAGATATAAAAATGGCTTATATATGTGGTACAAATCGCCTTAATCAATACGGTAACGTAAATAAAGGAGTAAAAGCTTTAAAATCGCTAGAATTTATAGTTACTCACGAGCAATTTATGAATCCAACTGCTAAATTTGCAGATATTATCTTACCAGCTAACACATTTATGGAAAGAGATGATATTGCAGTTCCTTGGCTTGGATCACCGTATTATATTTACCTGAACAAAGCGATCGATTCACTTTACGAAACTAAATCTGATTTAGAAATATGTCGGGAGCTCTCTAAGAAGCTTGGAATCAAAACGAGCCTTCTTTACTTACCTGAAGACCAGATTTTACGAATATTTGCATCTCCTCGAAAAGATATAAAAAACTACAATAAAATGAAAAAGGAAGGGTATTGTAAGGTTAAAGTGGAAGAGCCCTTTGTTGCTTTTAAAAAACATATTGACGATCCAGAAAATACTCCTTTTCCAACTTTATCGGGAAAAATTGAAATCTATTGTGAACACATAGCAGAGAAGAACGATCCACTTATGCCAGCTATTCCTAAATATTTTAGTCATAGCGAGCATTACGATTCTCCTTTAGCAGAAAAGTACCCATTACAATTAATCACACCTCATAATAAAAGGCGCACTCACTCATCCCTCCATAATATTCCGTGGTTGGAAGAAATAGAGCCACATTCGGCTTGGATTAATCCAACTGATGCCTCCATCCGTAAAATAAAAAATAGAGATTTAGTAGACGTTTATAACGATCGAGGTAGATTAAGAATTCCTGCGAAAGTCACAGAAAGGATTAGTCCAGGAGTAGTATGTGTTTATCAAGGAGCGTGGTACAAACCGAATAAAGACTCCGTTGATCTTGGAGGCTGTGCTAATGTTTTAACGAAGGATAGTTACTCACCAGGAGGAGCCTTTCCTTTAAATAGCTCATTGGTAGAGGTAGAATTATATCAAAAAGAACAATTAGAGGGGAACTTATGACTCAAATTGGATTTTATTTTGATCAAACACGGTGCACTGGTTGTTTTACCTGTGCGGTAGCCTGCAAAGATTGGCACGATATACCTGCTGGACCAATAAATTGGATAAGAGTTAATTCAATTGAAAAAGGAGAGTTTCCTAAGTTATTCCTAACGTACTTAACTATTGCGTGCAACCACTGTGCTGATCCCCCGTGTGTGAAGGCGTGTCCTACAAGCGCTATAATAAAAAGGGAAAAAGATGGAATAGTGGTGGTCGACAGCGAAAAATGTATTGGAAAGGACGAATGTGGGTTTAAATGCTTAAAAGTTTGCCCTTGGAATTCCCCACAGTTCAGCAACGAAATAAATTCTAAAATGGAAAAATGTGATCTTTGTCTTGAACGGTTGGAGAAAGGTCAACAAACAATATGTGTAGAAGCGTGTCCTATGTACGCTCTTGATGTTGGGACAATGGAACAATTACAAGAAAAATATGGGGGCATTGTTGAAGCTGAAGGATTTCTTAATAATGATAAAATAAAACCTTCTATCATTTTTAAACCAAGAAGAACTAAATAACTTGTTTTATCCTAATTAACCCTGAGATGTAAGAAATTTCTTATTTTTAATATAGAATTGAAATAATTAATAAACTATTAGAAATATAAATTAATTAAAAAAAATTATTTAAATGTAATATGTAAATTTAACATGTGGTAAAAATGACTAGTTTGGATTTAGAGATTATTGGAAAAGAAACTGATGAGAGGACTTTTACATATACTTGGAAAGACGTAGTACTTTATAATTTAGGGATTGGGGCTCAACCTGACGAGTTAGCATTTGTTTATGAAGGAGCTAAAGGGGGTTTAAAAGTTTTCCCTAGTTACGCTTGCATTGTTGGGGGATTCGGGTTCCCAAGATTAAGTAAGAAGGGAATTGATGGGTCTCGGTTTATTCATGGAGAACAAATGATTAAACTTTATCAACCTTTCCCTAAAGCGGGCGAAATAAAAGTAGTAGGAGTAGTTGAAAATATCTTTGATAAAGGAAAAGCAGCAGTTGTTCATACGAAAATGACAGGTAAAACTGCTGATGGTACTAATGTGTTTGATGCTAAATACGTTCATTTCTATATTGGTGAAGGGGGTTTTGGAGGAGAAAGTGGACCGAAAGCAGAACCGCTAAATCCTCCCGAAGGGGTTAAACCTGATTTTAGTATATCTTATAAAACTAACGAAAATCAAGCTGCCATATATAGATTAAACCAAGATTTAAACCCGTTACATATTGACCCTGAATTTGCTAAGGGAAGTGGAAAATTTACTAAGCCAATTCTTCACGGGCTCTGTACCTATGGTTATGCCACGCGAGCAATAGTTTATGGTCTTTGCAATGGAGATGTTACTCGGTTCAAAGAATTCAAAGCAAGGTTTACGAGTGAAGTGTACCCAGGAGAAACCCTAACAACAGAAGGTTGGAAGAATAACGGACGCTACATAATTCAAATGCGAACAGATCGTGGACCGGTAGTACTCGGAAACGCTTATGCGATTGTTGATTAATCGAGCTAAAAAAATTAAAAAAAAGAATAAATTGATGCTTCTTTTTATTTAAAATTAAACAAGTTTTATTTTTAATATATTTATTCGGGTCGAGGAGGTATTAACCTAACAATTCTTTCGTTCTCTTTTAGAGAAATTGCTTGTTCTGGACACACATATGCACAAACGCCGCAACCAATGCATCTTTCTCCTACTTCGGCCACATTATCCTCATTCAGTTTCATCGCAAATGTATGACAATTTTCAACGCATATCCCACACCCAGTACAGGATTCTTGGTTAACTTGAGCAAGATACTTAGTTACATTGACATTAACAGAATCATGTCCAGCTTGGCCACAACAACAATTACAGCAAATACATAAGCTAGTTTCATCCCTAGCTGTGTCAAAATGGGGATGATAAGCTTTATGAACTAATCCATCCTCATCTGATTTCATTATTATATCTAAAGCTTCCTCTTTGGAGATTAATCTAGTAAATCCCTGTTCTGAAGTATAGCGTGCAGATTTTCCAAAAGTAAAGCAATTTTCTCTAATATCCGTCTGTTTGCAGGGATTATCTAATAAATCTTGTTGGTGGCGACAAAAGCAATGACCAACCGCGATATCATCAAATTTTTCAACAAGTTCTTCTACTTTTTGAACTGGTAAAATCTTCTCTTCAGGAACATCTAGAATTTTGTCTATTACGATTTCGATTTCGTTTCCAGTAGCTTTATTAATTGTGTACGGTATAGTTCTATCAACTGGAGCCCTTTTTTGCACGAAGGCTTTCACAGCATCGTAATTATTTTTTAATATGTCCTTAAGTCCTCCCGTTAATTCGTGATATAATCGTGCTAATTCCCTGTTTGCTTCATTATCTTCTAACACTCCCATAAATGTGTATTCAAAGACACCAACATCAATGAAAGGCATTAACCGGTATACGACAACACCGTGTCTATTAGGTTGGTTAAAAATTAATCCTACTTTTGCCAACTTAATAAGGTTAGGTAGAATTTCCTCTTCAGTTTGGCTACTAGTTTCTTTTAATTGTACCATGGTTTGGGATGTCTTAGACTTAAAATATTTTATATAACTGAGAGCCTCTTCATCAGGTAAAATGTGTCTTAAAATTTTAATAAGAGTGTCACCGATGGCTAAAGGCGTACCACCTGCTCCATTAATTATCTGAGCTGCTTTTTTATATTTCTTATATGTTTCTTGATCTATTGTTTCTGTCATTTTTTTTCTTCCAAATATTATAAATTATTTCAATTTGTTTTCTTGAATTATTTTTAATTTATTTAACTTTCTTTCTATTTTTTTCCATTTTAAAAAATATTCTATCAATATAATGAAAGAAAAAATAATTATTTAGGTTTAAAAATTACAGCTGGTTTAAGCTTTTTAGAGTAAACAAATCCTGAAGTCTCTTGAATTTCTCCATACTTAGCTTTTAATTCTTCTAGCGTTCCTGAATCAAGGGCACGAGCATAACAAGATTCGACGCATACGGGTTGTTTTCCTTCTTCATGTCTATCAATACAGAAATTGCATTTTTGCATTTTAGCTTTTTCTTCGGCACCAAATTGAGGAGCTGAATACGGACAAACATCCTTACATAAATGTCCCGCACAATTCAGGCATCTTTTGGCTTCAGCTATCGCAGCTTCTTGGCTGTATCCCATTGCAACTTCTTTAAAGTTAGATACCCTTTCTGTTGGGGGTAAATTTGGCATAGGTTGGCGATTTGCTTTCACTATATCTGATGGGATATCAACTTCTACTTCAGTTGCTTTACTCATGGGAGATGGTCTTTTTCTAAGCACATCCCCTTGCAAAAATCGATGTATGTGCGAAGCTGCATTCTGCCCACTGGCTATAGCGTCAATGATGCTTGCGACTCCACTAAAACAATCCCCAGCAACAAATACACCCTCTTTGTTGATTAACTGAGTTTCGGGATCAGCTTCGATAGTACCGGTAGAGCTTACTTTAATTTTACCCGAATTCGAAAAATCTGGAGTTTGACCAATCGCAAATATTACGGTATCAGCTTCTAAAATGTGTTCTTCGTCGTTTACAATATTAAATTGAGGTTGACCGTCTTCGTCAAAAGTACATGCGGTGATGTCTAAGCATCCTACTCCAGATACTTTTCCATTATAACCTTCAATGCGAGTAAAAGTATGAGAATCGTGAATTTGAATTCCTTCTTCTCGAGCGTGTTCAACTTCGGAATCTGTTGCAGGCATGTCATCACAACATTCAAGACAGGAGACCGCTACTTCTGCAGCACCTAATCGTCGAGCAGTACGAGCACAATCCATGGCAACATTTCCGCCCCCGATTACTATAACTTTACTGCCTATCTTCACGTCTTTACCGAGGTTAACATCCCGCATAAAGGAAGTCCCAACTAGAGCGCCATCTAACTCAACGCCAGGGATTTTAAGTTTGGTTCCTCTGTGATTGCCGATTGCTATTAAAACTGCGCCATAATCCTGCTTGAAAAGGTCATTAATACCATTTTCCAAATCAATTGGCGTATTAATTTTAATTTCTACTCCCAATGCTTTTATGTAATCAATATCCTTTTTTAGAATTTCTCTTGGAAGGCGATGGTTTGGTATTCCAACGGTTAGCATCCCCCCAGCTAAAGGTAGAGACTCAAAGATAGTTACTTCATAACCTAACCTAATTAGATCGTACGCGGCAGAAAGACCAGCGGGTCCAGAGCCTATTATCGCTACTTTAGCCGATTGAGTTTGTTTAATTTTATTTGGAGTTTCTAAAGGAACATGATCGGCTACGAACCCCTTGAGCGATTCGATTGCGATCGCTTGATCTACTTCTTGTCGTTTACATACATCTTCACAAGGGTGAAGACACACTCGACCACAAACCGATGGTAACGGCATTCTTTGCCTGATTAAATCTAACGATTCCTTAAACTTACCATTAGCGATCAGAGTCGTATACGCTGGTATATGAAGATGAACGGGACATGCAATTTGACAAGGTGCTTGTGTTTCCCCATATAGGAAATTTGGGCCCATTTTTTCTTTTGAAATAATACCGCAATGGTGTTCCTCACGACATTTATCTTGATCAATTACTACGATCCCATCGTTTTCTCGTTTAGTTATGGCCTCATTAGGGCAAACAAAAGAACATACGGGTTCTTCGCAATGATAGCAAGGTGAAATCAAATAGCTACAAAAGATGTCTGGGAAAGGACCTTCCTCATGATAATTGATCCTCATCCATGAAGCGGGACCCGCTGGTACATCGTGCCAATCTTTACATGCTATTCTACATGCATGACATCCAGCACATCGTGATTGATCAAAGTAGAATCCAACTTGCAATTTAGGCACCCTCCTTCTCTAATTTAACTTGAACTAAACACGTCTTTAATGCCGCAGCACCCCCCTCGCTCATAGCGTCCTTAGTCAAAGTATTTGCACACCCACCTCTATCAATCCCTTCTTCATCAGGATCATACCACGCCCCTTCTGGCATTGCGACTACACCAGGAATAATTCTTTTTGTCACCCATGCATTAATCGAAATTGTTCCACGTTCATTAAAGACTAACACTATATCTCCATCTCGGATTTTTCTTTCCTCAGCATCAACAGGGTTTATCCAGATCCTATGTAATCCAATTTCTTTTAACCATTCAACTTTTTGTAATTCTGAGTAAACTGCATGTCGAGGATGAAAACTTAGAAATTGAAGAGGATATTTCTCTGCTAGAGGATCATCACGATTTTCCCAAGTAGGAACATATTTTGGAATAGCGGGACACATTGGGTTATTCCAACTAGCAATTTGATCTGAGAAAATTTCGATCTTTCCTGATGGTGTTGGAAAAGGATTATTCTCAAAATCCTCGATATTCTTTTTAAATGCGATATAGGGCTCTTTGGTATCAATTCTATATATACCCTCTGCTTTATACTTCTTATAGTCTTTTATGTGTTCTTTTAAATCGGGAGCGACTAATGTAAACACACGTAACATTTTTTCTTCAATTGTGTCATATCCATCAATCTCTTCTTTTGCACTCTTACGTGTCGCTTTTAAAAATTCGTTAAAAACAGTTTCTAGTTCGAAGTTTTCGATACCTAACCGTTTTGCCAGTTCCTCAGCAATCCTTATATCGTCTTTACATTCTCCAATTGGCTCAATTGCTTTATTCATATGACCAAAATATGGCCCTGAAGGCCACGGTCTAGTGAGATCACTTCTAGCTGCAAAACTCGCGACTGGAAGAACTATATCAGCATATTGGGCAGTAGGCGTTAACCAAAGTTCAGGAACTACGGTAAACAAATCCTCTCTTTGCATGGCTTTCCTTGAAAGGTTTGCGTTTCCTATCTGGTTTACAAAATCACATTGAAAAAACATAGCAAACTTAGCGTCAAAAGGATAACCACCAGCCTTTCCTTTGAGAATTGCATCAAATACTTTATTAACGTGCACTCTTGTGCCTAGACGATCTCTTGGATTAATATTACCCCTTAAAGAAGGACCTTTGGGGTAGGCTTTATTAACACCAGGAGGAATTGCAATCGTTCTGAACATATGTCCATATGGGATTCCATGAAGACCCCCACAAGCGCTTCCTCCAGATTTTCCTATGTTTCCTGTCATCGCAGATAAAGTAATAGCTGCGCGGTTATATTGTCCACCCATATAGGATCTTGCTGGACCTTGAGCGTCTTCTAAAGCAGCAGGTTTTGTGGTAGCATATTCTCTGGTCAATGCTAAAATAGTGGAAGCTTTTACACCACAAATCTTTTCAGCCCATTCTGGGGTTTTTGGTATACCATCTTCATCACCCATTACATAAGCTTTATACTTGTCAAAGCCATGAGTATATTTATCAAGAAATTCTTGATCATGAAGATTTTCTTTTATCATTACATAAGCCATAGCAGCCATCATCGCAACATCTGTTCCAGGAATTATTGGAATCCATTGATCTGCTACTGTTAAGGCGGTATCTGTATATCTAGGATCAATTACAATAACTTTTATGCCCTTTTCTTTTGCTTTAATAAGCCACCACAGCGTATTTGTCCCCCCAATCATGCGTGCAGGATCAAAACCCCAGAGGATTATTAATTTTGTGTTTAGCCAATCTTCCCTACTGTGTCCGACAAATATTTGGCCAAAACCGTAAGAAGCTTGGGTTCCAAATATCGCTCCCTGAGATGAAATATTTCCATATGTAGTAGAAAATCCTCCTAGTAAATTAAATAATCTTTGATATGCTACACTAGGCATATGCAGCGAACCTAAATATCCCCCATTAGACACTACCAAAAGACTCTGGTTTCCATATTTTTCTATAACTTCTTTAATTTTAGCAGCAACTGTATCAAGAGCTTCATCCCATGAAATGCGTTCAAATTTGCCAGAACCTTTGGGACCTGCTCTTTTCAGGGGATATTTTAATCTCTCTGGATGGTAGAGATATCCTCTTATTGATCGACAGCGTAAACAAGCTCTAAGTTGATTGTCGTCATTTGCTGTGTCATCACCTTCTACTCGTATGATTTTCCCATCCTTTACATGGAATCTTAAAGGACAACGGCCACCACAATCAAAAGCAGATGTCGTCCGTATAATTTTTATTTCGCTATCATCTATTTCTTCTTGATTTTCCATAATATTTTCTCCACCTATTTTATATCAATACTTTTTTTATGCAATTTTTATACTTCAATTTTGAGTTTTATCATTTAAATTTCTTAAAATCGGGTTTTCTCCGCTCAAAAAATGCTGTAAAAGCTTCTTGGGCTTCTGGGGACACCTGCCTTCTTACAAATTCTACGTCTTCATCAGGTATTGATTTTTCCAAAATACTTTTATGGAATTTCTTTATTAATTTCTTCGTAGCTCTCAGAGCTGTTAGTGGTTTTTCAGCAAGTTGTTCCGCTAGCATCGTAACTTTTTCAATCAATTCTTCTTTGGCAAATACTTTATTCACCATTCCAATAGAACGCGCTTCTTCCCCTGTAAAGAAATCTCCGAAAAACAATAGTTCTGCAGCTCGGAATTTACCAACTAACTCTGGAAGATTAAACGAGGATCCAAATTCGGGGACTAACCCTAATTTGGTGAAAGGAAATTGAAATTTTGCGTCTGGTGCAGCATATAGCAAATCAAAGTGTAATAACATTGTGCTTCCAACACCGATGGCATAACCTTGTATAGCACCTATTATTGGTTTGTTAGCATTTATTAATTCATACTTTAATTTCGCAGTTGGTCGCTCTTCAGAGGACTTAAAATGATCAATGTTTTGAAAATCTTTTAGATCATTGCCAGCACAGAAGCTATCTCCATAGCCATAGATTAATATTACTCTTACATCTTTATCTTTTTCTCCTTGTTCTATCGCATTAGCTAGTCCTGCATACATTGCCTTTGTTAACGCGTTCTTTTTCTCAGGTCGATTTAAAATTACATGGATAACTTGATTTTCTATTTTAGTTAAAATTTGACTTGTCATTTTTATTATTTTGGAATGGTTTAGAATCTTAGCTTAAGCTTTAATTCAGTATCCGAAATTTTATAAGAATTAAAATTTTTTTAAATGTAAATTGTATATTTATTAATTATTCTCGTATCCTATTTATATTTTGTAGTTGAAATATTTCATTATAAATCGTGGACATATAGAGAGTGGAGAAATTGGATCTATATTTTTTCCCTTTTATCAACACTTCTAATTATTTATAAAAAATTCTTTATTTAATAGATTATTTTCTATAATACTTTTAGAAGAAAGAAGTGACAAAATAAATGACTGTTGAGTCTTATTCTGGATTTGCCCAAAGAAATAATATGATGATCGGAGTTCTAATTTGTGCCTTTACAACAAGTGTCTTGTTCTTTTTTATGCCTGCTGGAATTTTCTTTATGGCAGATATTTTTTTAATTGTAGGATGTGGTATTGGACTCTATTTCACATTTAGAAATATAAAAGAATCGCAAACACACATTAAAACAGGTATAATTGTAGGACTAACTGGTTCAGTTTTATCACTATTATTGATAGGTATATTTGATTGGATTTTGTATTCATTAGAATTTGGATTAGATTTTTTACTCTTTTTTGAATATCTATTATTCTTATTCGTGTATTATGGGATATTTTACGTAGCAGTTGGGGCAATGTTAGGTTATCTTTTTGGGAGCTATTATAAAAGGAGAGAAATATAGAAAAAGAGAAGATGTAAAAACAGAATCTCCTCTATTTTTAAAAAGATTTTTTTTTTAATTATCCTTATTTTTATTTACAAGAATAATATAGGTGAGATTTGAATTGTCAGAACAAAAATTTGATCATATTAAAATCAATAGAGTAGAAGAAGGAAATTACGCAATAATATCAATTAATCGTCCTGCGAAACTAAATGCTTTGCAAAATAAAACTTTAAAAGAGATTGCAGACGCTCTGGAATCGATGGAATTAGATAAATCTGTTAGATGCGTAGTTCTGAGAGGTACTAAAGATGTCATTAAAAAACCAGCTTTTTCTGCTGGTGCTGATTTATCAGGTAGAGGGGGTCCTAAAATTGACTCAACAAATTTGATGGACCAGAGCCATATGATGTATATTAGACATAAATACTATGATTTAATAGAGAAGTTTCCAAAACCTATCATAGCAGCTGTAGATGGTTATGCTTTAGGTGGTGGATTTGAATTAGTATTAGTATGTGATATTGTGATTGCATCAAAACGATCTACATTTGGTTTTCCAGAAATAAAACGAGGAATCTCTCCCTTCAATGGAGGAACACAGAGATTAATTAGAGCTTTAGGGAAAGTAAGAACTAAAACCATGATCTATTTCGGTGAGCATTATTCGGCTGATGTAATGTATGATTGGGGATTGATATCATATTTGGTCGATAATGATAAGTTCGAAGAAGTTGTGCATGAAAAAGCAACATGGTTAGGAAACGCAGCCACAAAAAGCCTATTTGTCATAAAAAAAGCAATCGACTATGGAGCTCAAGTACCACTAAATGTAGGGCTTCAATTTGAACATTTGGGTTATGCCATTAATTCGCAATCTAAAGATCTTGTCGAAGGAGTGACAGCCTTTTTACAAAAAAGAGAGCCTAAATTTACTGGTAAATAAGTAAAAAAAAAAATAATTATTTTTTTTCTTTTTTATATATTTCAAATCATGTCAACAAACTTTCCAGATTTTAATAATTCACATGGTTTTAAATATGGTTTATCCAACTTCTCAGAATATTCTTCTAAAAGTTTAGATAATTCTTCATAGTGTTCAGTTGCATATTTCATTGGTCCAGGAAAGTTCATTCCTGCTAAAATCGCCTCATCTATAACTTTCCAACTATCAACAACTCCTTCTTCCAATATTCTACAACCTTCATTAGCATTAATAGCTGCGAATACTAACCGGTTCACCAAACCAGCTTTTTTAGAAAGATCTGGTTGTGGTCGTCCTTTAGACCAATCGTAGAAACCTTGACC
>Ga0114922_10002618_pt1 | contig 16828 bp, 16 predicted proteins | sample AartaG_FD_100975 | JGI IMG/M metagenome (GOLD analysis project Ga0114922, IMG submission 100975) | Deep subsurface microbial communities from Aarhus Bay to uncover new lineages of life (NeLLi) - Aarhus_00045 metaG | ecosystem: Environmental > Aquatic > Marine > Oceanic > Sediment | place...
CGACCATGGCGGCCAGGTTCGCCGGAGGTTCGATTCCAAGGGCCCCGGCGGTGATCATCTTCTGCAGGTAGTGCAACTCCGCCGACCCTCGTTCGGCATATCGACGCGCCGTGTTCAGCGCGCTGGCGGCGGCACCCGTGATGATGGACATACTCCAAGACTAGGCTGAAATCCGTGGCAACGATGAGCCGCATGCGGACATTGGCGGGCGAACCCCGGGCCGTGTGGAAAATACTGGCCGACTTCGGCTTGCTGAGTGCCTGGGCCCGCAACGTCGACCATTCCTGCCTGCTCGAGCACGGCGAAGGCGATGGCGGCGTCGGTGTCGGCACTTCCCGGCGGGTGCAGGTGGGACACAACACCCTCGTCGAACGGATCACCGACTTCGAGCCGGAAAAAACTCTGGGCTACGACATCGAGGGCCTGCCCCTCCTGGTGCGCCGAGCGGCCAACTACTGGACACTGGAGGCCGCCGCACCCGGTTTCACCGCCGTCACCGTCACCAGCACGGTGAAGATCGGCACCAACCCGGCCGCGAACATCGCCGAACGGGCGATGTGTCGGCTGATGACCAAGCAGTCTGACGAGATGCTCGCCGGGTTGGCGCGCCGAGTGGAGGGTGGGAGATGACCGAACATCAGAGGACCGCACGCCCCGACGTGATCATCGTGATGACCGACGAGGAACGCGCGATCCCGCCGTATGAGACCGATGAGGTGCGCACCTGGCGTCAGCGGACGCTGACCGGCCAACGCTGGTTCGACGAGAATGGGGTCAGCTTCACCCGGCACTACACCGGTTCACTCGCCTGCGTACCGAGCCGTCCGACCATCTTCACCGGGCAGTATCCCGACCTGCACGGGGTAACCCAGACGGACGGCATCGGCAAGATTTACGACGACTCCAGAATGCGTTGGCTGCGCCGCGGTGAGGTCCCGACGCTGGGCAACTGGTTCGTCGCGGCCGGCTACGACACCCACTACGACGGCAAGTGGCACATCTCCCACGCCGACCTGGACGATCCGGCGACCGGCGGTGTGCTGGCGACCAACGACGACCACGGGGTCGTCGATCAGGGTGCGGTGCGCCGCTACCTCGACGCCAACCCGCTCGCGGACTACGGCTTCTCCGGATGGGTCGGTCCGGAGCCGCACGGTGCCGGGCTCGCCAACAGCGGTGTCCGCCGCGATCCGCTGATCGCCGAGCGGGTGGTGGCCTGGCTGGAGGACCGTTATGCGCGCCGGGCCGCCGGTGATACCGCAGCGCTACGGCCATTCTTGCTGGTGGCAAGCTTCGTCAACCCACACGACATCGTTCTGTTCCCGACCTGGGTGCTGCGCAGCCCACTGAAGTCCTCACACCTGGATCCCCCGCCGGTCGCCCCGGCTCCCACAGCCGACGAGGACCTGCGTACCAAGCCGGCCGCTCAGATCGCTTTCCGCGAGGCCTACTACTCCGGCTACGGCCCGGCCCCGGCGATCCGGGCCGTCTACGATCGCAACGGCCAGCGCTATCGAGACCTCTACTACCGACTGCATGCGGAGGTGGACACCCCGATCGACCGGGTCAGGCGTGCCGTTACCGCAGGATCGGAGCAGGCCGTACTGGTTCGCACCTCCGATCACGGTGACCTGCTCGGGGCCCATGGCGGGCTGCACCAGAAGTGGTTCAATCTCTACGACGAGGCCACCAGGGTGCCGTTCGTGATCGCCCGGGTCGGCGTCGGCGCGACCGCGCCGAGGGTGGTGACCGCTCCCACCTCCCACGTCGACATCGTGCCGACCCTGCTCAGCGCGGCCGGCATCGACGTCGAGGCCGTCGCGAACACACTGCGCGGGGAGTTCTCCGAGGTACACCCGCTGCCGGGCCGCAACTTGATGCCGGTCGTCGATGGCGCCCCCGCTGATGAGTACCGGGCCGTCTACCTGATGACCCGCGACAACATGCTCGAAGGTGACAGCGGCGCCTCCGGAGTGGGCCGAATGCTCAAGCAGACAACCAATCCACCTGCGCCCCTGCGTATCCGGATTCCCGCCCACACCGCGGCAAACTTCGAGGGCTTGGTGGTCCGCGTTGACGAGGGCGAAGCACCGGGCGGTGCGGGGCACCTGTGGAAATTGGTCCGCACCTTCGACGACCCGTCGACGTGGACCGAACCAGGAGTACGGCAATTGGCATCCAATGGTCTCGGCGGTGAGGCCTACCGGACCAACCCGCTCGATGATCAATGGGAACTCTATGACCTGACGAGCGACCCCACCGAGGCACGGAACCGCTGCACTGAGGAGCCTCTAAACGAGCTGCGGGCGGTTCTGCGGATGCGCCTCAAGGATTCTCGGGCCAGTTCGGTACCCGAGCGCAACAACCCGTGGCCATACGCATCCCGTCGGTCGTAGGCTCGCCGTAGGCACAATGAGAGGGGACTGAGAATGTCTTTATACGCAGTGGTCAACCCGGCAACCGGCGACGTGGTCCGGGAGTACCCGACCGCGACCGACAAACAGATCGCCGAGGCGCTGGCATCGGCGCAGCAGGCTTACCGGGGATGGTCGAAGACCTCCACGGTGGCGCAGCGGGCCGCACTCATCCGTAAGGTGGCCGCCCTGCACTCCGAACGCCGGGAGGCACTCGCCGAGATCATCAACCGCGAGATGGGCAAGACGGTCGAGGGGGCACTCGGCGAGATCGACTTCAGTGCAGCGATCTACGAGTACTACGCCGACAACGCCGAGAAGTTCCTCGCCGACGAGCCGATCGACCTGCTCGACGGCGAGGGCAGCGCGATCATCCGCCGCGGCCCGGTGGGCGTACTGCTGGGCATCATGCCGTGGAACTATCCGTACTACCAGGTCGCCCGATTCGCCGGTCCGAATCTGGTGCTGGGCAACACGATCGTGCTCAAGCATGCGCCCCAGTGCCCCGAGTCGGCTGCGGCGATTCAGAAGATCTACGACGATGCCGGCTTCCCGACAGGCGCCTACGTCAACGTCTACGCCACCAACGATCAGGTCGCCACCGCGATCGCCGACCCACGAGTACAGGGGGTGTCGCTAACCGGATCCGAACGTGCCGGCGCGGCGGTCGCCGAGATCGCCGGGCGCAACCTCAAGAAGGTCGTACTCGAACTCGGCGGCTGCGATCCGTTCATCGTGCTGAGCACCGACGACCTCGACGCCACCGTCGACGCCGCCATCGCGGGGCGTTTCGAGAACACCGGCCAGGCCTGCAACGCGGCCAAGCGCTTCATCGTCGCCGCCGACATCTACGACGAGTTCCTCACCAAGTTCACCGCGAGGGTGTTGGAGACCGCCGGTGAACTCGCACCGCTGTCCTCGGTTGCGGCCGCGAAACGCCTCGGCGAGCAGGTCGACCGTGCGGTGGCCGACGGCGCCACGTTGGTGTCGTCGGGTGAGCGCAAGGGGGCCCACTTTCCGCCCGGGGTGCTGACCGGAGTCTCGTCTGATTCGGCGTCCTACCGGGAGGAATTGTTCGGCCCGGTGGCCTGTGTCTACAAGGCGGCTGGCGAGGACGAAGCGGTAGAACTGGCCAACGACACCCCGTTCGGACTCGGGTCATACGTATTCACCACCGACGCCGAGCAAGCCACCAGGGTGGCTGACAAGATCGAGGCCGGGATGGTCTACGTCAACCTCGTCGGCGCCGACGGCGTGGAGTTGCCTTTCGGCGGCGTGAAGAGATCCGGGTTCGGCCGCGAGTTGGGCCGGTTCGGCATCGACGAATTCGTCAACAAGAAACTCATCCGGATCGGATAGTAATGACAGCCACGGTTGCCCCGGCCCAGAGGGAACGCCCGCCGAGATGAACTCGGCAGTTGCGCTGCGCCAACTTATCGCCGGGGCGTGGCAGCCCGGTGGCGGCGCGAGGTTTGAGAGCTCCAGCCCGACGTCGCCCCATGTCGTCGTCGCCGAGGGTGCCATGGCCGACGTCGCCGATGTCGACGACGCCATCGGTGCCGCTCGATGTGCATTATCCGGGTGGGCGGCCGTCCCTATCCACCAGCGCGGCGCAGTGTTGGCCGCTGCCGCGGTAATCGTCGAGCGCAACGCCGACGAATGGGGCCTGGAGTTGACTCTCGAGGAGGGTAAGACGAGGGCCGAAGGTATCGCCGAAGTACGCCGCGCGGCACAGATCCTGCGCTACTACGCCGCAGAGGGTGATCGGCAAGCCGGGGAGATCTTCGCTTCGCCGCGCGTGGGCGAGCGGATTCTGGTGACCCGCAAGCCGATCGGCGTGGTCGCGGCGATCACCCCGTTCAACTTCCCGATCGCCATTCCGGCCTGGAAGATCGCCCCGGCACTGGTGTACGGCAACACGGTGGTGTGGAAACCGGCGAGTTCGGTGCCCCTGCTCGCAGTTCGCCTCGCCGAGGCACTCAGCGACGCCGGTCTGCCGCCCGGCGTGCTGAACCTGATGATCGGCGACTCGACCGCGGGGGATCACTTGGTCAACCACGCGGGCGTCGATGCCATCACGTTCACCGGCTCAACCGGCGTGGGCCGACGGATCGCGGCGGCAGCGGCGGCTCGCGGGGTGCCGGTCCAGGCGGAGATGGGCGGCAAGAACGCCGCTGTTGTTCTCGACGACGCCGACTTCGATCTTGCGCTCGAGCAGGTCATGCTGGGCGCGTTTCGATCCTCCGGCCAGAAGTGCACGGCAACTTCACGATTGGTGCTCACCGAGGGGATCGCTGATGATTTCCTGGCGGCGCTGATCGCACGAGCCGATTCCCTTACCGTGGGCGATCCCAGCATCGAGGCAACCCAGATGGGTCCGGTCATCAGTTCATCAGCCCAGTCGAGCATCATCGCGGGTGTCGACACCGCCCGTGAACAGGGCGCTACCGTGCTCGCCGGCGGCGGGGGTTACAGCGACGGTGGACTCGCCCTCGGCCACTTCGTCGCCCCGACGATCGTGGAACTGACCACAACCGCCGACATTTGGACCGAGGAGCTGTTTGGACCGGTGCTGGCGGTGCGGCGCGCCGCGGACGCCGGTGAGGCCTTCGACCTAGCCAACGACAGCGAGTTCGGCCTCTCCGCAGCGGTTTTCACCCAGGACCTGACCCGGGCGTTGCAGGCCATCGACCGGGTCGACGTCGGGGTGCTGCATGTCAACTCCGAATCCGCGGGCGCGGACCCGCACGTACCGTTCGGGGGCGCCAAACGCAGCGGACTGGGCCCCAAGGAGCAGGGCGGTGCGGCGCGGGAGTTCTTCACCCACACCACCACCGTCTATCTGCGCGGCGGTACTCCGGGGCTCTGAGATCTCCGGTCACCAGAGATCAGTGCCCGGATCAGTGCTCACCCTCCATCAGGCGCGAGATGCGGGGCGCGATGACCCAGACCACCAACCCAACCCCTACCGCCGCAGTGCCGATGATCCCGAAGTCACCTTAGACTTCACCGGGTGAACGTCGCCGCGATCCACATCGCGCCGGGCAGTCGGCTGCCCACGCGTCCGGTTGGTTCCGTGGACGCCGAGGCAGGCAAAGGCCTCATCGGGGATCGCTATCACGGCAGCCGGCGCCGCCAGGTGACCCTGCAATCCCAGGAAGCCCTGGACCTGGCCGCGGCCGACCTCGGACACGGTTTCGACTGCGGCGCAACCCGTCGCAACATCACCGTTGACAGCGGCGAGATCCCATCCGCACCGGGTACCCGCCTGCGGATCGGCGCGGTGGACTTCGAGGTGGTGAGGGTCGCGGCACCCTGTCGCCTGCTGGACGACTGGATCGGCCCGGGCGCGATGGCCGCGCTGCGGGGCCGTGCGGGTTCGGCGCTGCTGGTCCTGAGTTCGGGCACGATCCGGGTCGGCGACCCCGTGGAGATCACCCCGGACGGCCCGTCGCCAACGCTCGGTCCCGTGCTTGGATGAACCGCATGACCAGTGCCGTCGACACCGCAACGGAGTCACCCGGGCTAGCCCGTACCGGTAGCACGTACTACCCGATGTTGGTCGCCGCGTTCACCACACTGGTCATCATCTCCAACGTGGCCGCCACAAAAGGCGTGGCCTTCGGCCCGATCATCACCGACGGCGGCTTCATCGTCTTCCCGCTCACCTACATCATCGGCGACATCCTCGCGGAGATCTACGGTTTCAAGGCGGCTCGGCGGGCCATAATCCTCGGCTTCGCCCTGAATGCGCTTGCGGCTGCTGTCTTCTGGGTGACCGTCTACCTTCCGGCTGCAGACTTCTACCCTAATCAGGAACACCTCGCAAACGTTGTCGGTGCCTACACCCAGCTGATCATCGCGGGCCTCGCCGGGTTCCTCGTCGGACAGACGATCAACGCCTGGGCCGTTGTCAAAATCAAGGAACGCACCCGAGAGAAACACCTCTGGGCCCGCCTGATCGGTTCTACTTTCGCCGGTCAACTCGGTGACACACTGGTCTTTTGCGCCATCGCAGCGCCCGCGATCGGGATCACAACCGTCTCCGACTTTCTCACCTACGCCGCGCTCGGCTGGGCCTACAAGACCGTGGTCGAGATTGCGCTGCTGCCACTGACCTACGCGGTGATCGCCTACATCAAACGTCGCGAACCCACCTACTCCGCCCTGATGTGATGCCGTCGCCGACGATCCGCGACTACGGCGATCGGGCGCTGTTGCTCGAATGCGGCTCCACCGACGAGGTTCTCACGCTCTGTGGGTCGCTGCGGCAGGCCGACCTGCCCGAGATCATCGACGTCGTTCCGGGCGCGCGCACTGTACTGGTGACCCTCGCCGACGGTGGAAGCCAAGCGGCTGTCCGCGACCGACTCGCCACCATCCCGGTGCTCGCACTAAAGACACCCGGTCTTACCCAGGTCGAGGTGGTGATCGACACGGTGTACGACGGTGTCGATCTCGCCGAGGTGGCTGAACAGCTTCGGATGGCTGCCGACGAGGTGGTCCGAGCACACACCGCGACACCGTGGCGGGTCGCATTCGGCGGATTCGCACCGGGTTTCGCCTACCTGGTGGGGGGCGACCCCCGCCTCATAGTCCCCCGCCGGATCGAGCCACGAACCCGGGTTCCGGCCGGTTCAGTCGCGTTGGGCGGTGAGTTCAGCGGGATCTACCCGCGCGAGTCACCGGGGGGGTGGCACCTCATCGGCCGGACCGCGGCGGTGCTGTGGGACATCGGTCGTCCGCAGCCGGCCCTGCTGTCGCCGGGAACGGTTGTCCGATTCCGCGACGAGGGACTGCCGTGATCACGCTGGAGGTGCTGCGCACTGGGCCGCAGGCTCTGATCGAGGACCTCGGCCGACCCGGGCTGGCAGCGGTGGGAGTATGCCGGTCCGGAGCGGCCGACCGGCGCTCCCATGGGTTGGCCAACCGGCTACTGGCCAATCCGGACGCAGCAGCGACGATCGAGATCACCGCGGGCGGATTCGCTGCACGGGTGCACGGCGGTGCGGTCGATGTCGCAGTCACCGGGGCCGACGCAGACCCGGCCGCCGACGGTATTCCCATCGGCATCAATAGCGTTCGCCACCTACTGGCGGGTCAGGTGATCGCGCTCGGCGCGCCACGTTCGGGATTGCGCAGCTATCTCGCCGTTCGGGGCGGCATCGACGTGGCACCCGTCCTTGACTCGCGCAGTTACGACACGATGTCGGGAATCGGGCCACTCCCGCTGCGGCCGGGGGACCTGCTCCCGGTAGGAAGTCCCGCCGCGGCTTTCTCGGCGGTGGAACAGGCACCGGTCGCTGCGTTCCCCGCCGGAACGCTGCATCTGACCGTGACCCCGGGGCCACGGAACGACTGGTTCGTCGATCCCGACGCACTGGTGCGAACCGGGTGGATCACGTCCGACCGAAGCGACCGGGTGGGGGTGCGCCTGGAGGGCCCGGCTCTGGAATGGCAGTGGCCGGATCGCCAACTGCCCAGCGAAGGCACCACCCGCGGCGCAATCCAGGTCCCCCCGAGCGGCCGGCCGGTGATCCTCGGTCCGGACCATCCCGTTACCGGGGGCTACCCCGTGATCGGGGTGGTCACCGACACCGACACCGACAGACTCGCGCAGGTTCGGCCCGGCCAGTCGGTCCGTCTGCACTGGAGCCGGGCGGGAAAGGGCATCCGAAAGTGACGGGTCTCACGTCGGATTTTCTGCCTGACTACCATGGACGGTAATAGTGTGATTCTAGACACTCTCGAGGAGTCCCGATGTCCAAGGCCGCTGAACTCGCCGAACTGCAACAGCACGTCTCAAATCTGCGCCGATGCGTTCGGACCCTGCAGAACCGCTTCGGTGACGCCCCGGGGATGCGCCGGGTTGTCCTCGACGCTGAACGAATCCTCAATGACCTGGAGCTTCTCGAGGTCGACGCCGGTGAACTCGAACTGATCTCGCATACCGCGGAGGCGTCCGGGGAGAAGATCCAGGTCCCCGACACCCCCTACGATCGGGAGTTCTGGCGCGATGTCGACGACGAGGGTGTGGGCGGGCACAACAGGCGCTAACCCGCCGCTAAACGGGTGCGATCACGCCGGTGTAGCCTGCCCCCAACATCCGAAGGGAAACACTGCAGATGAGCGTACCCACGGCCGATCGGCGTGGAACCGGCGTTTTCTCGCCCGGCCGGGCCGAGATCCCGCAGAAGACGCTGCGCACCGACAACTGGTTGAAGTCGCCCATCCTCACCAACCTCGGATTCGCGGCGTTCGTGATCTACGCGACGGTTCGGGCATTCCAGCAGAACCACTTCTTCGTGGAGAAATACCACTACCTGACCCCGTTCTACTCGCCGTGTGTCAGCACGGGATGCGGCAAGGCCAGTGGTTTCTGGCCCCAGATCCTTCCCGACGTGTGGTGGCTTCCGTACGCGGCGCTGTCCCTGCCTTTCCTGCTGATGTTCCGGCTCACCTGTTATTACTACCGCGGTGCTTACTACCGTTCGGTCTGGCAGTCGCCGACCGCCTGCGGCGTTGCCGAACCGCACGCGCGGTACACCGGGGAAACCCGCTTTCCGCTGATCATCCAGAACACCCACCGGTATTTCTTCTACGTCGCCGTCATCCTCTCGGTCATCAACAGCTACGACGCGATCGCCGCCTTCCGCTCCCCGTCGGGCTTCGGATTCGGCTTGGGGAACATCGTCCTGCTGGTCAACGTGATCATGCTGTGGTTTTACACGCTGTCCTGCCATTCCTGCCGCCACGTGACGGGCGGGCGCCTCAAGCACTTTTCCAAACACCCGGTGCGGTATTGGATCTGGACTCAGGTCAGCAGACTCAACACCCGGCACAAGCTTTACGCGTGGATCACCCTGGGCACCCTGATGTTCACCGACTTCTACATCATGCTGGTGGCCAGTGGCACCATCAGCGACCTTCGATTCATCGGCTGACAGAGCTTTTCAATCCCGATCCCAGAAACCCTATCCAGGTCCCAGAAACCACGGCGCAAGCGAGGTCCAATGACTCAATCTGATTCCCAGCGAACCGAATTCGACGCGCCGGGCGACTCGGCGGAGATCGAACGGCACTCCTACGATGTCGTCGTGATCGGCGCCGGCGGCTCGGGTCTGCGGGCAGTCATCGAAGCGCGGCAGCGCGGCCTGCGGGTCGCGGTGGTGAGCAAGTCGTTGTTCGGCAAGGCCCACACGGTGATGGCCGAAGGCGGTTGCGCCGCGGCGATGGGCAACGCCAATTCCAAGGACAGTTGGCAGGTGCACTTCGCCGACACCATGCGCGGCGGAAAGTTCCTGAACAACTGGCGGATGGCCGAACTTCACGCACAGGAGTCCGCTGAACGGGTCTGGGAACTGGAAACCTACGGCGCGCTCTTCGACCGGACCAAAGATGGCCGGATCAGTCAGCGCAACTTCGGTGGCCACACCTACCCGCGCCTGGCTCATGTCGGTGACCGGACCGGCTTGGAGATCATCCGCACGCTGCAGCAAAAGATCGTCTCGCTACAGCAGGAGGACAAGGCCGAACTCGGCGACTACGAGGCCCGCATCAAGGTCTTCGCTGAGTGCTCGATCACCGAACTGATCCTGGATCGCAGTGGCGAGGACAATCGGGTCGCCGGAGCGTTCGGCTACTGGCGGGAAACCGGAAAATTCATTCTCTTCGAGGCGCCGGCGGTAGTGCTCGCCACCGGCGGCATCGGAAAGTCGTTCAAGGTGTCGTCGAACTCCTGGGAATACAGCGGCGACGGACATGCTCTTGCGTTGCGCGCCGGATCGTCCCTGATCAACATGGAGTTCGTCCAGTTCCACCCCACCGGGATGGTCTGGCCGCTGTCGGTGAAGGGCATCCTGGTCACCGAGGGTGTCCGCGGCGACGGCGGTGTGCTCAAGAACGCCAACGGCGAGCGGTTCATGTTCAACTACATCCCGCCGGTGTTCAAGGGGCAGTACGCGGAGACCGAAGCCGAGGCTGATCAGTGGTTGGTGGATAATGACTCTGCTCGTCGCACGCCGGACCTGCTGCCCCGCGACGAGGTCTCGCGTGCCATCAATGCCGAGGTCAAGGCGGGTCGCGGGAGTCCGCACGGGGGGGTCTACCTCGACATCGCCTCGCGGATGCCGGCCGAGGAGATCAAGCGCCGACTGCCGTCGATGTACCACCAGTTCATCGAACTAGCCGAGGTCGACATCACCACCGAACCCATGGAAGTCGGGCCCACGTGCCACTACGTGATGGGCGGCATCGAGGTGGACCCGGATACCGGCGCCGCCGCCACGCTCGGACTCTTCGCGGCAGGCGAGTGTTCGGGCGGGATGCACGGATCCAACCGACTCGGCGGTAACTCGCTGTCCGATCTGTTGGTGTTCGGCCGTCGGGCCGGACTCGGTGCCGCGGACTACGTTCGCGCGCTCTCGATCCGGCCTTCGGTGACACAGGAGGCGTTAAACAGCGCTGCCGCACTGGCACTGGCGCCCTTCACCGGTCCGCAGGGTCAGGCCAAGCCGGAAAATCCCTACGCCCTGCACGCCGAACTGCAGCAGACCATGAACGATCTGGTCGGCATCATCCGGACCGGCTCAGAGATCGAGGACGCCCTGAGCAAGATCGAGGAGTACAAACTCCGCTTCCGCAATATCGAGTCCGAAGGCGGGCGGGCGTTCAACCCCGGCTGGCACCTCGCCCTCGACATGCGCAACATGCTCCTGGTCAGCGAATGCGTAGCCAAGGCCTCACTGGCCCGCACCGAGAGCCGGGGCGGCCACACCCGCGACGACCACCCGAAGATGGATTCGCAGTGGCGGCGCACCCTGCTGGTGTGCAGCACGTCCGATGACCGCACGTCAGACGACGCCGTGGTGCCCGAGGTGAGCGTGACGAAGCAGCAGCAGCCCCCGATGCGGGAGGATCTGCTGGCCCAGTTCGACATCGAGGAACTCGGCAAGTACTACACCGACGAGGAACTCGCGGCACACCCGGGACGAATGGAGGAGCGTCGATGACCTACCTGGCGAAACTGAAGGTGTGGCGCGGCAATGACGACGGCGGCGAGCTGCGCGACTTCGCCGTCGCCGTCAACGACGGCGAGGTCGTCCTTGATGTCATTCACCGTCTGCAGGCCGAGCAGGCCCCCGACCTTGCGGTGCGATGGAACTGCAAGGCCGGAAAATGCGGATCCTGTTCGGCCGAGATCAACGGGCGGCCGCGGCTGCTGTGCATGACGCGGATGTCGACCTTCGACGAGGCCGAGACGATCAGCATCACGCCGTTGCGGGCCTTCCCGGTGATCCGGGACCTGGTCACGGACGTGTCGTTCAATTACGAGAAGGCCCGCGAAATACCGGCATTCGCCCCTCCGAAGGATCTGCAGCCCGGCGAGTACCGGATGGAACAGATCGACGTGGAGCGCTCTCAGGAGTTCCGCAAATGCATCGAGTGTTTCCTGTGTCAGGACGTCTGCCACGTGGTGCGCGACCACGAGGAGAACAAGAAGTCCTTCGCCGGCCCCCGTTTCCTCATGCGGACCGCCGAGTTGGACATGCACCCACTGGACACCCTGGACCGCCAGGAGATGGCCCAGGAAGATTTAGGGCTGGGGTACTGCAACATCACCAAGTGCTGCACCGAGGTCTGCCCGGAGCACATCAAGATCACCGACAACGCCATCATCCCGATGAAGGAACTCGTCGCTGACCGCAAGTACGACCCGGTCGTCTGGTTGGGAAACATCCTCTTCAAGCGCAAGTAACAGCGCTAGCCACTCAATCGCCGGAACGCGCTGCGGTGGAACACGATCGGTGCCACATCCGGATGAACCCGGACATCTCTAATGCGCAGGATCACGATGGTGTGATCACCGGCGGGCACCCGGTGCTCGATCTCACTCTCCAGCCACATGCAGGTGCCTCTGACGAAGACCGCACCGGTCGGCGACGACTCCGTTTCCAATCCGGCGAAACGGTCACCGCTTTTGGCTGCCAGGGCGCGTACAGCCTGGTCATGGCCCTCAGCGAGGACGCTGATTCCCAGCGCCGGCAGTTTCTCAAGCTTTGGCCAGGTCGATGAGGTGTTCTGAACGCAAAACGACACCAGTGGCGGGTCCAGCGAGACCGGCACAAACGTACTGACGGCCATACCCAACCGCTCGCCCGCCGACTCGGCGGCAATCGCGATTACACCGGTCGGGAAGTGGCCGAATGCCGCCCGTAGCGTGCCCGGATTCAGCTCTGTCTCTCTCATGGCCTCCACCATCCTCACACCACACGCCCCGGCCCTGCCATGGGGACGGTCCGACAGATTCCACTCGCTGGAGGTACTGCAGAGAATTTAGTCACAGTGAGTTTGCACGGGAAACTTCGGGCGGTATAGTCACTAGTGTTACTGGTGGGTAACTTGAGCTAAGTACCCAACCCTGAAGTGGCGTTCTCATGAGGAGGAATAATGGGCCACTACAAGAGCAATGTGCGCGATCAAGTTTTCAACCTGTTCGAGGTATTCGGCCTGGATACGGCCCTCGGCGCGGGCGCCTACAGCGACCTCGATGCCGATACCGCCACCGAGATGCTCGGCGAGATGGCCCGGCTGTGCGAGGGGCCGGTCGGAGAGTCGTTCGCCTACGGTGACCGCAATCCGCCGACATTTGACCCCGCGACGCACACCGTGACGCTGCCCGAGCCTTTCCAGGCGTCGATTCGCGCCTTCATCGACGGCGGCTGGGACCGAGTCGGAGTCCTCGAGCAACTCGGCGGCGTACCGGTTCCGAAGGCCCTGCTGTGGGCGCTGCACGAGCACGTCCTCGGCGCCAACCCGGCAGTCTGGATGTACGCCGGCGGCGCGGGCTTCGCGCAGATCTTCTACAACCTGGGCACCGAAGAGCAGCAGAAGTGGGCCGTGAACGCCGCAGAGCGCGGTTGGGGCTCGACCATGGTGCTGACCGAGCCGGACGCCGGTTCCGACGTCGGCGCGGGCCGAACCAAGGCCGTCAAACAAGACGACGGCTCGTGGCATCTGGACGGGGTGAAACGGTTCATTACCTCCGCCGACTCTGGCGACATGTTCGAGAACATCCTGCACCTGGTGCTGGCCCGCCCCGAGGGCGCCGGCCCGGGCACAAAGGGGCTCTCGCTATTCGTCGTTCCGAAGTTCCTGTTCGACTTCACCACCGGTGAACCGGGCGAGCGCAACGGCGTCTTCGTCACCAACGTCGAACACAAGATGGGCCTGAAGGTCTCGGCCACCTGTGAGTTAACGTTGGGCCAGCACGGCGTGCCCGCCAAGGGTTGGCTGGTCGGCGAGGTCCACGACGGCATCGCGCAGATGTTCGAGGTGATCGAGCAGGCCCGGATGATGGTGGGCACCAAGGCAATCGCCACCTTGTCGACCGGCTATCTCAACGCGCTCGACTACGCCAAGACCCGCGTGCAGGGTGCCGACCTGACACAAATGACCGACAAGGCCGCTCCCCGGGTGACCATTACGCATCACCCGGACGTGCGCCGCAGCCTGATGACTCAGAAGGCCTACGCCGAAGGCCTGCGGGCGCTGTATCTCTACACGGCAACCTTCCAGGACAAGGCAGTAGCCAAGGCGGTCCAGGGTGTGGAACCTGACCTGGCGGCCAAGGTCAACGACCTGCTGCTGCCGATCGTCAAGGGCGTCGGCTCCGAACAGGCCTACGCCAAGCTCACCGAAAGTCTGCAGACCTTCGGCGGCTCCGGCTTCCTGCAGGACTACCCGGTCGAGCAGTACATCCGCGATGCGAAGATCGACTCGCTGTACGAGGGCACCACAGCAATTCAGGCCCAAGACTTCTTCTTCCGCAAGATCATTCGCGACAAGGGTGTGGCACTGGCTTTCGTGGCCGGCCAGATCGAGGAGTTCGTCACCAACGAGTCCGGCAACGGACGCCTCAAGACCGAACGCGCATTACTGGCCAAGGCCCTCGAGGACGTCCAGGGCATGGCGGCGGCGCTGACCGGTTACCTGATGGCCGCGCAGGAGGACACCAAGAGCATCTACAAGGTGGGCCTCGGATCGGTGCGCTTCCTGATGAGCGTCGGCGACCTGATGATCGGCTGGTTGCTGCTACGGCAGTCCGCGACAGCCATCGCGGCCCTCGATGCCGGCGACGTCGCGGCCGACCGGCAGTTCTACGAGGGCAAGATCGCGGTCGGTTCGTTCTTCGCCAAGAACTTCCTGCCCCTGCTCAGCGGCGTACGACAAGTCGTCGAAACGGTGGACAACGAAGTCATGGAACTCGACGAGGCGGCCTTCTAAACACCCGCGCAACGATGGCCCCGGGACTGCGGTCCCGGGGCCATCGCGCTGTCGGGGTGCTTCGCTGAAACTACCCGGCCGCGATTACTTCGGCCCCATTCAACACCGGAGATGCATCACCTGGTCAGGACCCGTTGTGGGCCCTACACGGTCATTTATTTGCTACGGTCGCAGTCGTGGTGGTGCCGGAGTTCAAGAGAGCCATCAGCGGCAGTCGTGGTCCATTGGCGAGTTTCGTTGGACCGTTCACCAAGACCGGCGGCTTCTATGCCCGCTCGTGGCGGTCCTACCTCGGTGGCGACAACGGCGATCTGCCACTGGCCCGGCCCACCCTGTCGCTGGCGAGTCACGCCCTGCGCGATGAACTCGTGCTGGTGGGCCTGCTGTGGCGTCGCCCGGTCAGTGATCCCGCCGACCATGGGTTGATCAACGACGAGGTTCGTGAGGCGACCGACTTCTACGGTAAGAAGGGTTGGCTCGCCAAGCCACAGGGCTTCTTCCCGGCCCCGCCGGCACCGACTGATGTCGAGATCCGCTCATTCTCCGTTCGCGGCCGCACCCACGAGCGGATCTCATTCGACAGCGGCTACGCGCCGCACCGTGGCGAACCCGGTGCCGAGCGCTGGATGAGTTACACCAGCAACCAACGGATGTACGCAATGATGTTGCGCCACAAAGAACCCCGGCCCTGGCTGGTGTGCGTGCACGGAACCGAGATGGGTCGGGCCGGACTTGATCTGAGGATTTTCCGGGCCCGGCATCTGCACGAGGACCTCGGCCTCAACGTCATCCTGCCAGTGCTTCCCCTGCACGGACCGCGGGCCAAAGGGCTGCCCAGGAATGCGGTGTTCCCCGGCGAGAACATGATGGACGACTTCCACGGCACGGCGCAGGCCGTGTGGGACATCCGGCGGATCATGGCCTGGATCCGGGCCGAGCAACCCGGCGCCAGGATCGGCCTGAACGGAATCTCCATCGGCGGTTACGTCTGCGCCCTGGTGGCCAGCCTCGATAACGACCTGACCTGCGCCATCCTCGGGGTTCCCCCGGCCGATCTGATCGAACTGTTGGGCCGACACTCCGGACTGTCCGCCAACGACCCGCGCCGGGAAACCCTCGAACTGGCCCGGCCGATCGGGCAAATGGTTTCACCGCTGTCGATGCAACCCAAGGTGCCGGCGCGAGGGCGGTTCATCTACGCCGGCGTCGCCGACCGCATCGTGCACCCCCGCAAGCAGGTGCTGGCCCTCTGGGAGCACTGGGGCAAGCCGGACATCGGCTGGTATCACGGCGGGCATACCGGATTCTTCGAAGCGCGGCCGGTCCAGCGCTATATCGACGCCGCCGTCGTCCAGTCCGGACTCGTCGACTCCGCCGGGTACGGATCCGGCGATGACAAACCGAAAAGGAGGTAGTCGCCTCACGCCTCCAGGATGGCCGTCACGCCCTGTCCACCCGCGGCGCAGATCGAGATCAACCCACGCACCGGTTTGGATGTCTGGGCCTTCTTCTCGGCGAGTTGCTTGGCCAACTGGGCCACGATCCTGGCGCCGGTGGCCGCGAACGGATGACCGGTGGCCAATGATGAGCCGTTGACATTCAACCTACTGCGGTCGATGGCGCCCAATTCGGTATCCAGGCCGAGCCGTCGCGTGCAGTACTCCCGCGACTCCCAGGCGGCGAGATGCGCCAATACGACCGAGGCGAAGGCCTCGTGGATCTCGTAGAAGTCGAAGTCGCCCAGGCGAAGTCCGTTGCGGGCCAGCAACCGCGGTACCGCGTAGGTCGGTGCCATCAGCAGACCATCGGCACCGTTGACGTAGTCCACCGCAGCGGTCTCGGAGTCGACGAAGAAGGCGAGCGGGGTCAGCGAGTGCGCCTTTGCCCAACCCTCGCTGGACAGCAGTGCCACCGAGGCGCCGTCGGTCAGCGGGGTGGAGTTTCCGGCGGTCATGGTCGCGTCGCCGGCCCGCACCCCGAACACCGGGCGGAGCCTCGCCAGGGCCGCCGCGGTGGAGTCGGGCCGCAGACTGTCGTCGCGTTAAAGACCGAGGAATCCGGTCACGAGGTCGGCGAAGAATCCGCGGTCGTAGGCCGCGGCCGCGTAGCGATGGCTGGCCGCGGCCAAC
>Ga0114922_10002619_pt1 | contig 16827 bp, 21 predicted proteins | sample AartaG_FD_100975 | JGI IMG/M metagenome (GOLD analysis project Ga0114922, IMG submission 100975) | Deep subsurface microbial communities from Aarhus Bay to uncover new lineages of life (NeLLi) - Aarhus_00045 metaG | ecosystem: Environmental > Aquatic > Marine > Oceanic > Sediment | place...
ACAAAATATTTGTTATAGTCTAATCCTCTTGTATCAGACGGAATCTTATAGTACGGAGGGATATTAAATGCTCGAGACATTTCTTGCCGATTTAGTAGAGTTTCATGTTTCTTTTCGCCATGACGCGTTCCTATTGTCACAATTTCACTTTTTGAATCAAATATCTTCTTCAAAATACGAGCTAGTTGCCCAATAGTAGCCGCTGGTGCTTGTTGCACAAATGTATCCCCTGAAGCCCCTTGATTAAAGGCAAACATAACCAAATCTACAGCATCATCTAAAGACATCATAAAACGGGTCATATCCCCATCTGTAATTGTTATCGGTTTGCTATATTCCATCTGATCAATAAATAATGGTATGACAGATCCTCGAGAAGCCATAACATTACCATAACGAGTTACACAGATAATAGGTTTCTTATCCCCCAAAACGCGGGCCTTGGCCACTGCAATTTTTTCCATAACTGCTTTAGTCATGCCCATAGCATTAATCGGATAAACTGCCTTATCAGTACTCAGTACTATTAATTTTTGAACACCACAATCTATAGCAGCGTTCAGTGTATTTTCAATTCCTAGTATATTGGTTTTGACAGCTTCAAGTGGATGAAATTCACAGGAAGGCACTTGTTTTAATGCTGCAGCACAGAATACGTAGTCTACTTCTTGTAGAGCAGAATGGATACTATTATAATCCCGAACGTCACCCACGTAATACTTTATCTTATCATTTTGATATAGACAACGCATATCATGCTGTTTCTTTTCATCGCGACTGAATATCCGGATTTCTTTTAAATTAGAATCTAGGAAATGTTGCAATACCGCATTTCCAAAAGATCCAGTTCCACCCGTAATTAAAAGAGTCTTATTTGTAAACATCCTATTATCCTAAATTTAAGTAGATTTTTCAAAAAACATCAGATTTTTTGTTATCCACCAACGCATATTTTTCACTGGACGAGATAATTCTTTTAGTTGATCGGTTTCCTTTTTAAGGAAGATAAAACCAAAATTTTCAATAAGAGAAATCCAATAAGATTGTGGTTGACAGTTTATGTGTCCATCCCCAGTCTGGCCAGGAGGAGCTGCTGTTAACAGAATATACTTCAAAGAGTGTAGACATAAATTTTGTACAAATTGTTGACTTCCTCGTGGGTCAATATGTTCAGCAACTTCAATTGACATCGAACAATCAGCTGGAGCAACATCAATTGGTTGAGTTACATCGCCAAACTCTATAAAAGGGAGAATACTTTTTGCAGTGTACTTTTTAGAAAATTGAAATGCATAATCAAAACCTTTAATTGATACTCCCACGTCCTTAAATCCCTCAAGATATCTTCCAAGCCCACAACCAAAATCAATAATACTGTTAATGCTTAAATACGCACCTAATTGATAACCAAAGGATTTTTGAAAATCTGCACCTATCCGAAATTTAAAAAAAGTATCATTGTATAAATTATTTGTCATCATTATATTCCTTTATTCACGATGTTGTTACCAAAAATCTTGTTCAATTGTTTTAGTAGTGTATCTTGTCTTTCTTTTGTAATTTCTTCGCTATTCTTAAAACTTTTATTGTAGTGCCAATGACATTCAATTTCATCAAAATAGTATATAGCACCCGTCTCTATTAAATGTTCAAGTAAATCGTATTCAGCACCTTCTATATTAATTCTGATAATTATATAATCAGTTTTATTGCAATTTTTTTCAACAAACTTGGAAAAATCTATTAAATCAACAGTGATAAATTTGTTTTTGGTTATTTTTCCAGAAGATTTGTCATCGAATAAAGATGACCCACTGCCTATAAAAGTGGTTTGATTATCTAAGTATAATTTTACATTTTGTTGATCTTCTATTCCAACACCGACATTATGTATTGTGACACGACTATCCCGCCTAAACTTATTTGCCGCCATTTTATAAAAGTGTGGGATAGGTTCAAAACCAATAACTTGATTCAAATCCTTGTTAGTTTTAAGCATAGCAGCGATTGTATCGCCGTTGTATGTTCCTAATTCTATGTATATCTTATTCATTTTAACTCCACTGGAACCAGTTTGAAAAAGATACTTTACTCAAATTTGGATTTCTTTTGCCTTTAGCCGGTCGGAAAGGCCCGTAAACGCCAACTCTACTAGCATAGCTTATAAATGCTGCCCACCAAGATAAAGTACCGTGCTGAAAAAGTATATTATCAAAGGACCTGATACGATTAAAATCTTCATAAACTTTACAACCATATCTTACAATAGGACTAAACTCATTTAACATTTCAAAAATAGAATTATAGTAGTCAACAGCTATACCGTAGTTATCTATACTTCCATTTTTACACAGGATATCTTTTCCTCCAACACCTCCTACGTGAAAACACAAGCCAGATAAAATTTTCTTAGATAGCTTACCCCAAAATTTCATATCAGTTACGATGTGAAGACGGTCAAACTTAAAACTTTGTATTGCTTTACAATACTGTTCAGGAGAAACTTTCATACCAGGCTGATACGAAGCTTTATAAAATAATCTATCTCCTAATCTCAAATGGAAAATGAGATCTTTTGTATTAGTTTTTCTACACAAATAAACCAAGATCTTATCTGGTCTACATAATCCTTGTAAAAAGTATAATCTGAAAAATATCCTTTTAATACAAAATCTTTATTATCAAATTCTTTTGAATACAATACAGTTGAGGCAGTAGTATCATTTACAATTACAACAGGAAGTCCAGATGCAGGATACTTTTTAATTTGTATGCCTAATCCCGCAAAGGTGCTTACTAGATGACCACCATTAACCGCAGAAACAACTCCACCATGTTTTTCTGCTAACAATCTAGCATAAACATACTGAAAAATATTATTGCCAATCCCATTAGTGAAATAGCATTGAATAACTGGCGTTACCATAGCCGATAAACCTTCTTAAGCAATTGAAATTGCTCTTCTAAGTAATTAATTACATCCTCATTACCTAAACAATTCCATGGAGCAGGCACCAGAATACCTGAACCACCTGCTTGTTTAAACTCTTCAATATTGCTTTCTTTATCATCTACTAAAACCGTATTTTCATTTGCGCAGAAATACTTCAACGTTCCAATAAGAAATCTATCTCGGTACTGAGGAACAGACTTCTTAATCCAAAGAACTTTACCTGAGGCTGCTTCGGAATTATGAGAAGGAAAGGTAAATAAACACGTATTTTCTCTTCCAAAATATTTTTCAACAAGGGCTAAAACTTGTTTTCCAGTAGGAAGCCAAGGCAGATTTGCCCAAAAATGCTTTGTAAAACGAGAGTCAATTTCTTGAATAGACATATCCATTTCTAAAGGAAAACTAGGTATTCCAAATTTTTCAAAAGGAATATTCCTACTAAAAAACTTATTTGCCGCTTGTGGAAAATCAGTTAAAACGCCATCAATATCAAGAAAACATCGCATTTTAATCTCCTTATCCTTTTGTTTTAAGTTTTTTTATCCAATACTTCAGTAAATCACTCAGAGTTTTTTCAAGAGATACTTCAGTCTTCCAGTTTATAATATTAGTCAATCTCGTAATATCACCTATTTGAACTTGTATATCTATAGGACGGTAAAAAGGTCTATGTATTTTTTGCACAATATTCTTAATACCAGATAATCTAATGAGTTCATCTGTAAAAAATTGCATTTTGTGAACATTATTCCCACAAACATTATAGACACCTTTAGCTTCTTTTTGAAGCATTAATAGGTAATACGCTCGAACACAATCCCTTACATCCATAACAACTCTTTGAGTTTCTAAATTACCGATAAGTAGAGTTTTATCATCTTGAAGACCCAATTTCATCCTTGCTATTTGATAGGCATCAGATGAGATAGAAAAAGTACAGCCACGTCTCGGACCTGTATGAGAAAATGCTCGCGTTACGAACCCGGTAATAAATTTATTTCGAATTCTTTCTTGAACATACAAATCTATAGCTGCCTTACTAACACCATAGGGATTTGCTGGTTCAATCCGAGAATCTTCTTTTAATATTTTAGTTTCTTTACAAATATCTCCATATACCTCTGATGAAGAACAAAAATGAAATCTACAATCTTTTTGGTGCCGCTCCACACATGTTACAAGGTTTAACGAACCCATTACATTTGTATTAAAAGTTGAAATTGGAGCTAAAAAACTTGTAGGGGGATGGCTCTGGGCAGCAAGGTGGAAAACTCCATCAAATTCATATTTCTTGAAAATGCGTTCAAGAGAAGGGTAATTAGTTAATTCACCATAGACCCATTCAATAGTTTCAAGTTCCTTATTACTAAGAGTATCAAGTAAATCAAATTGTCTCCCATTACTAGATCGTACTAAACCACAAACAGTATGCCCTTCTCTAAGCAGTAATCGTGCCAAATGTGGTCCTGCAAAACCTGTAATTCCAGTTATTAAAAATTTCATGTTATATGCCCTTTTTCAAGTAAATAATCATAAAATATTTTCATAATCTTGATATGTTTTTCTCTTTTTATCCCCTCACAAGTGATATTGGGAGACAACTCGATATGAGATGCTATATTCATACAGGGTTTGTCTTTGATATCTATAATTCCATATTCTGATTTTTTGTCATATATTTCCGTACCAGGATAAGGAATAAAGTTAGTCACAGTAGCATGAGCTATTTTATTCTTTTCAATAAATTCTATATTCTTATGCATTAACTCTTCGGTATCAAAAGGCGTTCCAATCATGAAAAAACATCTAATTTCAATTGGATATAATCTTAGTATTGCAATAGCCTTCTCCATTTGTTCTACAGTTTCTTGTTTACCTAACATTCGAAGAATATTATTATCTATTGCTTCCACCCCTATACCAACTTCTCTGCATCCTGATTCAAAAAGAGATTTTACTATTCTTTTTTCTTTTATAGCATCTGCCCTAGTAGAGCATCTATAAAATATAGGTAAATCTTTAATTCGTTCAGTCAATTGTCTTAAAAAAGATTTTTTAAGAGTAAAAGTATCATCTTGTATTCTAAATTGAAAGATACCATAATCATTAATAATATCTACAATCTCATTTCTAATAGAATGAATAGAACGAAATCTGACCCTCCGTTTGTATAATTTAGGGCTACAACAAAAAATGCAATTTGAAGGACAGCCCCTTGAAAACATTATTGATGTAGCTCCTCCTTCACAATAAACCTTGTTATTTGTAAAAATAGAAGGTGTTCTAATATATTCGTCATCAAGAATGTGACGATTAGGTAAAAGATTTGTAATGTCAACAGGATGTTTTTGTTTGTAAAACTTCTTCACACGGTTATGCTTAAAATCTTGAGTAAACTCTTTTATTAGATCCTCACTCTCTCCTATGAAAATACAGTTAAAATCATCTGAGAATTTAGAATCCTCAGTAGTTACATCAACTCCACCTGCTATTAACAAACTATTTGGATACTTATCTCGAATACGGCGAGCAAGATTTATGGTACTCAAATAGGTATCGTAAACAACTGAAAATGCATAAACTTCTGCATCAGGAATAGTTTCAATTGAATAAATATTTGAATCAAAAATTTCTATATCCCAACCTTCTTCCTCTAACACAGAAGAGAGATATAAAATACCTAATGGAAATTGAGATTTATAATCATAAAGCCAAGACATATCAGGTATTACAAAAATCATCTTCATTTCCCTATCTCCACTATATTTTTATATCAATTTCTTTAGCCGGTTCTATCCAGGCTGGTGAAGTAGTAGAATCAGCACCTAATCTTCTACAAACTTCTAAAAATTTAGCATTATCTTCCTCTACTAGTTTACCAACATTGAACTTTCTGGTACCGCCGGGGGCGTATGTATGATATACAATAGCTTGGGGAACTACCAACAAATCTTTATGTAGAATCTGTCTAAGGAGAAGAGTAAACTCTGTCTCTTCTCTACCAGCAACACGACTAAAATATTCTCCGAATGGTCCACCTCTTAAATCCTTAGTCTTCTCCCGGAGTTTTAAAGCATCCTCGACTCTATAAAGGTATGCACCAGTTAGATGTCTAGCCTTCCACGCAACTGTTGGATTCTTAAACCTCCACATTGCAAATTGTTCGCCATGAACCCGAGCTCCAGATTCAGTATACCAATCTCCATTTATAAAACTAATAAACTCTTTCCGTGGAGTTGCCCAGCATATTCCTGTCACCGCCCCCACATTATCATATTTTGCCAAAACAAAAGAAAGATAATCTAGATAATTTGGCTCACATATATAATCGTCGTCCGATTTAAGAATCGCATCACATCCCTTCTTTAGAAGATACTCAAATGCAAGATTCTGGCCATGCGGAGAATTACTCTTATTACCATCAATGACGTGATATCCCAATTGCCCAGCGATATCTTCAACTTGTTTTCTAGTATTGGTACCATTGTCAACGATAACCTTTACAGCATCTTGTTTCTTTCCAAGGCTATCTAGTGCAAGTCGAAGTACTTTTAATCTATCACATGTTGTAACAGAAATACCTATTTTCATAAATATACTCCAATATCAGGTATTATATCCTTTTTTTCTATCCATCTTATTCTTAATTGCAATTTTGTGATATGCATCAAACTCTGAATTACTCATTTGCTCAAGGTGAATATGACCTTTTTTGGAACAATCTCCTATAAGTCTATCAGCATTGGGATTCATTGATAGTACTATACAAGTTCCCTTTTTATCTCTACTCATCACTCTCGGTAACCAGGCATCTCCAACACAAATATCAGCACTAGATGAAATGAGTTTAATACACTTCTTACACTTAGGTAGCATATCAAGATGTTTCTTGTAGTAATTAGGCCAACAATCATGAAAAGGAATCTTCATATCTTTATTGTCAGTAGTGGTTATATGAACAAAACCTGGCCATCCAAAACCTCTATACTCAAAATGTTTTACATCCTTTTCAACTAAACCTACACTATCTAGTACACTTTTATAAAACTTGTTGTTTGAAGTATGATTACAGAATAAGCTTATGGTAAGTACTTTTATATTATTTCTTTTGCAGTATTCTTTCAATGGTTGGATATGGCAAGGTAGCCCAACAAAAATATAACTCTCATTACTATTCAATTTTTTTAGGATAGATAGTGGATTAGTCTTATCGTAGATTGAATTGCTCTTTGGGGACATTATTCTTTCAACATCATTAGTTTTTATCGTTTTAGGCACTAATGCTTTATCGTCTTCTCCCAAAACGGTTATGACTGCTTTATCCACAATTCTATTTTCTAAAGAAAATCTTAGAAATTCTTTACAGAATCCACCACTTGAAGCCATACATCTGACAGCCTCATTTAAGGAATATGACAAGTAACATTTCATTAGAACGGGAAAGCTCCTATAATTTTTTCTTGGTATTCAATAGTAATGGGTTCTATCTCGTCCTTAACACTATTATACCAATTAAATCCTTCTTCTATACTTTTACATAAGACAATTTTTTTACTTATCCCAATATTTAGCAGTGTATCACTCCATTTCCATTCCGTCGCTAAATCACATCCTCTTTTAGCAACCATAGCAAAAGGAACCCCATAAGAATATGCAACAATAGCGACATGCATAGAACTTGTTAAAACTATATTAGCATTAGCTATACTATTTAGCATATATGTAAAAGATTTACTAAAAGACCCAGTTTTATCTGGATTCAATCCCGCAGATAAATGTATATCTACTCCAAGAATTGGTTTTTTCACATTAGACGCATGAGCATCCCACCAATGATTAATCAACACATTCTTTTTAGTTTCCTTTGGAAACTTAAAAAAATATGATGTCAGATATCCAGGATCTCCCAGCAGTACATCATCTTTTATACCATAGTATTCTTTAGTTAAAGGTCCCCTAAGTAGTGATATAATGCATTTATTTTTTAGTACATCCTGAGATACTTTACCACCTTCACCATTACAATTAGCCCCCGAACCCCAGATATACCATTTTTTAGCTTTACTAAAAAATTTACTATAGTATTCATGATTTAGAAGACCGCCTATTCCAGTAAGAATATACTCAAATACGCCGGTTGGGGGATATATGTTGGAGTAGCTATTAGGTTCAAAACCTAGCTTATTTATTATCTCCTTACATAGGCATTCTCCAAAATTTTCTATCTTCGTGCCAGATTTAAATAAGAAAATATTAATCTTCTTCATTCTCTCTCCAATTCGCTAAATAATTTGAATACTCATAGTTTTCCAAAGAATCCTCCCATCTTAAAATAGGTTCAACACCTCCAGAAACCAACTTAAATATCTTATACCCACAACTGGCCAAAAGATTCCATATCTGTTTTAATGTTGTTTTGGAATCAAGAAAACAACCTCCATACTCAAATTGCATACAATCAATTAATCTTTTTGCTAATAATCTTTCCGCCCCTTTCAACACATTTAGTTCTCCACCTTCTGTATCAATTTTAAGGAAATTTATCGATTTCACTCCCTTTTCTTTACAATAAGAATCAAGAGTAGTCAAAGCAACTATACACTTTTTCGGTTTTAAATTCTTTCTTCCTTCTATAATAGCATTACGTCTAAATTCAGTTGAAAGAACTGGATGGCTTGGATAATAATAGAATTCAACTTCTCCTTCCTTGTCTGACAAGGCTAAATTGTTTTGAAAAATCATCTTGTTCTCAACTTGTCGCATGTATTTTTTAGCAAGTAATTCATATGAGGTTAAGATTGGTTCAAACTGATGTATAATCACACTTTCATATTTATTAAGAACAGCTTCAGACCATTCACCAACACAAGTTCCAACATCAAACACTACATCTTTTGGATGTATGAAATTCTTTATTACCTCTAACTCACCAACAATAAGACTTGACATCTATTTCTTCCTTTAAACATTTGCTACATTTACATATTTATGTAAGCATGAATAATAAAACATGGGCAGTGCCCCGTTAACAAAAAGAACTGTTACAGGCTTATCTATTGCATCGGCAAGAGGAGCTGTTCCAGTTGCAAGACAGTACATATATTTACAAGAATTAATTATATCACAAAAATCCTCCAAACTCTTTGAAGAAATTTCTTGGCTACAATTAATTGACGAATTTCCTTTTCCTAATAATTTCATCTGATGAGTTATAGTTATATTCTCTCTTTTGAAATAAGCTTCTATAGCTCTACCGGAAGGATGGCCATAAGGTGTAATAAAATTAGGATCAAAAATAGTAGCATCCTTCAGACTAGGAACTACCTTTGGTTCATAGTATATCTCAGGTTTATGAAACCGAATGTTATCATCTAATTTATAAAATAACATTACCTTGTCTAGGAGATTTATTCCTTCTTCTACCTCTCCAAATTGAGGGCAAGAAGCATCCTTGTCACAAAATCCGTCAACAAAAGGATTTCTCTCCCATACGAATTTCTTTATCTCTAAACTACGATAATTTGAATAATTAGAGATGTACACTTTGTCATAGTATCCACTTTGTTTTACTATTCGTGGGAGATGAGAATGTAATAAATGATCTCCTAAACCTCCCCAGTTTATTTTAAGAACAAATTCTTTCATTGTACCGTCTTGGATATCTCATACAAAAACAAAATCATCATTACAATTCACAGTTGAAGCTTCATTACCTTCAACAAAATCTACATCCTGAAAACCAACTTTGCCTTTTACGACTGGGCTATAAACCCTATTTTTGTTAAAAAATCCAGCCCAAAAACTAAAAGTTGAATTTGCTCTCAAAAGAACATCAGCGTTTACCATACTAAAAAAATCAGGTAAAAATTGTATATCATCATCTAAATCATCCACTTTTCTCTGGTTTTCCTCTGACAACCAGACAATATTTTCTTTACTTATGCCAAATTTATTACAAGCGTCTAAATAAGATTTCTCTGAAATCACACAAAACACGTGTGAGTATTTACGAGCATAATCACCTCTACGCAGATGAGCTACAACATCAAAGCTCAGGTCCTTAAATTTTTCTATCCACTTATCTTGAAACTGTAACCAAACCCTAATTTTATCCTTTTCCAGAATAGCTATATGTTCTTTCTTCTGAAAATACCCCATTAAATCTATATTTACATCTCCAAAGTTTAAATTATCTATTTCTGTTCTTGGCAATTGTTTTGATAGTTTATTATGCTTCACATCTTTAAATATTTTTTGACCAATCCAATCCGGTATTTCAAGGGTGGCATTGTATTTCTCCGCATAAGCTCTTGCAAATATATACTGAAATATCTGATTCCCAAATCTACCAAACTTACCGAGTTGTGTAAATTGAATAATTCTATGCATAACTTTCCCAACTGACACTATCCATTTTGATTTTACAATACACACTTTAACTCACTAATTTACTAATTTGAGAGTACGGCGGCTTCCTTTTTATATCGTAGCTACAACGCAGTTGCAATTCTAAGTTAACTCGCATATCGGACAAAGGGTTCGTATCATTATAAACATATAAAATTCTATCAATAAATTTTCTATGGTCTGATCCTGCCATTTCTATCATTGGGCGCATAAAAGCGTTATCATCACTTGTGATATAGTATTCATTAGACCAACTTGTTCTAAAATCCTCATCTTTAATAGATTGCCAAAGAAAATATTTGAAAGATTTCAAATGTGTAAATATCGAAGGAGAACCAGTACGAATACTCCATTTTTTCGGGATTTTTCTAGCAGCCCCCACTTTTCTATTAGAAAAGTTTATATAACTCCCCCACGTAATCCAGATATCTGGATTTTTATAAATTTCAGCAAGGTACCCTAAAACATTTTCATCATAAAACCAATCATCCGCATCAAGAATAATAAGGACATCTTCTTGAGCCGGTTGAACAGATAGTAAAGTGTCGACAAAATTGTGAAGTTTATATTTACGTTGTTTATTTTGAACCAAAAGATATTTATCTGACGATCCTACTTGTTCTTGAAGAATTTGCCATGTTCTGTCTGTACTACAATCATTAATTATAATAGCTTGCCAATCATCATATGTTTGATCCTGCACACTCTGCACAGATCGAGCAATCCACTCTTCAACATTTCTACACGCAGTAAGAATTTTAAAATGCTGACCCATAAAGTTTCCTCTTGATAACTTACTTAGTTTTTACTTCTCTTGCAAAGTATGTAAATGTACTACTATATTCCTTGTAATTTTCTTCATTTAGTAAGTTATTATATTTCTGACCCAACTCACTTCCAGCATACCAGTGAATTCCAATACACTCATCAGGAATAGAAGTATACTCTTCCTCAAAAACATGTTCCATTTGATCAAACAGCCAAGGATATACTACCTCTATAGGAATGTTATAGAAAGACATCTTTTTATAATGTCTAACTAAAATAGCTAAACCACGTGGCCATTTGGTATAATTATTGGAAAAATTATTATCTTCAACAAATCTTCCACACAAAGAATAAATAGAAAGAACTCCTGCAGATTGGTAAGCAGAAGATCCATAATTCTTAAATGTATAATCGTAAACATTCTTAAATAAATTGTTATTTCCTGAAGACCCAAGTAATCCTATTGAAAAATAACCGTGATGACAAATTACAGTATCAAAATCCTTACATTTTTGATAAAAATCATCAAAGGGTCTAACGTAAAGAATATCTAAATCAGAGTAGAAGCCTCCTTCCTTAGCCATCCATTGCCATTTGAAAAAATTACTTTTGTGGGAAGCTCCTACAGTATCTGAAGTGACTCTTCCTCTATTTTCAAACTCCCAATTACATATATGTATATCTAGATCCAACAAAGATCTAAAATAATCTCGACCAGAAAAATTATGAAAATCTTGTATAGGAGTATCTGCCCAAACTTTAGTAGTAATTTCATTTGGTCTTGATAAAAATAAAGTCATCTTCCAATCTGGATTCAGTTTCCTAAATGAATATAATGTCATGAAGCGCATCCAAGACATTTCTTCATTTGCCCAGAAAAATGTCATATGTTTTGGTATCATAAAATCCGTGATTAGTTCACTACTCGTCGAATAAGCTTACAGATAATATTATCATACCTTATGTACGTATCTTCATCAATCTTGTTTATCCAATGGCCAAGAACTTGTTTGCCAGCATACCAATGTAAACCTATAGAATTCGGCCTTAAAAATCTCATATTATTAGTAGTATATATTTTATTTATTCTTGTTGAATCAATAGGATATACAATATCCATTAAGAGATTATAAACGCATACCTCAGGAAACTTTGTATGAATTTCTTGGATAGTTTTAAGATTTCTTGTTTGTAATACTCTACCAAGTGATTGGTATGCTTGAGGATCAAAACAACTTTGAGCAACATTATCCAAATGCTTAAATACTTGATTTCCAGAAGAGGACATCATAAAACCAACGCTCCATACTCCATCCTGAAAACAAAGCACAGTATCCACATTTTTATCCATAACGATTTGGCTAATAGGTCGAAAGAATAAAATATCCATATCAGACCACAATCCTCCTTGTGTAGATAATAAATGCCATCTAAGAAAATCGGATTTTATCACCTCCGAAAGCGAGTTAGATACATTAATTGTTTCAAAATCAAAAGGAATAATTTTAATACCAAGACTCTCAACCCTACTGCTGTAATTCTTACAGCTTATAGGAAATTTATGCTCAGATGATGCCCATGACATCTCAGATTGAAGAACTTTTGGAACATATAATTTGATTTCCCAATCTGGATTATATTTCTTAAACGAGTAAAGTGTTAAATAACGTAAATACGGAAGAACTTTATTCCCCCAGTAAAAATGAGCTATCTTAGGAATATTTTTCATTTTTGACTCCTAATAAGATGGTACCATGCTCCACTTCTTTGAATAACCACTTTTTCAAAGATTCTAAAAAGTTTTTGAACTTCAGATAAAAGAAAACCGTTAGCATACATTTTCTGCCTAGGAAAATTTTGTGAATGATATATCCCGCCAGACTTAAGAACTCTATGGATTTCCCTTACATATTTTCTAATATCTTCCTTTGAAACATGAATAAAAACCAAACATGAATAAACAAAATCAAATGTGTTATCCTTAAAGATACTCAAATCAGAACCATTATTTACAAAGAATTGAACATTGTCATAATCCACATGATAGTCTTTTGCCTTTTCAATCATCCCTTTACTGGCATCTACTCCCCAGTATTCTTTGACCAAGGGTGCTACTGTTCTGACAATTCTTCCAATACCACATCCAAAATCTAGGAATATCATATCTTTTGTTAGTCCTTGAATTTTCGGTTGAGTTGCCCAAAATTTTTCCTGATTATACTTAGAAAGAATGCGAGCAAATGGATCAGTATTTGCAGCTTCATCCCAGTAATTTTTTGAATAAACAAAATCTTGTAATATCATTATTTTCCTAATTAGCCTTCCAACCCATTTCCTTCAACGTTACTTCACGAAATAATTTACTATTTCTTTGCACCCCAGCAGATTTCCAAGTTCGACTATCGGCACAAACAGGATGAAATTGGTGAACAACATAAATTTTAGACTCTGGAGGTATGATTTCAACCAACAATCCTTTTCTTTTAATCCTGACTATCAACTCATTATCGTCAAAACCATAACCGGCCCCATAGCGTTCATCAAAGCCTCCAAGCTCGTTAAGATTTTTCTTGGTTATAGCTGAACAAAAATGATACGCACAAGGACGAACCGTTGGATGATTGTACCATCCAAGGAAGTTAGATATAGCTACATTCTTTGTCATATATGGAACAACTAAAGATCTAACTTCATTAACATAAGTGTCATCCGTATTTCCAATATTATGAATATAATTTGTAATTGAAGAATTAACTGAATAGCAAGAAAAAGTAAGATAATGCTTATTATCTATATTATCAGCTGCATATGAAATAATATCACCAATATGCAAACACTCAGGATTTTGGATGATTACAACATCTCCTGTAGCATGTTTGAATCCCTTATTGAATGGAATACATGAATTCGTCCAGGTTTTCTCTTTCTTATCTATTCTCAAAATTTTGATAGTTAAACCAGGATATTCTATTAATCTTTCACATCTTTGAGATTCATCACTTCCATCATCAACTATTATAACCTCAACATTGTCATACTTAGTTTCTAAAATAGTTCTTAATGTAACTTTAAGATCTTCCAGTCTATTGTAATAAGCCATCACTATTGATATTCTCTTGCTCATAGACCAAGCACCTTTTTCTCTACTGCAATTTGCTGATTGTATTTATCCGTATAACCAAAATCTTCTGACACGCAAATATTTGCAAAATCGTGTTGAATAATATTCTCGGAAAGTATTTTACTTCCAACTTTGTCTGCAGCGGTATGGATATACCCATCTAACTCAGGTGTTGTGGGAGGGCAATAACACATCTGCCTATTGCAGCTCATCAGCATCTTATGAGCAATAGTTTTAGAGTGTTGAACATGTCCCATAGTGTGTGGAAGCTTCTTATACGATTTAAGTCTTCGAGCAAATACAATATCATCAGGACCCCAACCAAATATTAAATTCGTATTACCATATGATTTTTCAAATTGTTCTTTTGTTAGAACAACACATCCGCCTACAGAATCATGATTATGGCCTTCGAGGATAACTTTAAATACATTAGGTGATGTTTCAGTTATAAGTTTCCCGTGATTAAAAGGAATAATAGGCACTCCATGCTTGTCCAATTCAGAAATCAGGTCTACATACTCCATAAATCTATAATCCAAATTTATAAATGCCACAGTATTATGCTTTGCTAATTTGAACCCAAGATTCGCTAACTGCCCTTTTCTAAAAAGAAGGTTATCCTTTTGGTTACAAAATATTATCTCTGAATTTGGGTAGTACTTTCTTATATTAGAAGTAAGGCCGGGGCGCATTTCTAATCTACCTCTACACGAAACTATAAAACTGATACTCATTTTGCTATTTTAGATAAAATCCATTCCCATAAACGTTTTGGGCTACAAGATTGGTCAAATAGTTTTTGTGCATTCTTTCCAATCCTTTCGCAAATTTCTCGATGTTTTTTACACCATTCTATTTTTTCAATAAGATCACTGTAGTCAGGTTTACATTCAATATAATGTGTTCCAGGAATTAATTTATTATCATATGGGAGAAGATCTACTATTCGAGGTGATATTGTACAACAACCAAAAGCAAGGTACTGAATATGCCCCCTATCAAGCATATTATTATAACATCCCGGAACAAATACATGAACTAAACAATTGCTTATCAACTCCCAGTAATGTTTTTGTTGATAATCTGGTGAATAGATATAATTCTTAGACGATTTATATCTTGCATATAGTATATCTCGTACATGTTTTCTTCGTTCTAAAGCGTTTCCATAAGGCTTTTGGACATTTAGAACGATATCATTATTACACCTATATTTTATTTGATTTCTTAGTTTTGCATATTGTTTCCAGTTATAAAAACTTGTAGGAGCAAAAGGATATACATTACTCTGTGTATGATAAGCTCTACAATGAAACTTAAAATAGGCTTTACAATCAAGCAGAGAAGATTCTATAGTAGGATGATCGGAATAGTCAATTGTGATTGTGTGCCCATCAACTAACATAGAATACCGTGCATCTATATTAACTCCCTCATATTGAATATCTACATTATTCTCTAAAAGTATATTTATTATATACCTCACATATCTATCGTAGTATATTGTTCGAGGTTCACATTTTTTAGGCATTATACAATGATGTTTCTGAGTCATCTAAGTGTCTCTTTAATAGGACAATAAGAAATAATATTATTCAGTCTACTCTCTAGTGAACAAGAAATCACTTGAATATCTGGTCTTTCTCTTTCTAATTGTTCCAATCCCATCTTGAAATAATCATAATACTTAGCCAACTTAGGCACAAAAGTTTTAAGTCTTTCTCCATATCCTTCATGATAATGGGTTTTTCCTCGCCGATTTAGATCTATTCCAAGGAAATATATTTTCTTAAAGCCAAGAATAACTGCTAATTGAAATGCACAAAATCCAGAATTCCTACCAGTCCTAAACTCGTTAAAAGTATATCCAATTCCATCCTGTCTTTGAGCCCTAATTAGTAAATTATAATCACGTAAATCATATACCATGTTATATCGAGTATCAATAATCTGTTTGTTCGTCTCCTTTAAAAAAGGATAACCAAAGTCAGCTACAAAAAATTTCTTAGCGGGAATAGAATTGAAAACTTTTTTGCTTACTTTTTTAAGAAATGTATAATCTACAGAAATGAAATAGTCAGGATTGGGAACATGAAAAATAGATTTATTTATCGTAATAGTGCATTTATCAGCAAGAGAAGAAAAGCCAAAGTTTTTAAGACTTGGACCTCCACCAACAATGTACACTTCTTCACTAGAAACTTGGATATCTTTTAAGATATCCTCACTAATTGATGGTATAGGAGGTTTAGGGTGCTCTAAAATCTCTTGTTTCTTTCTTGTCCGCTTGATCCTTGTATTTCGACGTGATAACATTCTCACTAATAACCTTCTTTCTCACTTCAAAAATGTTGTTATACTCTCTTTTGGAAAACACGTTAGTTTACTATCTTCACTTTTTTCAACCAAATTAACAACTTCAATACCTTGCTTTGCAATTACTGAAGAAAACTCTTCAAAACATACCCGAAACTTATCAAGTTTAGATTGAAAATTTCCTGCCCTTCCTAATCCGTACCCCCCGTGCCAGTGAGTTTTGATTTTATTCTGCTCTTTTTGAACTTTCATCGAGTAG
>Ga0114922_10002620_pt1 | contig 16821 bp, 12 predicted proteins | sample AartaG_FD_100975 | JGI IMG/M metagenome (GOLD analysis project Ga0114922, IMG submission 100975) | Deep subsurface microbial communities from Aarhus Bay to uncover new lineages of life (NeLLi) - Aarhus_00045 metaG | ecosystem: Environmental > Aquatic > Marine > Oceanic > Sediment | place...
GATTAACGGGTGCAGCAGCCTTGTCAGTTGAAAGGGCGACAACCCGTTTTACTCCATTATCGAAAGCCGCCTCGATTACATTTTCAGCTCCCAGGATATTGGTTTTAATGCATTCAATGGGATTGTATTCGGCTGCAGGTATCTGTTTTAATGCTGCTGCATGGATAACTATATCAATTCCTTCGAAAGCTCTTTTCAGGCGGTTTAAATCCCTTACATCACCAATGAAATAACGAATGGCATCATAAGTAGATTTGGGGTATAACTGAGACATTTCGAACTGTTTCAGTTCGTCTCTTGAAAATACAACCAGTTTCTTGATCTTTGGGAACCGTTCAAGAACGGTTTTAACAAACTGTTTTCCAAACGAACCGGTACCACCAGTTATCAATACAGATTTCTGGCTTAAATCTAGATTACTTTTAATCATTTTCTTGAGGATAAAAAATTCTAGGTTACAGAACCTTCCCTGTACCGCTCAAACGCATCGATATAAGATCCTGGAGTGGCGTTAATAATTTTTACCTTTCGGCTCCGGGCGTATTTTTCCAGGATGAAGTATCCCTCAAAAGCGTACACAAATTTAATTAAAACTTCATGCAGTCTGCGTTTGTCCTTGCCTTTTTTTAGCATCGGCCTGGGGGTGGAATGATCGGCATCATAAAAATGTTTCTGGCGAATCATTACATTATTGGTTTCGTCAACATAGATTTCTTTTAACCAGGAGTGATCAGCTCCAAGCAAATATATTTTGGGGAAGGACAGGTTGATTGCAAGAAATATGGAGGGGATAAATACATTGTGAGGACGGGGCATACCAAGATTTAGTCGAAAGAAGAAAGAACAAAAACGCCAAAAACCTTCAACGGGGGTGTTGTTGAAAAAGCGTACCTTGATGTTTTGATTCCTGGAAAGCGTTTCCCTTATGTTGTTTTTGAAAAAGGTACTTCTTCTTAATGAGAATGGAAGGTACAGCCATAAAGGCCATTCCGTTTTTTGACTGATAGTCACGAATAGATCGGCATATTTTTCAAGCAGGGAATTGCGTACCTTTTTCATTCCTATTTCAGGTGCGGCGATAACGTAAATACTGGGTTTGAGTCGCTCGTAAAGCTGACTTATTGCAAAAAAATTTACACAAAAAAGACTCCGACGGTCAATGAATTCGGGATGTTCCTTCAATGACTGAGCCAGGGATGGCCCGTTTCCCAATAGAACGCATTCCCTGGATTTCTTATCAACCGACAACTTTTGTGGAATTTTTGATAATAGGATGATTCTGATCAGGGTTAAAATGGTCTTTGTTAGCTGATTCAGAAATGTTTGAATGGCTACTATCATGCTATGCAATTGAGAAGATTTTTCAGATCGACTTTATCGTTTATGATCTGCTGCAATTTGGGAATATGCACCCGCTCCTGTTCCATCGAATCCCTGTACCGGATGGTGACTGTTTCATCCTCTGTTGTCTGGTGATCAATGGTGATACAGAAGGGAGTCCCTATGGCATCCTGCCTCCTGTAACGCCGGCCAATAGAATCCTTTTCTTCATACTGGCAATTAAAGCTGAATTTAAGATCATTCATGATCTTTCTGGCGATTTCGGGCAAGCCATCTTTTCTTACCAGGGGCAGTACGGCCAGGTTAACGGGGGCGAGAGAGGGATGAATTTTCAACACCACCCGTTCGTCATCTATCCCGTTATCTTTCGGCACAGCCTCTATGGTATACGCGCTTGAAAGTACCGACAAAAATGTTCTGTCAAGGCCTATTGAGGTTTCAACAACGTAGGGGATATAGCTTTCGTTCCTTTCAATATCAAAATACTGGATTTTCTTATTGGAATATTTTTGATGTTGAGACAGGTCATAGTCGGTTCGGGAATGAATGCCCTCCAGCTCTTTGAAACCGATTGGGAAGTGATATTCGATATCCGTTGCTGCATTTGCGTAATGAGCCAGTTTCATATGCTCATGAAACCGGTACTTATCATCACCCAACCCCATAGCCTTATGCCATTTCATCCGTAACTCCTTCCAGTATTCAAACCATTTCATCTCCTCTCCCGGCTGTATAAAGTATTGCATCTCCATCTGTTCAAATTCGCGCATTCTGAAAATAAATTGCCGTGCAACAATTTCATTTCGGAATGCCTTACCGATCTGTGCAATCCCGAAAGGAAGCTTCATCCGGGCAGTCTTTTGTACATTCAGGAAATTTGTAAAAATTCCCTGGGCTGTTTCCGGTCGCAGGTATATTGTTGATGCCTCTTCACTGATCGATCCCAGTTTGGTGCTGAACATCAGGTTAAACTGCCTCACACTGGTCCAGTTTTTTGAACCGGTTTCAGGATCAGCAATTCCACAATCGACAATAATCTGTTTTAGTTCTTCCAGGTTCTCCTTGTCAAGAGCAGTATATAATCGATTCTGAAGCTCGTTGTATTTTTTCCGGTTCTCAATGACCCGGGGATTGGTTGACACAAATTGTTCTTCATCAAACGCATCACCAAAACGCTCCTTTGCCTTCTGGATATCCTTATTTATCTTATTTTCAATTTTTTGAAGGTATTCCTCAACCAGGATATCTGCACGATATCTCTTTTTTGAGTCTTTGTTGTCAATTAGCGGATCATGAAATGCCTTTAAATGACCAGAGGCTTCCCAAACAGTTGGATGCATAAAGATTGCAGAATCAATGCCAACGATGTTTTCATGAAGCTTGACCATTGAATCCCACCAGTATTGCTTGATATTGTTTTTTAACTCTATGCCATACTGTCCATAGTCGTAGACGGCTCCCAGTCCATCATATATTTCGCTGGAGGGAAAAATAAAACCATATTCCTTCGCATGACTAATGATTTTTTTGAAAAGGTCATCCTGAGCCATAAGGCAACTGTTTGGTTTGAAAATTATCCGACAAAAGTAACGTAAAATATTTTGTTTTCATAGTGTTACCATTTCTTGATACAGGTTTGAAAGCAAGCTTTCAATGCTCATTTTTTTCCCAATTCATTTGAAAAAGTTACTTTTGCACAGGAAAAGGATGCATCAGTATGGATGATATTTACCTGCAGTATTCACCAAAACAGAAACGATGAAAAGGATTTACATTGCCGGGTGCGGGGGTATGTTGGGAGAAGCTTTCTATGTGCAGTTCAGGAATGAATTTAAGCTTAAATGCAGTGATATTGATGTCAATGAACCATGGCTTTCCTACCTGGATTTCAGGGATTATGATGCTTATTTGAAAGATGTTTCAGATTTCAATGCCGATTACTTATTTCACCTGGGTGCGTATACAGATCTTGAATATTGCGAAAAGCATATTGATGACACGTATGAAACGAATACACTTTCGGTTGAGAATGCAGTATATATCGCTAATCAACTGGGAATTCCAATTTTATATATCAGTACAGCCGGGATATTTGATGGTTTGAAAGAGTATTATGATGATTGGGATCAACCCAATCCTGCAGGAGTATACGCACGAACAAAATATCTGGGAGAACAATTTGTGGTTGAAAATGCACAACGGTATCTGGTATGCAGAGCAGGATGGATGATGGGAGCCGGTCCCGGGAAGGACAAAAAATTCATACAGAAAATCATGAAGCAACTGAAAGATGGGAAAAAAATGCTTCATGTGGTGGACGATAAGGATGGCACACCCACCTATACCCAGGATTTTGCGTTGAATGTTAAACTATTGTTGGAAAAGGAGTACTGGGGATTGTACAATATGGTGTGTGGAGGTCAAACCAACCGGTTGGAAGTAACCCGTGAAATGATCAACCTCCTCGGGCTATCAGAGGAAATAAGCATCCAGGCAGTTTCTTCTGATTATTTTGCCAGGGAATACTTTGCTAACCGCCCACCTTCCGAAAGATTGATCAATAAAAAGCTTGATTTGAGGGAAATAAATATTATGAGGGATTGGAAAACAGCCCTGAAGGAATATTTAGAGTCTTACTATAAAGGCTACATGAGTTGAGTAAAAACACGGATTAACCTTTTCTACGCATAAACCCGATCAGACTGAACCACATAATCTTAATGATTTTTATTTTTGCCGGTTCACCCTTCATTAAAAAGCCAAGACTCAGGATAACGGAGGCGCCAATTTTCAGGGTGTAGTCAAAAAATTTTAACAAGGTAAAAACGGCGGGTCGGCTATGGAGATATACCCGGTGAGAGGATCCTAAATCCAGGGACAATCTTCTGATGCCGGCAGTATCCATTCTTTCCGGAGGGATGTGGTGATATACCACAACATCCGGGGCATAAAGAGCTACTTTATGAATGGCTTTTAGTTTCCCGAATATATAGAGATCATCACATCGGTGGGCCAGCTGCGTATTAAACAATCCGATGGTCTCAAAAACTATGTTGCGAAAAGCCATGTTGCAACCTGCCGGCACTTTTTTCTTAAATGGAACAGGATGATCTCCTTTGTCCACTTTTGCTACAACACCCCAAATATACCTGGAGAGCCATGCCGGCTCCTTTTTCTCAGGGAAGATTGGGATAACTTTTCCTCCGATTGCATCATAATCACTATATTCCTGAAAAGTACGGATCAGGTTCATCGCATAATCGCTTCGGGCTTCAGCATCATCATCGATAAAAGAAATAACCCTTCCGGAAGATTCTTTAATCCCCCGGTTTCTGGCATAAGCCAGACCCTGGTTCTTTTCCAGGAAATACTTCAGGTTTACATCCGGATGTTGCTTGATAAATTCATGACTGAGAGTTGCAGTCCTGTCTGTGCTGTTATTATCAATAATCAGGACTTCATATTGCTGGTTATCCAGGGATTGCTGAGAAAGACTTTGCAGGGCAAAAGGCAGAAAATCTTCGCGGTTATAGGTACAAATTATGATCGATAATTCAGGTTGCATTAAACTATAAATGATCCAATGGGATATAGACTTGATGCGACAAATGTAAATTAAAATCTCCGGTTTTCATAGTGTCTGATGCCAGCCGATACGATTGCAGAACATGAAGAATCTATTATCCTGCAGATGTTTTATAGTAGATAATCCGATCCGTGTAAATCTCCTGCAATGTTTATCTTTGCCGATGGATATCGTAAAAAAAGGTTTCCTTTGCATGCCATCACAGTGATGCCAATAGTTATGATATGGTAAGAAAAGTGGATTTTCTGGTGATCGGTTCAGGGATCGCAGGGCTGAGTTACGCGTTGAAAGCTGCATCCTATGGCAGGGTATGTGTCATTACCAAAAACAGCATTGAGGAGACCAATACCCGGTATGCACAGGGGGGCATTGCCACCGTCACTTACCCGCCGGATTCTTTCGAAAAGCATATCCACGATACCATCCGATGCGGAGATGGGTATTGCAATAAGAAGGTTGTTGAGATGGTGGTAAAAGAAGCTCCGGACAGGATCAACGAATTACTGCAATGGGGAGTTGAATTTGATAAAAAGGAGAATGGGAAGTTTGATCTTGCAAAAGAGGGTGGACACTCTTCCCATCGGATCTTACATCATAAAGATTATACCGGATTAACCATTCACTCCGCACTGATCAGGCAGGTAAAAAGCACAAAAAATATTGAAATTCTTGAAGACTATTTTGCGATTGACCTAATCACGCAGCACCAGTTGGGTGCCCCGGTTGTCAGGGGACAGGAAGGGATCGAATGTTACGGTGCCTATGTCCTGGATCTTCATTCAAGAGCGGTAGATACAATCCTTTCAAAAGTAACCGTTATTGCTACCGGTGGCACCGGTAACCTGTATCATACCACAACAAATCCACCCATTGCAACGGGTGACGGAATTGCCATGGTTTACCGGGCAAAAGGGATTATAGAGAACATGGAGTTTGTTCAGTTTCATCCCACTTCCCTCTATCACCCTGGTGAAAGACCCTCCTTCCTGATCACAGAAGCCATCAGGGGCTTCGGAGCAACATTAAAATCCGTTGACGGGGAGGAATTTATGACAAAGTATGATTCCAGGGGCTCCCTTGCACCCAGAGATATCGTGGCACGAGCCATCGATAATGAGATGAAAATTCACGGGGATGATTTTGTATACCTTGATTGTACTCATCTGGATGCACAGGCATTGCAGGAAAATTTCCCGAATGTATATAAGAAATGTCTTAGCATCGGGATTGATATTACAAAAGACATGATCCCGGTCGTTCCCGCAGCACACTATTTGTGTGGTGGGATTAAGGTGAATGAATATGGTCAGAGCAGTGTAGAGAGACTCTATGCCATTGGTGAAGCTGCTTCAACCGGGCTACACGGAGCAAACCGGCTTGCCTCCAATTCGTTAATTGAGGCTATTGTTTTTTCTCACAGGGCAGTAGTTGATGTAATGAATAATTTATCCGGGATCACCTTTCATGAAAAGGTCCCGGAGTGGGATTACGGGGGTACAACTCATCCGGAAGAGATGGTCCTTATAACACAGAGCTATAAGGAGATGCAACAGATCATGAGCAATTATGTCGGGATCGTACGATCGGACCTGCGCTTGCAACGAGCGCTGGCACGTCTTGATATCATCTACAGGGAGACAGAGGAACTCTATAAAAAATCAACCCTCTCGCGGAAATTGTGTGAATTACGGAACCTGATTAATGTCGGTCACCTGACCATCAGAATGGCACAAAACCTTCGTGAGAGCCGCGGATTACACTATACCATCGATTATCCGAAAAAGAGAGTCGGATCTGAATTTTAATGACCGGTGGGCAGGATCCTGCCGTCAACGATTATTTTAAGTGCTCCTCAAACAGGTTGAAAATCCGCCTGTATTCATCTGTCCAGCTACTCGGCTCTGTGAAACTATGTCGTTCAACAGGATAAACGGCAAATTCCCAATTCTCTTTTCCAAGTTCGATCAATCGCTGTGCCAGTCGAACCACATCCTGAAAATGGACATTATCATCGACCATGCCATGACAGATCAGTAACGCTCCCTTTAATCCTTCGGCATAATATATGGGTGAGCTTCTCACGTAGGCAAGGCTGTCTTCAACGGGTGTATTTAAAATATTGGCTGTATAACTATGGTTATAATGTGCCCAATCGGTTACTGCACGCAAAGCAGCGCCGGCAGCAAAAACATCCGGTTGAGTAAACATTGCCATGAGCGTGATAAACCCGCCGTATGATCCTCCGTAGAGACCGATTTTTTTCGGATCTACCTGACACTCTTCAACCAGAAATTTTGCTCCATCCACCTGATCGGAAAGGTCTTTCCCCCCCATGTGCCGGTAAATGGCAGTTCTCCAATCCCTTCCATAGCCAGCACTTCCACGGTAATCGATGTCCAGGACAGTATATCCATTGTCAGCAAGGAAATTATGAAACATGTATTCCCTGAAATAGCTGCTCCACCATTTATGAGCATTTTGAAGATAACCGGCACCATGCACGAAGATTACAGCAGGGCCCTGTTCAGTTGGATTATCAGGACTGTAGAGTCTGGCATACACTTCAACTCCGTCACTTGCTTTGAAAGTGATGATCTCCGGTTCCCTCCATGAGTATTCAGCAAACTCCTCTGTCAGGGAATGGGTTATCTGAATCGGTACTGCACCTTCTTTGTTTTCCAGCAGATACAATTCTTCCGGATTGTTTGAGGTGGAATGAATGAGGGCGAACCACTTCTCGTCCGGAGAGATGGTTACATCACACCTTCCCGGAAGATAGGTAATTTGCTCCCGTTTGCCTCCCTCCAGAGGCATCCGGTAAAAATGACGCTCACCAGGATGGGTTTCATTCGAGACGAAATACCAATATTTTTTGTCCAGGGAGATCGAAGGATTATAGATTTCGAATGATCCCTGGGTCAAGGCTTTTTTCTTGCCCGTCCGGATGTTCACCGTATAGAGGTGGGAATAACCCGATTCTTCCGACTGAAACCAGATGCTTTTATTATCGGGCATCCATCCGACAGAGGATCCATACCATCCCGCACCGGGCCCTCCAATCCATGCCTCATCCCTTTGCCTGTCAAGAAGCTTCATCTTTCCAGTCTCAATATCCAGGTGCATGATCCACCGGTCTTTGTTATCCATTGAAGAAATGGTCAGAACAGCATTTTTGCCGTCGTCTGACCAGATCGGTGCACCGATGATCACTTTTCGGGGTCTGTCAGCGTTCCATTTTTTATCAGGATAATCTTTGATATAATCCGGCGGATCACAAACCCCCGGAATTTGATCGGTCATTACCTGGTAGATCGTATCGCCGGGAATATCATAAATGTACATTTCCGTTGAGGAGAAATAGGGAGTCCCAACTTTTGACCTGGCATTGCGGGACTCCATATAACCGGACTCTGTGACGTAATTTGGTATTTCTGTTCTTTTCGCATCCGGTACATTTTTGTAGAACAGGTATACGATATGCTTCTCATCGGGGCTTAAATCAATGCTGGACGGTCTTTCTTTCCCCGTGTAAATTGCTTTAAGTCTTTCAGGAGCGTACAATTCCCGCTCTTTTTCTGATCGTTCCTGATCCTCTTTCTTCTCCTGCAATACGTTAAAGAGCCTGAACTGGTCATGATATAACCATTCCTCCTGATCATTTGAGTATGATTTTTTTTCGGGTCTGTCCTGTCCCATGACAAAATTGGTTAATTGGGTGGTTTGACCCGATTGGATATCCCATGCAAACAGGTTATTATCGCAGGAAAAAATGATCTTTGTTTCATCCTGATTAAAGGAAGGAGATCTCTCATATCCTATGGTATTAATGATTTGTACAATATCACCCGTTGCCAGGGTTAACATAAAAATATCTCCGTTCTTTTCGTAGACCATTTGTGTTCGTGCTTTGTTGTAATTACCACGGGCTGCTGGCATCTCTTTTCTCTCTTCAGGGGTTACCTTTAGGGGAGTCGCTTTCGCGGGCTTGATTTTATACATTGAAGCACTCTCTTCACCATCAGGATTCCAGTTAAAAAAGAGCAGGTTGCCGTCGGGTGACCAATTCAACCTGCTGGGAGAGACCCCGATCCACTTTGGGTCCTGCATGATTTTTTCAATGGATAGTCCGGGATGATCCGGATTGGTGTTCTGGCACGGTGCCAGAAGATGAATACATGCAAAAAATAAAAATATCAGGTACTTGATTTTCATAGCAAAAAGATTCAATTAGGTTATACAATGTGAGGTGATGTGCTGAAATTACCAAAAAGAATTGAAAAAGAGATGGGAAGCATTGTATTATTTGGAGAGTGGTATCATAATTCTTCCAGGTACAGATACTTTTCTTCAATCTCATCCAGGATTTGGATGATCTCCCCTTCAACGGTTGAGGTCAATAACCGCAGGCGGATTTCCCGAAAATCCGGGAGTCCTTTAAAATAACTGGAAAAATGTCTTCTCATTTCAAAAATTCCACGAGGTAGCCCTTTTGATTCGATTGATTTAAGGAAATGCAGTTTTGCGGTCTCAACCTTCTCTTTGATGGATGGAGGGGGCATGATCTCCCCGCTTTCAAGGTAGTGTTTTACTTCTTTGAATATCCAGGGTCTTCCAACTGTTGCCCTGCCAATCATGATGCCATTGACACCATATTTTTCAAACATTGATTTGGCTACTTCAGGGCCGGTGATATCTCCATTTCCAAAAACAGGAATCGTTATCCTGGGATTATTCATTACTTCACCGATCAGGGTCCAATCGGCTTTTCCTTTATACAATTGAATACCGCTACGGGCATGAATGGTAATAGCCTGTATCCCGATATCTTGAAGACGCTCGGTAATTTCAACGATGTTTTTCGTGTCCTCATCCCATCCAAGTCGCGTTTTAACGGTTACCGGAAGTTGTGTGGTCTTAACAATTTCAGAAGTCATTTTTACCATCCCATCGATATTTTTCAACATTCCGGCTCCGGCTCCCCGCCTGGCAATTTTCCGGACAGGACAACCAAAATTCAGATCAATGAATTCGGGAGATGATCGTTCAGCGATTTTTGTCGCCTGAACCATCGATTCCACGTTATGGCCATAAAGCTGAATCCCGATGGGTCGTTCATGATCAGAAATTTTTAATTTTTTCAGACTTTTCCGCCCGTTACGGATCAATCCATCAGAAGAGATGAATTCAGTGTAGAGCAGATCTGCACCAAAATGTTTACACAAATAGCGAAAGGAGGGATCGGTCACATTTTCCATTGGAGCAAGGGAGAGAGGATAATCCCCTAATTGAATATTTCCAATAACAACCAATACAAAAAATATTAAGTACTTTTAACCGCTAAATTATTAAAATTAGAGGAATGGCTGAGGGAATACTGAAAAATACCTCCCACTTTACACAGCTAATATTTTCGGCTCTGGTCATCGTTGGATCCTTTCTGCTTTTTTTATTCCTTGCTGCACTTTTCGCAATACCCATTTTTGGTCTGGAAGTGGAGGAGCTGGTATCGATTATTGAGGACCTTAGCAAGTCAGAGCACATTGGGATCATGAAATATTTTCAGATTTGGTTATCCATTGGGACGTTTATTTTCCCGGCATTCCTCATTGCCTATTTCATCAGTGGAAATAGTACCGGTTATTTACAACTTAACCGTCATATCAATACGATCTCTGTGGTAAATGTTATCCTGGTTATGTTGGTTGCCCTCCCGATCATTAATCTTTTGGCTCAATGGAATGCTGAAATGAATCTTCCGGATTTCCTGGATGGGCTTGAGGGGAGGATGAAGGAGATGGAAGAACGAGCAGGAAAATTTACTGAGGCTTTCCTGGATTCAGACTCAATAACCCAGTTCACCATCAATCTGATCATGATAGCAATCATCCCGGCTATCGGTGAGGAGCTGTTGTTCCGTGGCGTCATCCAGCGAATATTTTGTGAGTGGACCAGAAATAAACACATCGGAATTATCATTGCAGCAATTATCTTCAGTGCTTTTCATCTGCAGTTTTATGGATTCTTACCACGATTAGCCATGGGGATATTTTTCGGATACCTTTTTCTCTGGAGCAAAACCATCTGGCTTCCTATCCTTGCCCATTTTGTAAACAATGGCATTGCAGTTACTATCTATTATATTTTTGGTGAGGAGTTTGTGGCAAAGGATGTTGATTCTTTGGGCACAGGCAGAGGAGGATTTTTACTGATTGCTGTTACAGCAATTTTTATTGGTTTTCTAACATGGTCTGTCTATCGTAATGAGCAGGGTACTCGCAAACGGTCATAAAAATAAGGAGGAGATTAAGAAGCTATTGCAGTGCCGGGGTGAAGGAGTCTACCCTATTCCTTTATGCTGATCATCGATGAACGTAATGTTCATCAATTCATTTTTTCTGAAGACATAAGCCAGACCATAATCTTTTGACTTTTCACGCTTCATGTTTTCGGGCAAGTCGTTGAAGTATTCTTCTACTTCATTCCAGGTTTGCAAAATGATCTGGTTGGCTTTTTCACGAAAGGCTGAAAGCTTTTGTTGATTCAGAGCATTTTTTTTCTGCAGGGTTTTCTGAAAATTGTATGCATCGAGAAATTGCTCATACCTTACTTTGACCACTGCAATGGTAGGATTCGTAATGGGGGAGAACCCTTTCATGGTCCGCTCGGCTTCTCCATGAATAAGGTTTTGTCCGCAAAAAATGATCTCCGCTTCCGTTTGAAGGGGTGGGAGGTTTTTGTCCGTTTCTTTTAATCCGTAAAAAGTCCGGATAGTGGGGGAAATCTCTCCACGTGCAATGGCCATATTCATAACCTGAATGAAGTGGGAGATATATAACCTGACTTTCCTGATCGTCTTTTGATACACTTTATTGTGCTCTACCTGGTTAATGTAATCTTGTTTTTTCAGGATCAATGCCTGTTCAAATCCGGGAAGAAATGCCTGGATTCTCTGAAGACTTGCCTGACTGAAAGCCAATTTAAACGGAGGTAAATCTTTCCCTTTTTCCAGGGCAATATGAAGAGCCTTCAATCGGGAGCTGTTTGTGTTGGGCAATCTTCGGTAGGGCATATTGTGAATTACATTGTTGGGGAAATGTTAATATCTTATCACTAATTAGCGAAGATAATAAAATTATATAAATAAACAAGTACATTCGCATTGAATAATGAAGTTAATTAAATAATTGATAATCAGAACTTAGTACCATTATTCCATGAAAATAAAAGAACAGATAGAACAAAAATGTGCTCAGGCGAGGCAGCGCCCCCTTTTATTTGTCATATTCCAATTAGATATTAACTTTAATGCTTCGATTAGTTGAAACTCATTAAACAGAAAAAGAAATGTTCATACCGGAGATTTACATAACAAGAAGAGAGAGGCTCAGAAAAAAACTCCAATCAGGATTGGTGCTTATTCCTGGCAATACGGAAGCCTCTATGAATTATACTGCAAACACATATCCTTTCAGACAGGATAGTGATTTTTTGTATTTTTTCGGGTTGGACTACCCTGATTTAGCCGGGGTAATGGATATTGACTCCGGAGAGGATTATATTTTCGGGAATGATGTTGATATGGATGACATCATCTGGATGGGACCCCAACCGACGATAAAAGAGAGGGCGCTGAAGGCAGGTATACAAAGCAGCTCTCCGTTAGTAAATTTGAAAAGCATGCTCGAGGATGCCCAGGCCCAGGGGAAGAAGATACACCTGTTACCACCTTATCGGGGGAAAAATATACTTTTCCTGGAGAGTTATTTAGGGAAGAATACGGATGATGTACGCAAAATGGTATCCGAGGATCTGATCCGGGGAGTTGTTGAATTGAGATCTGTTAAGGAGGATGTTGAGGTGGAAGAAATAGAAATGGCTATAGAGACGGCTTATGAGATGCATACTACCGCCATGAAGATGGCGATGCCGGGAGTCGTTGAACGGGAAATTGCTGGAGTTATTGAGGGAATTGCCTTATCCCGGGGAACAGGCGTTTCGTTTCCGATCATACTGAGCATCAATGGTGAGACACTGCATAATCACTATCATGGCAATACGCTTGTTAAAGGACGAATGATGGTTACGGATGCCGGCGCTGAATCGTTATTGCATTATGCCAGTGATATTACCCGGACAGTACCTGTTGGTGGAAAATTTGAACAGCGGCAGAAAGAGATTTATGAAATTGTATTAAAAGCAAATTTGGATGCGATCCAGGCAATCAAACCCGGATTAACCTATAAGGAAATACACCTCTCTGCAGCACGGGTCATAGCAGAAGGTTTAAAAGCCCTTGGATTGATGAAGGGAGATGTTTCTGAAGCGGTTCATCAGGGTGCTCACGCTCTCTTTTTTCCACATGGACTGGGACATATGATGGGCATGGATGTTCATGATATGGAAGGACTGGGTGAGAATTATGTTGGATACGATGATGAGGTCAAACGAAGCGATCAGTTTGGACTTGCCTTCCTGCGCCTGGGAAAAAGATTGAAGGAGGGATTTGTACTTACGGTTGAACCCGGAATATATTTTATCCCGGCCCTGATTGACCAATGGAGAAACGAGAAAAAATGTATCGATTTTATCGATTATAACCGGGTAGAAACCTATAAAAATTTCGGCGGGATCCGTATTGAAGATGATGTTCTGGTCACCGGAGAGGGATACCGTGTTTTAGGAAAACCTATACCGAAAACGGTTGCTGAGATCGAGAGCACCATGACCACATAGAAAATACTCTTTCTGTTGGATAGGATGGTTATTCAGGCAGCCGCTTAGATTGCTTTTGATGAATAGAATTCGCGGTTCATCCGTGCAATATTCACAAGAGTAATTTCTTTCGGGCATTCTGCCTCGCAGGCTCCGGTGTTCGAACAATTGCCAAACCCGAGAGCATCCATTTTTTCAATCAGATGTTGTACCCTTTCTTTGGCTTCTACCTGCCCTTGTGGCAACAGAGCCAGCTGGGAGATTTTTGCCGATACAAACAACATGGCGGAAGCATTTTTGCAGGCTGCAACACAGGATCCGCATCCTATGCAGATACCGGCATCAAATGCCCTGTCTGATTTTTCTTTACTGACCGGAATTGAGTTTGCTTCCGGCGCGGCACCTGTATTGACAGAAATGTATCCCCCTGCTTCTATTAATTTATCAAAGGCGGTTCGGTCAATTACCAGGTCTTTGATTACAGGAAAAGCTTTGGAACGCCATGGTTCCACAATAATTTTATCTCCCTCCTTGAAAGCACTCATGCTCAGCTGACAGGTGGTTACTCCTTTCTGTGGACCGTTGGGGCGGCCATTGATATACAAACCACAGCTCCCGCAGATACCTTCCCGGCAATCACTGTCAAACGCAATGGGTATGCCGCCTTCCTTAATTATCTTTTCATTCAGATAATCCAACATTTCGGGAAAGGTCATCTCTTTAGAAACATCATCCAATTCGTATGTAACAAATTTTCCTTTGGCTTGGGGATTTTCCTGGCGCCAGATTTTCAGTGTTACCTTCATAACAAAATCGCTTTATTGTTAATACTCGGTCTGTGGTTTAGATAGAGTATATCGTGTTTTTATTTATAACTTCTCTGGGTCACTTCAACGTACTTGAACGTTAGCTCCTCCTTGTGCAATACAGGGTCTGAATCTTCACCGGTATATTCCCAGGCAGCCACATAGGAATAGTTTTCGTCATCCCGTTTGGGTTCTCCCTCCTCGGTTTGAAATTCTTCACGGAAATGGGCTCCGCAGGATTCCTTTCGGTTCAATGCATCCAGGATAATCAATTGTGCCAGTTCGAAGAAGTCGGCAACCCGGCCTGCTTTTTCGAGTTCCTGGTTAAAATCGTTCATCTCCCCGGGTATTTTCACGTCCTTCCAGAATTCTTCCTTCAGCTCTTTTACCATTTCCAGGGCTTTCTTCAATCCCTCTTCGTTCCTTTTCATACCGGAATAGGTCCATAAGATGTGTCCCAGCTTTTTATGGAATGTTTTAACCGTTTGCGAACCATTTACCGATAAAAGTTTTTGCAGTTTTTCTTTCACTGCTTTTTCTGCTTTTTCGAATTCAGGAGTATCGGTTGGGATTTTAGGCGTTTTAATATCGTCTGCCAGATAATCACCAATGGTAGCCGGCAAAATAAAGTATCCATCACCAGAGCATTGCATAAGGGAACTGGCTCCTAACCGGTTTGCTCCATGGTCACTGAAGTTTGCCTCACCGATAGCATACAATCCGGGAATGGTAGTCATCAGGTTGTAGTCAACCCATACCCCCCCCATAGTATAGTGGGAAGCAGGATAGATCCGCATGGGTTCTTCATAGGGATTGATTCCGGTCACTTTACGATAGAGATCAAACAGGTTTCCATATTTCCCTGCAATGGCTTCTTTTCCCTGGGCCTGGATTGCATCTCTAAAATCCAGGTAAACCGCCAGCCCTGTTTCACCCACACCATACCCTGCGTCACACCGCTCTTTTGCAGCCCTGGATGCCACATCCCTGGGAACAAGGTTGCCAAAAGCAGGATACATGCGCTCGAGATAATAATCCCTATCCTCTTCCGGTACGTCGTTAGCCGGACGTTTCTCATCATTTTTCTTCGGAACCCATACCCTTCCATCGTTTCGCAGAGATTCAGACATCAGGGTAAGTTTTGACTGGTATTCATTTAATACGGGGACACTGGTAGGATGAATTTGTGCCATGCTTGGATTAGCCATAAAGGCTCCGTTTTTAAAAGCGATCAGTGCCGCCGAACCGTTTGAATTGATTGCCAGGGTTGACAGGTAATATACCGTTCCAAATCCACCCGTTGCAAAAACAACGGCATGGGCAGAATGCCGTTCAATCTCACCGGTCAGCAGGTTTCTTGTAATGATCCCCCTTGCTTTTCCATCAACAACCACCAGGTTGAGCATATCCCTTCGCGGGTACAGTGTTGCCTTTCCTGCTTTGATCTGCCGGCTCAATGCCTGATAAGCTGCCAGCGTACACTGTTGTCCGGTTTGCCCCTGGGCATAAAATGTTCTGGAAACCTGAACCCCTCCGAACGATCGGTTGGCTAAATAACCGCTGTATTCCCTGGCAAAAGGGACACCCTGGGCAACATATTGATCAATGATGTTATTGGAGATTTCTGCCGCACGGTACACATTGGCTTCACGTGCCCTGAAATCACCTCCCTTGATCATATCAAAGAATAACCGGTAGTCACTGTCAGCATCATTTTTGTAATTCTTGGTTGCATTGATCCCTCCCTGCGAAGCAATGGAATGCGCTCTCCGGGGTGAATCATGATATACAAAAATTTTTACGTTGTAACCCAGTTCTCCCAGCGTTGCAGCAGCTGAAGCACCGGATGCACCGGCACCGACTACAATAATATCTAATTTCTTCTTGTTTGCCGGACTTACGATTCTAATGGAGGCTTTGTGCCTGGTCCATTTCTCAGCCAGGGGTCCTTCGGGTATTTTGGCATTTAATTTCGTCATAACCTGATGCTTACTTGATTATTTAAAAAAGTATATAATCACTGGAATGATTGCAAATCCTAATGGTACAATGATCGAATAAATTGTTCCGATGAATTTAATGGCAGGAGTATATTTTGGGTGGTTCCATCCAATGCTTTGGAAAGCGGACTGGAAAGCATGATTTAGATGGAACGCCAGGAAAAGAAAGCATAAAAGATAAATAATTGTATAAACCGGTATTTTGAATAACTCATATGCCATACCATAAAAGTTTTCCGAATCCCCTTCAACCCAACCCAGTTTCACGAAATAAAAATTTAGAAAATGGATGATCAGAAAAATCAAAACTATTCCCCCGAGATAGATCATGTATTTCGAGAAGAATGATGTTTGAGATGAATAATGCCTGATATAA
>Ga0114922_10002621_pt1 | contig 16821 bp, 12 predicted proteins | sample AartaG_FD_100975 | JGI IMG/M metagenome (GOLD analysis project Ga0114922, IMG submission 100975) | Deep subsurface microbial communities from Aarhus Bay to uncover new lineages of life (NeLLi) - Aarhus_00045 metaG | ecosystem: Environmental > Aquatic > Marine > Oceanic > Sediment | place...
GAAACGTACCTTTCCGGCCACGTCGGTTTGAATAGGGTTGCTGTGTGGATCCCATTCGAAAAGCAACTGGTCTTTTTCGATCTTCTGGCCGTCGGAGACATACAGCACCGCGCCATAAGGCACAGTTGATCTTTCACGGATACGGTTTTCACTGTCCCTGATAATAAGTTCGCCTTCCCTGCTGATAACCACCCGCTTTTTCTCCTTGTTATCCACCAGCGAGATGCCATCATATTTCACCGAGCCTTCTACCAGGGAGGTTTTTGTCGACTGGGCGGCGATACGGCTGGCCGTACCTCCGTAATGAAAGGTTCGCAGGGTCAACTGGGTGCCCGGCTCACCGATACTCTGGGCGGCTATTATACCAACAGCTTCCCCGAGTTCAACCAGTTGCATGGTGGCCAGGTTGCGGCCGTAACATCTCTGACACAGTCCACGGGCGGCCTCGCAGGTAAGCACTGAACGGATTCTTACTTTCTCGATTCCGCTGTTCTCGGCTGTCTTGGCGGCCTCCTCATCGATCAGTTCCCCGGCCTTGATCAAGACAATGGGGTTGCCGTCGGGGTCCTTGTTGATCGGGTCATAAACATCTTCCAGGGCTACGCGGCCGACTATACGATCACTCAAGGGTTCAATAATCTCCTCGCCCTCTTTAAGCGCCGAGATATCCAGTCCGAGAATAGTGCCGCAATCCTCTTCGGTAATGGTCACGTCCTGACAGACATCGACCAGGCGTCTGGTAAGATAGCCGGCATCGGCGGTCTTAAGCGCTGTATCCGCCAGTCCCTTACGGGCACCGTGAGTCGAGATGAAGTACTCCAGCACGGTCAGGCCCTCACGGAAATTCGAGGTAATCGGCGCTTCGATAATCTCACCGATCTGGCCGGTGATTTTCTTTTGCGGTTTGACCATCAGGCCACGCATGCCTGCGAGCTGACGAATCTGCTCGCGGCTGCCCCGAGCCCCGGAATCGGCCATCATGTAGATCGGGTTGAATCCATCGCTGCTCTTTTTGAGCGCGACAAACATCTCGTTGGCCACATCACTGGTGGCATGGGTCCAGGTGTCGATGACCTTGTTGTAACGTTCACCGTCGGTGATCGCCCGCTGCTGATAGTCCCGGGTTATTTTCGCCACATCATTGCGGGCCTTTTCCAGCAAATCCTGCTTACGCCTGGGTATAAGCATGTCTTTAACACTCACTGTCATACCGGCCCAGGTGGCATAACGGAACCCCAGCTCTTTCAGGTCATCCAGCAACTCCACCGTGCGCTTGAGACCCACTGTACGGTAGGCTTCGAAAACTATTCCGCTCAGGGTATCTTTATTCATCTCCTTGTTGATAAAACCCATTTCCTCCGGCACGATCTGGTTGAAAACCACCCTGCCCACCGTGGTCTCGACAAAACGTCCCTCGATTTTAAGCTCAACGGCATCGTGCAGCTTTAGTCGTTCGAGTTCCAGCATTTTGATCACATCCAGCGGATCGAGGAACTTGGTCGGCACGGAGTCTTCTTCCTGTTTGTAGCGCTCCCGGGTAAGGTAGTAACAGCCGAGCACGATATCCTGGCTCGGGCTGGCCACCGGGCTGCCGTTCGACGGCAGCAGGATGTTGTTCGAACTCAACATCAGAACCCGGCATTCGATCTGGGCTTCATAGGAAAGCGGCAAATGTACCGCCATCTGGTCGCCGTCAAAGTCAGCATTGAAAGCCGGGCAGACCAGTGGATGGATGCGGATCGCCTTACCCTCGACCAGGATCGGCTCGAAGGCCTGGATGCCGAGACGGTGCAGAGTGGGTGCCCGGTTCAACAGTATGGGATGGTCTCTGACAATCTCTTCGAGGATATCCCAGACCTCCGGGCGTTCTTTTTCCACCAGCTTTTTGGCGCTTTTAACCGTCTGGACAAAACCCTTTTCCTCCAGCTTTCGGATAATAAAGGGTTTGAAAAGCTCCAGAGCCATGGTCTTGGGCAGGCCGCACTGGTGCAGTTTCAACTCCGGTCCCACCACGATCACCGAGCGTCCCGAGTAGTCGACACGCTTGCCCAGCAGGTTCTGGCGAAAGCGGCCCTGTTTGCCTTTGAGCATGTCGCTGAGAGACTTGAGCGGTCTTTTGCCCCGGCCTCGCACCACGCGGGTCCGGCGGCCGTTATCGAACAGGGCGTCCACCGCTTCCTGCAGCATCCGTTTCTCATTGCGCAGGATAACCTCGGGCGCCCGCATCTCCATCAGTTTTTTCAGCCGGTTGTTGCGGTTAATCACCCGGCGGTAGAGGTCGTTCAGGTCGCTGGTAGCGAATCTGCCGCCTTCCAGCGGCACCAGCGGACGCAAATTAGGCGGGATGACCGGTACTACATCCATTATCATCCATTCCGGCTGGTTGCCGCTCAAGCGGAAAGCCTCGACTACTTTCAGACGCTTTAGCAAACTTTTTTTCCGGTGCGGGGAAGTCTCTACCTTGACCAGCGAACGCAGTTCACTGGAGATATCTTCGATATCCATCTCCTTCAACATCTCCTTGATCGCCTCGGCTCCGATGCCGGCCCTGAATCCCTCGATCTCGGCCTCCTCGGCCTCGATGTATTGTTCCTCGCTGATCAGATCTTTCTTCTTGAAATTGCTCTTGCCCGGCTCGATTACAATGTAATTGGCATAGTAAAGGACTTTTTCCAGGTCCCTGAGACTCACGTCCAACAGGTATCCCATGCGGCTGGGGAGGCTCTTGAAAAACCAGATATGGGCCACAGGAACAGCCAACTGAATGTGCCCCATGCGTTCGCGTCGCACCCGGGAGAGAGTCACCTGGACTCCGCACTTGTCGCAAACCACCCCGCGATATCTGATACCCTTATATTTACCGCAGTTGCATTCCCAGTCTTTTACCGGACCGAAAATCTTCTCACAGAACAAACCATCCCGTTCGGGCTTAAACGAGCGGTAGTTGATCGTCTCCGGTTTGGTTACCTCGCCATAGCTCCACTCCTTGATCTGCTCCGGCGAGGCAATGCTTACATGAATATATGTAAAACTTGCCGTTGATGACTCACGAGTAGTTCTGAAATCGATCATAGCTACCCTCTTTTAGGGCGAAATTAACAGGCTTGTGGGAAAAATTAAAACTGATAAAATACTTTGAAACCGACTTCTTTTACCAAGACACTTTTCTTTAGCTTTCTTTTCCTGTTGGCCGCGAAAGCCTGGAAAAATCTCACGCAGCTTCTCAAGCAACATTCAGGGAGCAAGTTATCTCTCTTCGTTTTCGCCCAGAACTACCGACAGGCCCAGGCTCTGCAGCTCCTTTATCAAAACGTTAAAAGACTCGGGTGTTCCGGGTTCAGGCAAGTTTTCACCCTTTACAATCGCCTCATAGACCCGGCTGCGGCCCACCACATCATCGCTCTTGACAGTAAGCATCTCCTGCAAGGTGTGTGAAGCGCCGTGGGCTTCGAGCGCCCAGACCTCCATCTCGCCGAAACGCTGTCCGCCGAATTGGGCCTTTCCGGCCAGCGGCTGCTGGGTTACCAGCGAGTACGGCCCGATCGAGCGAGCGTGAATCTTGTCTTCGACCAGGTGGCTGAGCTTGAGCATGTAGATATAACCTACGCAAACCGGGAAATCGAAAAATTTACCCATACGTCCATCGCGCAATTGCAGTTTGCCCTTTTCCGGCAAACCGGCTTTCTCCATCAAAGAGAAGATTTCCTCCTCGGTGGCCCCATGAAATACCGGGGTCTCGATCGAGTAACCGAGCAACCGGGCTGCGAAACCCAGTTGGGTCTCCAGGATCTGTCCGACATTCATGCGCGAGGGGACTCCAAGCGGATTCAGCACGATTTCCACCGGTGTTCCATCGGGCAGGAACGGCATATCCTCTTCCGGCACGATCTTGGCGACTATGCCCTTGTTGCCGTGCCGTCCCGCCATCTTGTCGCCGACAGCGATCTTGCGCTTTTCGGCGATATAAACCTTGACCAATTGGACCACGCCCGGGGGTAATTCGTCCGGGGCGTTAATCTTGTCGATCTGGGTTTCATAATATTCCTTGACGTCGGCAATCCGGGCTTCGGCGCCGGAGATCAGCTCCTTGATCTGCCCGGTAACCTTGGCATCGGCCACAGTTGTAGTGGAAAGCTCTATCTTGTCGAAGTCTACCTTGGCAAGATCCTTCTCTGTCAAGACTTTGCCGGACTTGAACTGCTGTTTCTTGGTTTGGTGGTTATACAGGCAGACAACTTTCTGACCTTTAAGCAACTTGACAAGTTGCTGTTCGACAACTTCATTGGTTGTAGCGATCTTCTCGCGCTGGGCCTTGCGCTGGCTTTCGATGGCTGCGGTTTTATGAGTGTGGACCAGAGGGTCCTCGATGATACGGCTGAACACCTTGACATCGATCACAATACCCTCGATTCCGGGGGTTACTTTGAGCGAGGTGTCCTTGACATCACCGGCTTTGTCACCGAAGATCGCTTTGAGCAGCCGTTCTTCCGGGCTCAACTCCGTCTCTCCCTTGGGACTCACTTTGCCCACCAGAATATCGCCGTGAGTTACCCTGGCCCCGATGCGGATAATACCACGCTCGTCCAGGTTGCGCACCGCGTCCTCGCTGACATTGGGAATCTCGCTGGTAATCTCCTCAGTACCACGTTTGGTGTCGCGTACCTGCAGTTCCAGTTCCTGGATGTGGACCGAGGTAAAAATGTCATCTTTGACCAGTTTTTCACTGATTACAATAGCGTCCTCATAGTTATATCCAAACCAGGGCATGAAAGCCACCAGGACATTCATCCCCAGGGCCAGGTTACCCCTGTCGGTGGAAGCCCCGTCGGCGATGATCATATTGGCCTTAACTTTCTGGCCCATGTCAACCAGCGGTCGCTGGTTGATCGCGGTATCCTGGTTGGTGCGGTTGAATTTGCGCAAGCGGTAAACATCTCGTTCCGGGATCTTCGAGAAAAATTTATCCTTCTCCGATCGCTCTTGCTCGTTGACCCGGATGACAATCCTGGAGGAGTCAACATATTCTACCACTCCACCTCGCCTGGCCACCACCACAGTACCGCAGTCGCGGGCGACACGTTCTTCCAGGCCGGTCATCACCACCGGATATTCCGGGTTAAGCAGCGGCACGGCCTGGCGCTGCATGTTCGAGCCCATCAAGGCACGGTTGGCATCATCGTGCTCGAGGAACGGAATCAAAGCCGCGGCCACGCTGACCAGCTGCTCCGGGGCTACGTCCATGTAATCGATTTTATTCGGATGCATCTGAGTAAAGTCGTCACGCACGCGGCAGAGCACCAGGTCATCCTCGAAACGACCTTTCTCATTAAGCCTGGCATTGGCCTGGGCGATTACGTACTTGTCCTCTTCGAACGCGTTCATATAAGTAATTTCATTGGTCACCCGGCCTTTGATCACCTTACGATAAGGGGTCTCGATAAACCCGAGTTCGTTGATCTGGGCATAGGTGGTAAGACTGGTGATCAAGCCGATATTGGGACCTTCCGGTGTCTCGATCGGGCACATCCGGCCGTAATGCGAAAAGTGTACATCACGGACCTCGAAACCGGCCCGTTCGCGGGTCAGCCCACCGGGGCCGAGAGCGGAAAGCCGGCGCTTGTGAGTCAGCTCGGCCAGCGGGTTGGTCTGGTCCATGAACTGGCTCAACTGGCTGCTGCCGAAAAAAGCGCTGATCACCGCGCTTATGGTGCGCGAGTTGACCAGATCATCCAGTGACAAGCCCTCGGAATTCTGCAAGCTCATGCGCTCTTTAACCAGACGCGCCATGCGATTAAGTCCAAGGCTGATCTGGTTGGCGATCAGCTCGCAGATCGAACGTACCCGGCGGTTGCCGAGGTGGTCTATGTCGTCGATCTCTCCCTGGTTTTCATTCAACAGCACCAGATACTTGATAATCTCGATAAAATCTTGCTCGGTCAGCGTGGTTACATCCTGCGGTATCTCGAGACCGAGACGCTGGTTAATTTTGAAACGTCCCACTATACCCAGATCGTAGCGCCTGGGATTAAAAAACAGCTTGCTGATAAAATCCCTGGCGATCTCCAGATTGGGCGGGTCTCCGCTGCGCAGGACATTATAGATGCGAATCAGCGCGTCTTCTTCATTACGGCAGTTGTCCCGGCGCAAGGTGTTTTTGACGATCTTGTTCTCCACGTTCTTGATTTTGGAGATATAGACTTCGATTTTCTCCCGGCCTTTAGCGATAAGTTGCTTGGCGAGTTGGAGGGTTAGCTCGATGCCCTGCTCGGCGATGATCTCACCCGATTCCTCATCGACCACATCTATAGCCAGCAGGTGATCGGTGGAAAGATCGCGCTTTTTCTTGCTCTTACCCACCAGGGTTTTTAACTCGATGGTGGTCTTCTTGTAAAACAGATCGATGATGTCCCGGTTGTCCGGAAAACCCAGGACACGCAGTAATGTGGTTGCTGGAAACTTTTTCTTCTTGTCGATATGGACGTACACGGTGTCATGGATGTCCAGGGTGAATTCGACCCAGGAACCGCGGAAAGGAATGATGCGAGCCGAATGGAGCCGCTGTCCGTTGGTGTGGGTCGACTCCTCGAAAATCACCCCTGGAGATCGATGGAGCTGGCTGACCACCACACGCTCGGCACCATTGATTACGAACGTGCCGAGTTCAGTCAACAGCGGCAGCTCCCCCAGGAAAACTTCCTTCTCGATAATATCCTTGATTTTCTTTTTATTGCCGACCGTCTCTTTCGAGATCAAGCGCAGGGTAGCCTTGAGCGGGATGGCATAGGTCATGTCCCGTTCTTGACATTCCTCCACAGTGTACTTAGGTTTACCCAGAGAGTAATTGACAAACTCCAGGGTGTAGTTATCCTGGAAGTCGTTAATCGGGAAAACTTCGCTAAAAACGGCCTGAAGCCCCACATTCTTCCTCTTTTCCGGGGGCACATCTTTTTGCAGCAACAGATCGAAAAACTGCGTCTGCACACTCAGCAGGTGGGGCATTTCGATCGGTCGTTTGAGCTTTGCATAAGAGATGATCTTGCTCTTAGTTTTTCGCATAAATAAACCGTTCCCCTCAATTTTATTTATGGCACTGCTAATAAAAAGCGGATCGAATTTAAAGCAAAGCCTTAAAGCAAGACTCCTTGCAGATCCGCTTTATCCAGTAGCCAACACCTAGCAGGAGGACGCATTTTTGCCGACCGCAAAAACCGTTCGCTCACTCGAATCCCCAAGCGGTGTGGCCTGGAGGATGGTTGCGGCACCAGTTTCGAGCAGCTTTCGATGATTAAGGTCAGGTTCAAAAGTCCCCCACTGTCCGGCAAGATGATTTCTCGGGCCATTTTGCAGTGGGCCCCAAAGGGAAAAATCAAGAATTCCTTGAATCTTCCTGAAAATACCTCCATTTAAGTGTTTATAACTAAAGGTCGTCCAGGTTCTTTGAAACTTTCTATGAGGCAGCTTTGAGCTTAACCTCCTCTGGTTAGTTAGTATTACGCCGATAAACTATTTGAGTTCCACAGTGGCGCCGACCTCTTCCAACTTGGCCTTGAGTTGTTCGGCCTCTTCCTTGGTTACACCTTCCTTGACCGGTTTGCCGGGATTGTCCACCACGTCTTTGGCCTCCTTGAGTCCCAGGCTGGTGACCTCGCGCACGGCCTTGATAACCTGAATCTTCTTGTCACCAATCGCGGTAAGCACCACATTGAATTCGGTCTTCTCTTCGGCTGGAGCCTCCCCAGGTGCTGATGCACCTGCGGCGGCAGGGGCGACCGCCATCGGGGCGGCGGCACTGACCCCGAAGCGCTCCTCCAGTTCCTTGACCAGTTCGTTCAGTTCAAGGACACTCATCTTTTCAATAGCCGAGATGATAGCGTCCTTACCGAGGGTTTCTGCTGCCATATTGTAATTCCTCCCTAAAAAGCGTGTATTAAAGGAAAAAAATCTAATTATTCTCTGGCGATTGTTTAACCTGTCGGATTCGATCCAGCACTCGCACGACACGGCTGACAGTTCCGTTTAAAACGGAAACAAGCCCGACCAGTGGAGAATTAAGACTTCCCATCAGCAGGGATATCAGCACTTCCCTGCCTGGGAGATTGGCCAGATCTTTTACCTTGGAGCTGTCCACGATCTTATCAGCCATCACCGCCACCTTGACATTCAGAGCCGAATCGTGCTCCTTGGCGAAAACACTGATTATCTTGGCGGCGGCGATTCCTTCATCCGGGGAGAGCACCAAGGCGGTGGGGCCCCTAAGGTAATCATTGAGCCCGACCAGCAGCCCGTCGGCCACAGCGCGCTTGATAAGGGTGTTTTTCGCTACCAGGTATCCGACGTTTGACTGCTTGAAATCTCTGCGCAGTTCGGTGATATCCTTGACATTGATACCGGTGAAATCGGCCAGAAATATGCTTGTGGCGCCTTCGATTCTCTTTTTCAAATCTTCGGCTACCGCCTGTTTCTCTTTTCTGAGCATGGTGATGAAAACTCCCTTAACGATGAGCGAGATTTCCGCTGCTTGATATTCATCGGTTATTTATAAAGGTTTACGTCTAATTTCACTCCCGGACTCATGGTGCTGCTCACTGTTATGTTACGCAGATATATACCTTTGGCTGTCGGCGGCCTGGCCCGGTTGATCATCTCGATTAAGGTTTTCAGGTTCTCGCTGAGTTTTTCGTTTTCGAAACTTAGCTTGCCGACCGGCGCGTGGACATTACCGGTCTTGTCCACCCGAAACTCGATTTTACCTGCCTTGGCTTCTTTGACCGCTCTTCCCACATCGAAAGTGACCGTACCGCTTTTCGGGTTGGGCATCAGGCCCCGAGGCCCCAGGATACGGCCGAGTTTCCCCACCTGCCCCATCATGTCGGGAGTGGTGATAACGGTATCGAATTCGAGCCAACCTTCAGAGATTCTGTCTATATAATCTTTGCCACCGACATAATCCGCCCCGGCTTCCTCGGCTTCGGTGATCTTTTCGCCCTGGGTGATCACCAGCACTTTTAGGGTTTTGCCGATACCGTGGGGCAAAACCACTGTGCCGCGCACCACCTGGTCGGCATGCCGCGGATCTACTCCCAAACGAAAGGCTGCCTCCACTGTCTCATCGAAATTAGCATAAGCGGCTTCTTTTACCTTGGCCACAGCCTCCTCGACCGAATATTTGCTCTGCCGGTCTATTTTTTCGATCGCAACTGAATATTTCTTGCCTTTTTTGCTCATGATTTCCTACTGAGTTTTAACGTTAATCCACCACTTCTATGCCCATGGAGCGGGCTGTGCCACGAATCATGCTGGCGGCCGATTCCAAAGAGGAAGCGTTCAAGTCGGGCATTTTGGTTTTGGCTATTTCCATTACCTGGGTGGCAGTGATATTGCCCACTTTTTCTTTATTGGGTTCCCCGCTGGCTTTGGCCAGGTTGGCGGCCTGCTTGATCAGCACAGCCGCGGGCGGAGTCTTGGTGATAAAAGAAAATGAGCGGTCGACATACACCGTGATCTCCACCGGGATGATCGTACCGGCCTGGTTCTGAGTCTTGGCGTTAAAAGCTTTGCAGAACTCCATGATATTCACACTGTACTGGCCCAGGGCGGGACCGACTGGCGGGGCGGGATTCGCCTGGCCGGCCGGCACCTGCAACTTGATAAATCCTACGGCTTTTTTTGCCACCTTGTTACTCCTATTCACTAAAGAAGCCCGGTTGATCACGGGAATTCGCCGAGGTATTTTATGCGCCCCGGGAGGATTCAACCGAGGAATCGCCTGACGGGAATTATCTTACAACGGTTTCAACTGGAGATAATCGAGCTCAAGCGGAGTGGGCCGCCCAAACAGGCTCACCACCACCTTGACCTTGCCCTTTTCCGGGTAGACCTCCTCTACCCTGCCGTTGAACTGGGTGAACGGGCCATCCACCACCTCTACATAATCACCCACCTTGTACGGGATTTCCTCATCCGTGACCGGACCTGAGGCCGCCCTTTCCTCTCGATGAATGATTTTGCTCACTTCCCGTTCACGTAGAGGATGCGGTTTTACACCACCGCCGACAAACTTTATGATCCCCTGCGTGTTGTTCAGCATGTGCAGGGTCTCCTCGGTGGGCACCATGTTGATCATGAGATAACCAGGATACAGCTTCTTCTGAATTTTAACTTTTTTCCCGTCTTTCAGCTCGGTGACCTCTTCCATCGGCACCATGACCTCCTTGATCTTGGTACCGGACTCACTGCCCTCAAGCTCGGCAATCAGCTTTTCCAGGCGACTTTTTACCTTGTTCTCGTGTCCCGAGTAGACCTGGAGGACATACCATTTGTATTCTTCCATCGACATTATCCGCTTGAGGCTCATGATCAGACGACTTTAAAGCCGTGTTGATCGATTGGCAAAACTCACTTAAAAGATAGCTTCAACACCGGTTTTAATAATTGAATCTATCAACCAGAGAACCAGGGCCACGAAGATACAGACGACGATCACTACCAAAGTGGCGCTTTTGATCTCCTCGCGGCCGGGCCAGGTGACCCTGACCACTTCATTACGTACTTCTTTAAGGAACGTTACCAGTTTGTCAATTTTTGCAAATTCAATTCGAGCTTTTTCCACCTGGTTTGCCATGTTAAACCTGCTGTTGGTGGTTAATTCACAAAAAACTTTGGCAGGCCAGGAGGGATTTGAACCCCCAACCCCCGGATTTGGAGTCCGGTGCTCTATCCGTTAGAGCTACTGGCCTGCACGCAAGACTTAAAACATACCGTTTATCGAGTCTCCTTGTGCTCGGTATGTGAATTGCACTTGCGGCAGTACTTCCTGAATTCAATCCGCTCGGGATGCAATTTCTTGTTTTTTGTCAGGTAATAATTTCTGTTGTTGCATTGTTGACATGCCAGGGCAATTTTAACCCGCATCGTAAAAAACCCTTCACTTCCAGTAATATTCGGTTGTCAACTATCAGCCACCTCTTATCAAGCTATGCCATCAAGGTGGCTCAATGACTCAGGGGCCTGATTTTCACTTAAGATCGAGACCAGCAAAAGACGCGTTGTTTCGCTGTAACCCGTCGACAGACAACCCTGCACTTTGGTTTTCGAGTCCCGGGCAATCTATAACCTTCCAATGGTGAGGGAGATGCAGCGAACCAGGCAGACGGACTATTCGATAACCTCGGTCACCACGCCGGCTCCCACCGTGCGGCCGCCCTCTCGTATCGCAAATCGCAACTCCTTCTCCATCGCTATCGGGGTGATCAACTCCACACTCAACTCCACATTGTCACCCGGCATCACCATCTCCACGCCCTCAGGCAAATGAGATGATCCCGTCACATCCGTCGTCCGAAAATAAAACTGAGGACGATAACCATCAAAAAACGGAGTGTGACGTCCACCCTCCTCCTTCTTCAATATATACACCTGCCCCTTGAACTTCGTATGTGGCGTGATACTCCCAGTAGCCGCTACCACCTGACCCCGCTCCAACTCACGCTTGTCTACTCCTCGCAACAATAACCCGACATTGTCCCCTGCCTGACCATAATCCAACAACTTCCTGAACATCTCTACTCCGGTCACCACTGTCTTGCGCTTCGCTCCCAAACCCACTACCTCTACCTCCTCCCCAACCTTTATCTTCCCTCGCTCCACTCGACCCGTGCCTACCGTGCCTCGACCGGTTATCGAAAATACATCCTCCACCGGCATCAAAAACGGCTTGTCTATATCCCGCTCCGGCTCCGGAATGTAATCGTCTATCGCATCCAATAACTCATCTATACACTTCGTATCCTCCACTCCCGGCTCCCCACTCTCCAAAGCCTTCAATGCACTGCCCTTTACCACCGGTATATCATCACCCGGAAAATTATACATAGTCAATAAATCCCTCACCTCCAACTCCACCAACTCCAATAACTCCGGATCATCCACCTGGTCTACCTTGTTCAAAAATACCACAATGTACGGTACATTCACCTGACGTGCCAACAATACATGCTCCCGTGTCTGGGGCATCGGACCATCCGCCGCGCTCACCACCAACACCGCTCCATCCATCTGTGCCGCACCGGTGATCATGTTCTTGATATAATCCGCATGACCCGGACAATCTACATGCGCATAATGACGCTTCTCGGTCTCGTACTCCACATGCGCCGTGGCTATGGTGATCCCCCGCTCCTTCTCCTCCGGGGCCTTGTCGATATCGTCAAAAGCGATATACTCCGCTAATCCCCTCTTCGACAATACTTCCGTTATCGCCGCCGTCAACGTCGTCTTCCCATGATCCACATGACCTATCGTCCCTACATTCACATGAGGCTTGGTCCGCTCAAACTTCTTTTTAGCCATCGGATGTACTCCTGAGAAATTGGGTAAAAACTAATATCTGTCTGAATTCGACTGTTTTTTATTAAGTTGTAATTTTAAGCCCTGCCAATATCTTATCGGAACGTTCCTTATTCACTCGGGCATAACGCGAAAACTGCATAGAAAAGACAGCCCGTCCCTGGGTAAGGGACCGCAGGGCAGTGGCATAGCCGAACATCTGGGATAGCGGCACAGAGGTGCCGATCAGTTGTAATTCTTTCTTCTGATGAATACCTCCGACCTTGGCGTGGCGTGTAGCCAAATCATTCATGACATCGCCCAGATATTCACCGGGCACGGTAATCTCGACATCAAAAAGCGGTTCGAGCAGCAGAACACCGGCTTTTTTCACCGCTTCCTTGACCGCCAGCGAGCCGGCGATCTTAAAGGTCAAATCGCTGGAATCGACCTCGTGGTAGGAACCATCGATGAGGGTGGCTTCCAGGTCCACCAGCGGGTAACCACCCTCACCGCCGGAAATTAAGGCTTCCCTGATGCCCTTTTCGATCGGCGTAATGAATTCCCTGGGGATTTTGCCGCCGACTATCTTGTTCTCGAAAATAAATCCCTTGCCTCTTTCCAAAGGCTCGAACTCGACCTTGATATGGGCGTACTGTCCATGTCCGCCTGTCTGCCGTACAAATTTGGTTTCAATCTTAACTGGACCGGCCAGGGCCTCGCGATAGGCCACCTGGGGAACCCCGACATTGGCCCCTACCTTGAACTCCCGGAGCATCCGGTCTACCAGGATTTCCAGGTGAAGTTCACCCATACCGGAAATCAATGTTTGACCAGTCTCTGAATCCACATGTACCTGGAAAGTCGGGTCTTCCTCGGAGAGTTTTTCCAAGGCATTCGAGAGCTTGTCCTGATCGGCTTTTGTTTTGGGCTCTATGGCCACCGAGATTACCGGTTCCGGGAAAACCATCTTCTCCAAGACAATCGGATGGGATGTGTCGCACAGGGTCTCTCCGGTGTTAGTGGATTTAAGTCCCACCACGGCGGCGATATCACCACAGTAGAGGTGGTTGCGTTCCTCCCGCTTGTTGGCGTGCATTTGTAAGATCCGGCTGATCCTTTCACGACGGCCGCTATTGCTGTTATATATATAGGAACCGGCTTTAATCATGCCGGAATAAGCCCGGATAAAAGTGAGTCGACCGACATAGGGGTCTGTCATGATCTTGAACGCCAGCCCACTGAACGGTTCATCATCCGAGGCTACCCGCTCGACCAGTTCATCCTCTTCCGTGTTCGGCAGGTGCCCGAGTACCGGAGGCACATCATTCGGGGAAGGCAGATAGTTTACAATTGCATCCAGCAGTCGCTGGACACCCTTGTTCTTGAAAGCGCTGCCGCAGAGTACCGGCACGATTTGCACTTTCAGCGTTCCCTTGCGGATGGCGTTCATAACCAACTGCGGGTCATCCACATCTCCGTCATCTAAATACTTAGCCATCAGATCATCATCGAAATCGGTGAGGATTTCGAGCATCTCATGGCGCATCTTTTTGGCTTTTTCAACCAGATCCTTGGGTATGTCCACTTCCTCGAACACAGCGCCGAGCGTGCTTTCCTGGTAAACCACTCCTTTCATTTTTACCAGATCCACCAGGCCGGTGAACATTTCGCCGCTTCCAAAAGGAATTTGCAGCGGCAGAGGATGAGCTCCCAGGCGTTTCTCGATCATCTCCACGGCCTTGTAGAAGTCGGCGCCGATACGATCCATTTTGTTAATGAAAGCGATCCTGGGCACCGCGTAGCGGTCTGCCTGGCGCCAGACTGTCTCGGACTGCGGCTCGACACCACCCACGGCACAGAAAACCGCTATGGCTCCATCCAGCACCCGCAGCGAGCGCTCCACTTCCACGGTAAAATCCACGTGGCCGGGAGTATCGATTATGTTGATCCGATGGTCTTTCCAGAAGCAAGTAGTGGCGGCGGAGGTAATCGTGATGCCGCGTTCTTTCTCCTGCTCCATCCAGTCCATGGTAGCCGCGCCGTCATGGACCTCGCCTATCCGGTGCACTTTACCGGTATAAAACAGGATCCGCTCGGTAATCGTGGTTTTACCGGCATCGATATGAGCCATGATGCCGATATTCCTGATATTTTTTAAGATCACTCTTCTAGTCATAATCCGCTTCAGAACATTAATGATCTGGCCTGGTGCTTTTTATACAAGCCAACAAAAACCCGATCCTGATTCGCATAGAAAGCCGCCTCTAATTACTTATCAGAGGCGGCATAAGACTTGAACTTTACTTTCTTAATTCCCGTCCTGTAAGGTCTGTTTTTACCGCAGCAATGTTGGGAAACTACCACCGGTAGTGAGCAAACGCACGGTTGGCCTCGGCCATCCGGTGGGTATCCTCTTTTTTCTTTATGGTGGCTCCTTCATTGCGGAAGCAGGACAGCAGTTCCGCCGCCAAGCGTTCCTCCATGGTCTTTTCGCTGCGCGCCCGAGAAAACCCGATCAGCCAGCGAATGGCCAGAGCGGTTCTACGCTCGGAACGAACCTCCACCGGTACCTGGTAAGTAGCGCCTCCAACCCGACGGCTTTTGACCTCCAAGGCAGGCTTGGCATTGTTTACTGCCTGCTTGAAAACGTTTAAGCCCGGCTGGCCGATTTTCTCCTCCAGAATGGCCAGGCTTTTATAAAAAATAGCCTCCGCCTTGCTGCGTTTGCCCTTGAACATCAGGTTATTGACAAACTTGCTGACCAGCGCACTCTGATAGCGGGAATCCGGTAATATCTCCCTTTTAATTGCCTGCGATCTTCTGGACATTAAAACTGTCTTTAACTTTTAGGTTTTTTTGCGCCGTACTTGGAACGACTCTTTCGGCGGTCGCTGACCCCGCTGGTATCGAGCGTTCCACGAATAATATGATAGCGTACCCCGGGAAGGTCCTTTACCCTGCCTCCCCGAATCAAAACTATAGAGTGTTCCTGAAGGTTGTGCCCCTCTCCGGGAATATAGGCGGTTACCTCGAAACCATTGGTTAACCGTACACGCGCTACTTTCCGCAAAGCCGAATTAGGCTTTTTGGGTGTAGTGGTGTAAACGCGCGTGCAAACGCCCCTGCGCTGAGGACACTTGGTCAGTGCCGGCGCAGAAGTTTTCGAATGAACCACCTTGCGGCCCATCCGAACCAACTGATTGATAGAAGGCAATAATCCTCCTGAAAAAAATAGATTTTATAATACAATCTAAGTTACGCTTTGTCAATAAAAAATTCTTATCTCCTCCCGGAATCCATCGGATACGGTCGGACTTTTTTTACACCCTGCTTCTTTAATAAAATTTAGATCTGAATCTCCTGTTCGATTGCCGTATCTTGATCGGCGATTTCTTCTTCCGGGGTCTTGGGGAAGATTACGTCGTTGTAGCGCAACAGCCCGGTCCCCGCCGGGATCGGGTGTCCGATAATAATGTTCTCTTTCAGGCCCAGCAGATCATCGCGGGAGCCGTTTATCGCCGCCTCGGTCAGCACCCGGGTGGTCTCCTGGAAAGAGGCCGCCGAGATGAAACTGCTGGTGGTGAGACTCGCCTTGGTGATCCCCAAAAGCAGCGGACGGCTGGTGGCCGGTTCTCCGCTGGCGCGGATCACCCGCTCATTTTCCCGACGGAACAACTGTTTATCCACACTTTCACCCTCGAGGAAGTTAGTGTCTCCCGGGTTAACTATGCTGACCTTGTTCAGCATCTGGCGCACAATTACCCCGATATGCTTATCATTGATTTTAACTCCCTGGAGCCGGTAGACTTCCTGAACCTCGTTGAGTAGGTACTCCTGCACGGCCCGCGGCCCTTTGATCCGCAGGATATCGTGCGGATTGATCGGCCCTTCGCTCAGACGGTCGCCTGAGCGGACCATATCACCCTCATGGACCCGCAGGTGTTTGCCGTAGGGGATAAGATACTCGCGGGTTTCGCCGACCTCCGGGGTGACAATGATCTGGCGATTGCCGCGGATGATCTTGCCGAAACTCACTTTACCGTCGATCTCGGTGATTACCGCGGGGTCCTTGGGCTTGCGCGCTTCGAAAAGCTCCGCCACCCGGGGCAGTCCTCCGGTGATATCACGCGTTTTATATATCTCGCGGCTGAGCTTGGCCAGAAGGGTTCCCGCATCTATCTTATCGCCGTCATTAACCATCAGATGGGCCCCGGTGGGAATGATATAATCGCGGATCTTACGTCCTTTGGCGTCGAGGATCTCGATGTGCGGGTGGTAGGCTTTCTCCCGGTCGTCGATAATCACCCGCTGGCGCTTACCGGTCATCTCGTCCAATTCTTCACGGAGGGTTACGTCCTCGGCAATATCTTCGAAACGTACCTTTCCGGCCACGTCGGTTTGAATAGGGTTGCTGTGTGGATCCCATTCGAAAAGCAACTGGTCTTTTTCGATCTTCTGGCCGTCGGAGACATACAGCACCGCGCCATAAGGCAC
>Ga0114922_10002622_pt1 | contig 16820 bp, 12 predicted proteins | sample AartaG_FD_100975 | JGI IMG/M metagenome (GOLD analysis project Ga0114922, IMG submission 100975) | Deep subsurface microbial communities from Aarhus Bay to uncover new lineages of life (NeLLi) - Aarhus_00045 metaG | ecosystem: Environmental > Aquatic > Marine > Oceanic > Sediment | place...
GAACAGCGATGCTTTTTCTTTACTTTGGGATAGGACACGTCCGGCCGCACCCTCTATTGATAATGCCAACACCACCGTGTCGGTAACCGTGGATAAACAGATACAGTGGGCATGGACATCGAGCGGAGAGGGAAACGGTACTTTCAAAAGAAGCTTGAACGGTGCGTCCTGGACGACTGTCACTTCTCCTTTTGTTTATACGACCAAAGCGGACGGGGAATATACGCTGCGGATCACCGAGCTGGACGATGCGGGAAACAACGATAAAGATCCAAGGCTCTATACTTCTCGAAAGATCCTCGTGACGCCTGTAATTCCACCTAACAAATCGACGCGGAAATTTATTTTTCTACCTTATGAGATCGATTTCTCGTGGAGGGACTACAGCAAATTACCCGATACCTATACCGTCTATTTGAAGAAGGAAAGAGACCTGAAGTATATAAGTATAGCCACAAGTGTCCCAGCTACCGAACTGCTCGATTACCCGGTCGGTGTTCCGGCTGACTACCTCTGGTATTACAGAGCCACGAACGCCGCCGGAAGCTGGACGAGCCCGGTGTATTCATTCTCAACGTCGAAGTTTAAGTTCTGAAAATTCAGCCCCGCGTGAGTGGGGCTCCTCCCAAGACAAGAAAGGGCTGCGGATTACCGCAGCCCCTTTATTATTTCCGAGTGATTGGTATTGCGACCAGCGTGCTGACTACAAACTCCCCATCATGCGTTGGGCGGCCTGAGCGTACTCGGAGGAGGCGTTGATTTTGATCGCGTCCTGCAGGAGCTTTTCAGCCTGGGTCCTGTTGTCCAGACCCTGGTGGCAGACGGCGGAGAGGAAGTATACAACCTGGGTGGTTTCCCCCATGTCGGGGTGCTTGAGATATTCGGAGAAAAGATCCAGGGCATCAGCGAAGGCCAGGTTTTCGATCAGGAGCTTTCCTTTCAACAGCATATAGTCGGTGAAGATGGCGGAGTCGGATCCGAGAGCCATGTCTTCGAGCATGATCAGCGACACCGCATTGTCCCCCTTGAGGGAGTGGGCGTAGGCCGCATAGAACAGATACTCGGAGCGCTCATCCTCGGTGAGTGCCCAGTCGGCTCCATCCTTGAATGCGGCGATCGCTTCGTCGAACAGACCCTCGACGAGAAGCTGTTTTCCCTTCTCCATGAACTCCCCGCCCTCTTCGACCCAGGTCAGCTCGCCCTGGTCCGCCGCGGCGCCCCGCACACCCATGACCGCTGTCTCACCCTGCTGCGCCGGGCTGATCAGCTTCGAGAGCTTGGAGTTGACCACGCTCCCGATATCCCAGGAGGCCACCTTCTGTCCGGAACGGAGCAGGCTTTGGGTATTGTAGGTTCCGTCGTCGCTGAGGGTGACTGTCACGTTTCGGGTCGAGAGCTCGGCGAAGCCATTGTCGGAGAGACGAATCATGCTGTTCTCCGGGACCATGTCGCCGATGTACAGCTCAGCCCAACTCGAACCCTCCTTTATCTCCAAGATCCCTTCTACGTATTCCACCAGCAGATCCTCTGCAACGAGAGGGATCGCCGCGATGAGTATCAGTATAATGATCGTAGCTGCTCGTTTCATGCGTAACTCCTCCCTTATTAAAGAAGTATACCTTTTTCCACCCGGAAAATCCACGCTACTGCAGGGTATCACACTCTTGTTCGTGGCCCCGAGGCCCTCCCAATTCACTGTTGATTAAGACTGATCGAACCGAAGTACTATAGTAGGCTGAACTTTTTTTAGCAGATACTGTAGACTACTAGTGCCGAATTTTGAGTAAGTTGCGGTTGTAGGGGTTTAATGGGCAATATAGCGGTCCTCAGCACCGACGACAAGACGAACAAAGTTATCCTGCAGGTCTGCACGGAGTCCGGTGATGAGTTCGTGCCGATTTATCTGCGCGACAAAAACCGGATCGTCCAGCATCTCAACTATGAACTGCCGGAAATTATAGTCGTCAACTGTGCGGACAAGTACATCAAGCTGAAAACCATTCTGAAGGAGATCAAGAGCGACCCGTGGCTGCATTCCGGCGGATTCGTCATTCTCCATGAAGGTGAGAACGAGCAGGAGATCCTGAAGATGTTCTCCGGCATTAATACGGTCTCGGTCATCGAGAAGAGCAAGCTGGAGGATTACTTCACCAGGCTGCTGCGCATATTGAGTCAGAATCGGGGTATTCTGTTCCAGCGGGATCTGCACTTCATTCTTCAGGCCAACCTGGCCGGATCGTTCATTCTGGAGAATGATCCCTTCGATCTGGTGACCTATTCGAACCTTCTGTCCAACTTCCTCCTGAACTCCAATCTCATCGATCACGAACAGAAGGAGCGTTTTTACTCCGCCACCATGGAGCTGCTGCTGAATGCGATCGAGCACGGGAATTGCCAGATTTCCTTCGACGAGAAGTCCGAATGGCTGAACAGCGGCAAGGACATCCTCGATCTAATCCGAGAGAAAAACAAAGATACCGAGATCTGTAACAAGAAGGTATACTTGAACTACAAAATCACGCCCAAGAAATCGACCTTCAGGATCCGGGACGACGGGGATGGTTTCGACTGGAAGGAACAAACCGCGGCCACAGGTGAAGAGGGGCTTGTGGAGATGCACGGGCGGGGCATTGCCATGGCCTCACACTACGTGTCCAAGCTCACCTACAATGATACGGGCAATGAGGTCAGCTTCGAGATCAGCCACTTGACCCGGGAAGGCAAGGTGGTTCCGAAGGTGTTTACCGACCAGGAAGAGGTGGTATTCCAGGACGGGGATATCGTGTTCACCCAAGGGGAGAAGTCGAGCTACCTATACTACATCGTCTCGGGGCACTTCGAAATTATCGCTAATGGCAAACAGGTCTCCATTCTCACGCCGGAAGATATCTACCTGGGGGAAATGTCCTTTCTGCTTGACAATCGCCGTTCCGCCACCGTGAAATCCATGGGAAGGGGAGTTCTGATCAAGATCTCCAAGGAAGCCTTTATCAACGCCATCAAAGAGCGGCCGCATTACGGTATCTTCCTGGCCCGACTGCTTGCCCAGCGTTTAGTGAAGCTCCACAAAGTCACCACGGCGTAAGCCCGCGTGAACGTCCGCGAAGAAATCCTGCGGGAGAAGATCGATCCCTTCCTGACCCCCGAACGGCTTGCCGCCGTCTCTCAACTGGCCTTTGCCGAGACGGGTGATGTGGCCGAGCGGCTGAACATTGAAACGGTCAAAGTCTTGAGCGGCGGCTGCTGGAATCGAGTAATCGGCGTGTCGTTCTCCTCCGGCCAGCCGCAGATCGTCTGCAAGATCAGTCCTGTGCGGATGGATGAGAAGATTCTTCGCGAGTACAGGGTGCTGGGTTACTTCGGCGGCCACACGGCCCTACCGGTTCCTCGTCCTTTGCTGATCGACACATCGGGAAGACTCCTGCCCGGTACGCTTCTGGTCATGACCCGGGTTCCCGGGGTGGTACTGCACAGGGTGTTCGGTCTACTCACCCGGGAGATGGTCGATGGGCTGACCGACCAGATTGCAGCTCAGCTCATCGAGCTGCACAAGGAGCGTAGCCGCGGGTTCGGGGGTGTCGAGGTGGAGGAGGAGAACCGGCACCGGAACTGGGCGGATTTCTGGCTACCCAGATTCGATACGGTTTTCACCGAGGTAAGCTCAAGCGGTTTGGTGGACAACGGGATGCTCGGCCAGATCGAGCGGGTTCGCCGCAGCTTTTCCGTGGCCCTGGACATCGGACCGCGCAGCACCCTGACGCACTACGATATCTGGTCAGGAAACGTCATGGTAGATTTCGAGGGCTCCGGCTACCCCGGTAATCCCTTTATCAGCGGCTACATCGATATTTCCGGATATTGGGCGGATTATGCCAGGGAATTGTCCTTTATGGAGATGTTCGGCCTGGCAAGCCCGAGGTTCTACGACCGCTACTGGAGCGCTTTTCCCGGGGATGAGAGTTTCGAGCTGCGCAAGAATATCTACAATCTCAAGATGCATATCAAGCACATCACCATGTACCCGGATCAGGGCTACTACCGGGAGGGTGCGGAGGCGGCCCTGCGTTTCATCCAACGGGTTCTTTAAAAAAAAGCGGACTCCCGGGTGCGGTTTCCAAGTGTTTGCGGTGTTAGTATATTAGTAGAAACAATGTAGGGAGGTATTCGATGCCGGAGAAGATCGAGGAAATGAAGGTTAAAGGCGAAGATCTGCTGAAGAAGGTGAAAGAGCTGATCCACGAGGGGAGCATTCGCCGCATCATCATCAAGAATGACGCCGGGGAGACCTATATCGAGATCCCCCTGACCCTCGGCGTAGTCGGTATGGTGGTTGCTCCTATTCTGGCTGCCGTTGGTGCGATCGCCGCTCTGGCCAGCAACTTCACGATAGAGATCATAAAGAAGGATTAGGTCTTGCGAAGAGGTTCTCTCCCACCGGAAGGGAGAGGATCAGCCCGAAGGCGCCGTAGATCCCTGAAATTGCCAGATTCCCCTCATCATGGGCGGGTTGGAGGCAGGTCAGGGTGTATACCAGGGTGCCGGCCAGCAGGCCCCCGCCCAGGGTCAGCAGAAGGTCGGGCAGCTCGGGCTGCCCCCATCCCCGAAGATCAAGCAGCTCTTTTGTCAGCCCCAGGATAAAGGCTCCACTCACACCCAGACCCGCCACCAGTCCGGCATTGCAGCGATCCGAACCCAGGTCCACGAGGGGGTAAGCCAGGGCGCTCACCAGCAGAGCACCGGAGGCGCCGGCCAGCACGTGCAGGGCCCTTGACGGATCTGCGGCCTCCTCCGCCCATCCCTGGGCGGGATTCAGTAGTAACAATGCCAGAAAAACGAGTGCGATCGTGTTCTGCGCCTTCATGCTCCTGCTGGATTGTACGCGATTTAGGGCTTGCTCCGGAAGTATCCGGGCGGATTCCAGCCACTCAACGTTCGTCGGACTGAACTTTGACCTGGATCAATACCAAATCAGTCAAAATTGATAATATTCGATGTGCAGCCCACTGTCCAGGATTTCTGTGTCTCAATGGTGGCAGCGGCGCGCACCGGTCGTGGATCTGTTGTATCTACCCGATGCGCGGATTGAACTTTATTGTAAGGAGTAATAGTAGCGATGAGTGAGGTTCAAAAGGGGAGTGCCGAGTACCGGCAGCAGCAGCTCAAGGAGATCGTGAAGGATCTGCACGAGGGAAGTGATATCAAGGCGGTGCAGAAGCGATTCGCCCAGCTGATCCGCAATGTCAGCCCGGAGGAGATTGCCCAGATGGAGCAGGCCCTGATCGCCGAGGGCGTTCCGGTGGAGCAGGTGCAGAAGGTCTGCGATGTCCACGTCCAGGTCTTCGAACAGGCCCTGGAGCGCCGGAAAAAAACCAAGGTGCTGCCGGGGCATCCGGTGCACACCTACCTGCAGGAGAACAGAGCACTGCGGAAGATCTTGAGGAGGATGCGCCCGCTTCTCAAGCAGGTACCCCGCGGGGCACGCAGCCGGGAGTTCCATGGGGTATTGGAGGAGCTCAAGGCTGTCGAGATCCACTACCGGCGCAAGGAAAACCAGCTGTTTCCCTACCTCGAGCAGGTCGAGTTCACCGGACCTTCCAAGGTGATGTGGGGAAAACACGACGAGATCAGAACACAGCTGCGGGAGTTCGAAAACGCCTATAAACGGGAGGACTGGAGTCAGCTTGCGGCCTTGGGCAGGGGATTGCTGCGGGCCATTCGACGGATGATCTTCATGGAGGAAAAGATCCTCTTTCCCACCTCCCTGAAGAAGCTTTCGGAGAGGCAGTGGGCGGAGATCCGCCGGGGCGAGGGAGAGATCGGCTACGCCTGGGTTCAGCCTGGAAATCTCTGGGATCCCTCGGTGGTGATCGCCTCCTCCGTGGCCAAAGAGTTGGGAAAGCCCGGAGGCTCCCAGGCTGCATCAGCCGGTGAAGCCACACCCGGCACGGAGGATTCCGGGGGGATCCCCCTGGATGTGGGCGCCCTGAGCCCGCAGCAGGTCAATCTGATGCTGAGGAATCTTCCTATCGATATGACCTATGTGGATGAGAATGACAGGGTCCGCTACTACTCCCAGGGACGGGAGAGGATCTTCCCCCGCAGTCCTGCAGTGATCGGGCGGGCGGTCCAGAACTGCCATCCCCCGAACAGCGTGCACATTGTCGAAAAGATCCTGGAGAGTTTCAAGCAGAAGGAGAAAGACACGGCTGAGTTCTGGCTGACCCTGGGCGGTCGTTTCATACATATCCGCTACTTTGCCCTCTACGATCAGGAGGGAGCGTACCGGGGAGTGGTGGAGGTCAGCCAGGACGTGACCGGCATCCGGGCGCTGACAGGACAGAAGCGGTTGTTGGACTGGTAATGGCGGGAAGGGCCTGCCTACCAGGGTAGGTCCAGGGTCTCGGTCAGGAATCTCATAAACGGCCCGGCTGCGCTACACAGCCGGGCGTAGCGGTCCAGGAAATCCGCAGCGCAGGTTTCGTCTTCGGAAAGCAAAACGTGGGCGATGAAGTCCTTTCGCTTCAAGTCTTCGATCTGGGGATGGCCGGGATCGTAACCCTGGGGAGCTCGCTTGAGGGAATCCCCGCCCAGCTCGTACAGGTTGCTGAACTCCGGGTCGGTCATTGCTCGCAGCCAGGCAGCGGGACCGCAGGCGATCGCTTCGCGAATCCGCCCCAGTGCAGCGGAATCGGGGTGCCAGATCCCGACCGCGGCAAAGACATTATCCGGTTCCAGGTGCAGGTAGAATCCGGGGGCATGCACGTCCTTGCCCTGCTCGTGGCGGAACTGGATTCCCCCGTGGGTCTTGTAGGGACTCTTGTCCGGGGAGAAGCGCACATCCCTGTAGATACGGAACAGTGAGCCCCCTACCGGACGGGGATCGGCTTGGAAGTGACGGCTGATCCGCTCCAGGGGTTGCTGGAAATCCATGATGAAGCGCTGCAGGGGCCGGCGAACCTGCTGTTCGTAGCGTTCCCTGTTGCTCTGGAACCACTGCTTGTTGTTGTTTCCCTTCAGCTCCCGGAAGAACTCGAATAGTTCAGGCGTTATCTGTGCGCTGTTCATCATTCTCCCCGCCTCTCGACCTACTTGCCGGAATCCCAGATCAGGGACAATTCGTCTTCAGTTCCGGCCCGGGCCTGAGCGGATGAGGAATCGGCCAGATAGCTGTAGCGCCGGGCCAGCTCCGGGGAAGCGCTGCGGACCCTGTCCAGATACGAAGAGGCTCTATCCGGCTCCCCCTTGCGGTTGTGGTAGAGAGCCAGGAAGACGTTGAGCAGAGCCGAATCCGGATCCCGCTCCAGGCCGGCCCGGGCGACCTCGGCCGCCTGTTCCAACTCCCCGCGTACGAGCTTCAAATTGGCAAGGTTGAGATAGGCTGCGGTGAACCCCGGTTCTTCGGCCAGGCAACGGGACAGCGCGGCCTCGGCTTCCCGGTCCTTGCCGAAACGGGCGTGGAGCACACCGATCTGGTTGCGAACCCTGGCCGCCGCGAGGCCCCGTTGACCTCTCAACCTGTCCTCCAGGAGATCGAGGCTCTCTCCGTACAGAGTATCTTCGACCGCGTCTACAGAGCGGCTGAAAAGCGCGCCGACCTCCCGCTCGGGGGGCTCGAATACACCCAGGTCGGTGGCCGGAAGGGGCAGGGGGGGATAGCTATCCCGCTGCTCCCGCACCGGAAGGAATTCGGTTTTCCCCCGGTGTTTGCGAATCAGTTCCGACGCGCTTTCCCAGGCCGCAACAAATCCCTCTTCCAGTACCGTGGTTTCCACCGGAAGCCAGACCGTTGCCCCGTGAACAATGGCCTGAAGGTTCCGATGGGTGAACAGCCAGAGGTTTTCCTTGGGTTCCCCGGTGTCGAAAGCCAGGAACACGTGGCCCGGGGAAGTCATAACGGCCGTGCCGATGCCCACCGACTCGAGCAGGGAACCGAGCAGAGCCGAGGTGTCGTCGCAGTCGCCGGAGCGGATCAGAAGGGTGGTGCGGGGAAAGCGCACCGTGTCCACCACCGCGGCTTTACCCAGCACCCGGGAGATCGGGGAATCCGGATCCTCGATGTAGGTGATCCCGTAACTGCCCAGGGCGTCGCACACGCGGATGCCCCGGAACAGACGGTTGGACAGGCGGTAGTGACTCTCCACCTCGCCGATATCGGAAACCCGGTGAGCGAAGGTGCTGACGATCTCCTCATTGGGCATGATGAAGGCGGCCAGCTTGGCCGAGTCATCCCAAACCAGGGCGGTCTTCCTGTACAGCATCAGGGATTCGACCTTGGAGGTCTTCTCTTCACCTCTGGAGCTCCGATAGCTGACCTGGATCCGAGCCTGCACCGGCAGGTCCTCCTGCAGATCGAACACCGATGTGTTGAACAGCACCTTGAGATCCAGCTCCGCCCTCTCCCTGGCCTTCAATTTCGGCAGGGGAGCGGATTCTGTGGGGAAGTCCATGAAGCCCTCGATGAACACACTGGCGGTCAGCTCCCGCACATCCTCATCCAGGATGTTGTGGACAGTTACCGTTCCCACCGGCTGGATCCTGTATTGCTGCATCAGAGAGGGAAACAGATCATCGATCTCAGCGGCGGTGATGGTAATGCGCCTCTGGCTCTCATCGAAGATCAGTTTCAACTCGCGGCGTCTGCCCTGGATCTCTCGGTTTCCCGGATCTAGCTTTAGGATCTGTTCAAACAGCTGCATGGTCCGGGTGTAGGGTACCCGGGCCGATTCCGGCCCCAGGGTTTCGAGGGCCGAACGGGTCTGCTGTTCCAGTTCAGCGGCCCTGGCCAGAAGCCGGGCCAGCTCGATGTGCCCGAGCTTCTTTCGAGCTTCCGAGGAGGAGGGCTCGATTTCCAGGATCTTCTCCCACATGGAACGGGCCATCTCCATGGATCCGCTGCGCTCGTACAGCTCGGCCTTGGCTTTGAGCGCAGACACATCATCGGGATCGCGAAACAGGCGCTGGTTGGAGCGAATCAGCTGTTCTTCGTTTTGGTTGCGGATTCCCAATCCCTCGCCGTAGGCCCTGTCCAGCAGCTTGATGATCCTTCGGCCCTGGACGTCGGCCAGGTAGATCAGCCCGGTTTTCGGATCCGGGGCGACCCAGGCGTGGGTGAGGTTGGCAAACTCGTCGGGGCCCAGCAGTTCGTTGGTGCGCCACAGGAGGACACCGTTGCGGCGGAAGCGGTACAGCCATCCCTGGGCGAAGAAGAGAAAACTGCCGTCCGGATACACGGTCATCTGGGTGGGTACCGGTTTGTCCGGATCCAGGGGGATGACCGAATCCACCAGCTGACCCTCGGTAGTGTAGATCCGCACCCTGCGCTCGGCAACGGAATAGACCCAGATATTGCCCTCCGGTCCGCTTGCCAGGGCGCTGTAGTACAGATTCGGCTGGGTCAGGAACTCCACCTTGGCGGGGCGCCTGTGCTTCAGCTGCAGGGTCTGCTGCTGCCCGGCGTGGGCTATCAGGGCGCTGCCATCCGGCAGGGCGACGAAAGACCCCATGTATTCGTTTCCGATCTTCCAGCTCTGGGGCTTCAACCCGCTGCCGAACCACTTGATGACTTTGCCGCTGCTCAAGTTCTTGAAGAAGATCGTGCCCGCCGGGGTCACGGCGACCACATTGGCGTAGCCGGATTCCCCGTTTTCGTACAGTTCTCTTCCCGGTTGAGCGATGACCCGCAAGGTTCGGTCCATCTCCAGGCAGACCGTGGAGGTGCCGACCAGGATGTGGGAGTCCCCCTTAACCGCCGCGGACCAGGGGGCCAGCATGCCGGCCGTTCCGAACAGGGATTGGGAGATCAGATCCAGGGGAATCTCCTCTACGTACACCGGAGCCGCCTCAAGCCGGCCGCGCAGGTAGTCGTGGAAGGAGCTCCACTGGTAGAAGACCGAATTGGTGAGGTGAATCGCGCTTTGGGGTGTGATCGGTCCAAGGACCGGTACGGCTTCGGCTTCGCTCCCATCCCGGTTGCGGATCATCCGGGCGCTTAGCACGCTGTCGTCTCCGGAAAAACTGGCCATTACCGCTACGGAATAGTCGGCCTGCCGTCCTCTCTGGTTGTTGTCCACAGTGATGTGCTGTGCGTACAGATCATTGCTGCGGATTACCGACCACTGGATCACCCTGCCGATCAGGGCTCTGTTCTCCGGGGAGTCGGGATAAACCTCCGGCTTAAGAACCGAGACGCTCTGGACCGTAGCGTTCTGGGTATACACGCTCGGGGCGAACAGAATCCCGATAACCCAGAGGGTGAACAGGATCGACAGGACCCGGGGACTCAGGATCCGGGACGCCCTCTTCATGCGGCGCCTTCCGAGCTGACGTACTGGATGCAGACCGCCAGCACTTCCACGGCGCTGCGGATTTGCTCCAGGGAGGGCAGGGTGGGGGCGATGCGGATGTTGCTGTCCCGGGGGTCCTTCCCGTACGGCCAGGTGGATCCCGCTTGTGTGAACTTCACCCCCAGCTCCCCGGCCAGGGAGCCCACGGCCGCGGCCGAGGCCGGCTTGGTATCCAGGCTCACGAAGTAGCCTCCCTGGGGTCGAGTCCAAGTGGCCATTCCCCTATCGCCCAGCTCCCGCTGCAGGATCTCCTGGACAGCCCGGAACTTCGGCGCAATGATGCGCGCGTGCTTGTCCATGTGTTTCAGGATACCCTGCATGTCTTTGAAGTATAGCACGTGGCGGAGCATATTTATCTTGTCCGGCCCGACTGTCTGGGCGCTTAGCCTGCTGCGCAGCCAGTCCATGTTCCCCCTGCTGCCCGCTACCAGGGCCAGCCCCGCTCCGGGAAAGGACACCTTGGAGGTGGATCCGAAGATCAGCACCCGATCGGGATTTCCGGCCCCCTTGCAGGCCTCCAGGACGTTCTTCAGGGGATCCGGACCTCCGCCCAGGTGATGAACCGTGTAGGCGTTGTCCCAGAGGATACGGAAATCCGACGCCGCCGTGTTCATGGAGGCCAGGCGATCAACCGTGTCGTCCGAGTATACGACTCCCGAAGGGTTGCTGTACTTGGGAACGCACCACATCCCCTTGATGCTCGAGTCCCGACCAACCAAATTCTCCACCTCATCCATATCCGGGCCGCTTTCCGTGAGAGCGACCGGGATCATCCGGATTCCGAAGTGCTCGCACACGGCGAAATGCCTGTCATAGCCGGGAACCGGACAGAGGAACTTCGCGTTCCGGCCGAACCAGGGTTTGCCGCCGCCGGAGGCTCCGTGGGTCATGCACTGGGCCACGCTGTCGTACATCAGGTTGAGGCTGGCGTTGCCCCCGATGATCACCTCCTCCGGGCTCACCTCGAGGTACTCGGCAAACAGCTGCTTGGCTTCCGGGAAGCCGTCCAGACCCCCGTAGTTACGGACATCCAATCCCGAGGGGGTGCGGTAGTTGTGTTCATCCACGACTGCGAGCATCCCATTGCAGATATCCAGCTGCTCCGGTCCGGGTTTCCCCCGGGTCATATCCAGGGACAGTCCCTGTTTGCGAAAACCCTCTATGCGTTCTTTCAGGTCTTTTTTGCGATCCACGAATCGATTCCTCCTTGGTTGTTCAGTGAGCGGTGTCGAATCAACACGACAATACGGGAATGGGCGGGGCCGGGCAAGTTTTTACAGCCAGGGCAGCGTGTCCAGGTCCAGGTTGCCGCCTGACAGGATGATGCCGATGCGTTTGCCCCGTGCTTCGATCCCTCCTTCCAGTATCGCTGCAAAAGGCACGGCCGCCGACGGCTCGATCAGGATCTTCATCCGTTCCCAGATATGGCGCATGGCCGCCACGATCGACTCCTCCTCCACCGTAACAATCCGCTCCACGTAGCGGCGGATGATGGGGAAGGTCAAGGTGCCCAGGGAGGTGCGCAGCCCGTCGGCCACGGTTTGGGGGTTCTCCGAGGGGTAGATGTGCCCGTCCCGCACGGAGCGGAAGGCATCGTCGGCGCCTTTGGGCTCCGCGGCGATAACCCGCACCTCAGGCCGGAGGTAGACGCAGGATAGGGCCGTGCCGCTCAGCAGGCCGCCGCCGCCCACCGGGGCCATGACAATATCCAGGTCGGAGACCTGCTCCAGGAGCTCCAGGGCGCAGGTGCCCTGGCCGGCGATGATCCCCAGGTTGTTGTACGGGTGGATGAAGGTGGCTCCGGTCTGGGCCACCACTCGTTCCAGGGTCTGCTCCCTGTCGGCCTGGGTGGGCGGGCAGAACACGATACGCGCGCCGTAGCCCCGAACCGCCGCTACCTTGACCCTGGGGGAGTTCTCCGGCATGACGATGTGGGCGGGGATGCCCCGCAGGCGCGCGGCCAGGGCCAGGGCCTGGGCGTGGTTTCCGGAGGAATGGGTGGCCACTCCCCTGGAGGCCTCCTGGTCGGAAAGGGAGAACACCGTGTTGGCGGCACCCCGGAACTTGAAGGCCCCCACCTTCTGCAGATTCTCGCACTTGAAGAACAGCTGGGCTGCGGCCATGGAGTCTAGACTGGAGCAGGTCAGGACAGGAGTACGATGGGCGTAGGGGCGGATGCGTTCGGCGGCAGCGCGGATTCCCTGCAGATCCGGTGCCTCCGGTGTCTGGTTCATGATGGAACCAGTCTACACCACGGCGGTTGCGGTGGCAAAGGGTTGTTAGGTGCGTGTCCCATGGAAGTTCGGCGACCGTCTGTATTTGACAGATTCGGTAATGGATGAGTAAATTCCGATCATGCAGCTTAACCTGGACATACCTGTTGTCATTCCCGGGAACGCGGATTGTGCCCACTGCCGCCGCCGCTTGCAGGAGATGTCCGCTCGTCTCAAGGGGGTGGATTCGGTGGAGCTCTCCGAGCAGGATCGTACCCTGCACCTGCGCTTCGATTCCGATCTGACCAACGCCTCTGCTATCGAGAAGCAGGTGCGCGATCTGGGTGTCGAGTTGGAGGGGAGTTTCGCCCATGACATTTTGAACCTGGAAGGACTGGACTGCGCCGACTGCGCCAACACCATCGAGAGGATGCTGTGCCGAAAGGACGGAGTTCTCTGGGTCGCCGTCAATTTCCCGGCAGGCCAGATGGAGGTGGAGTACGATCCGGGACGCATCGATGCGGCGGAGATCGGCAGGGAAATCGGCCATCTGGGGTACAGCGCTTCCAGGCCGACAGCGGGCCACCGTCACACGGATGTTTTCTACATCCCCGAGATGGACTGCGACGAGGAGATCTCCCTGATTCGCAAGAAAGTGGGCGCTCTGGAGGGGGTGCTGGATCTGGAGTTCAACCTCGTCTCCCAGAAGCTCACAGTCGCTCACAAGATTTCTCCGGCCCGTATCGAAGAAGCCCTACGGGAGATCCAGATGACCCCGCAGAGGGAGAAGGTGGAGCAGGAGCCGGTCCGGGGATTCTGGGCTGCCTATAAACGCCTGATCCTGACCATCGTTTCGGGTCTGCTGACAGCAGCGGGATTTTTCGTATCCCTGACCGCTGTCGATCCGTGGATATCGATTTCCCTGTACGGGGTTGCGATTTTGAGCGGCGGATGGCTGGTTGCCCGTAAAGGTTTCCACGCTCTGCGCAACCGGACCCTGGACATCAACGTTCTCATGACCCTGGCGGTGATCGGGGCTGCGGCTATCGGCGAGTGGCTGGAAGGGGCCAGCGTGATCTTCCTCTTCGCTCTGGCCAACCTGCTGGAATCCTGGAGCATGAATCGGGCCCGCCGTTCGATCAAGAGCCTGATGGAGCTTGCCCCCAATGTGGCCCGGGTACGGGATGGAGCAGGGCAGCGGGCCGTGCCGGTTGAGGAGGTTCGTATAGGGGATATCCTGGCCGTGCGACCGGGGGAACGGGTGCCTCTGGATGGTACGGTGACCGAAGGTTCCTCCGAAGTCGACCAGTCCCCGATAACCGGGGAGTCCCTTCCCGTATCCAAAGCCAAGGGAGATGAGGTGTTCGGGGGCACGATCAACCGGGGGGGCTACCTGGAGATCCGGGTGAGCAAACACGTGCGGGACACGACCCTCTCACGGATCATCCACAGCGTGGAGGAGGCCCATTCCCGCAAAGCCCCTTCCCAGAGCTTCGTGGATCGTTTCGCCCGCTACTACACCCCGGCGATTGTGCTCATCGCCGCCCTGATGGCCGTGGGACCGCCGCTCGCCGCCGGTGCGGCCTGGGGCGTGTGGTTCTACAGAGCGCTGGTGCTGCTGGTGGTGGCCTGTCCCTGTGCTCTGGTCATCTCCACGCCGGTGACCATCGTCAGCGCCCTGGCCCGGGGGACCCGGGACGGGATCCTGTTCAAAGGGGGAATTTTCTTGGAGGCAGTCGGGGCGCTGAAGGCCTTCGCCTTCGACAAGACCGGAACCCTCACCTACGGAAAGCTTGCGGTCAGTGAGATCGCGGCCCTGAACGGCGCGGATGAACAGACCGTTCTCCGCCTGGCCTCGGGGATCGAATCCCGCTCCGAGCATCATTTGGCCGCAGCCGTGTTGGCGGAGGCCGGCAACCGGGGGATCGAAGTGCCGGAAGCAGACGAGTTCCTCAGCATGCCGGGAAGAGGAGCGGCGGCCACCATAGAGGGGAACCGTTACTACATCGGCAACCACCGCCTGTTCGAAGAGATGGGCTGGTGTTATCCCGAGCTGGATGAGCGTTTGGATGCTCTGGAAAAGAGAGGAAATACCGCCGTGATTCTCGGAGACGGCCGCACCATTCTGGGAATTATCGCCGTTGCCGACAAGCCCCGGCGGGAATCAGCGGCGGCGCTGGCCGGCTTGAAGAGACTCGGTGTGAAGCGAACCCTGATGCTCACCGGGGACAACCGATCCACAGCCGGGGCCATCGCCGAGAGCATCGGCGTGGATTCGTTCCGGGCGGAACTGCTGCCTGAGGACAAGGTGGCGGCTGTGCGGGAGCTGGTGGACGGCTACGGCGCCGCGGCCATGGTCGGAGACGGGATCAACGATGCCCCGGCTCTGGCAACCGCCACGGTGGGCATCGCCATGGGGGTTGCCGGAACCGACGCGGCCCTGGAGACCGCGGACGTGGCCCTGATGTCCGACGACCTGAGTAAACTGCCCCTGGCCGTTCGGCTGGGACGGCGGGCGCTGCGGCTGGTCAAACAGAATATCGCCTTTTCGATTCTCCTCAAGGCCGTGTTCATTGCCCTGACGCCACTCGGGTTGACCACCCTGTGGATGGCGGTCCTGGCCGATATGGGGGCGAGCCTCCTGGTGATTTTCAACGGTCTGCGGGCCTTGAGGAGAAAGGTATAGTGGGAAATTCTTTCTCACTTTTTGCTGATGAGAAAAGTTTTCTCACCAAGCCCGGGGCATGCGCCTCCGCGGTTCAAGAAAATCTGTCGAGTCGCGCGTAAAATCCCCGCGGTGCCTCGAGAGTATGGCACGCATCGTGCATTACGCATTGCCGTGAGCAAAGTAAAACCAATACGATACGGAGGGTATCTATGAATGTGAAAAGAATGATGCTTCTGCTGCTGATTGCCGGAATTGCCGCTGCAGGAGCCTTTGGCTCCGGCAACAAGGAAGACGAATCCGAAGCCGCCCGCCCGGATTGGCGGCGCATGCCGCGTTGGGACGGACCGGAGCTGTCCGAGGAGACCATTACCGTTACCGGGCAGCTGTACTTCCGGAACCGGATGCATCCGGAGCTGGAAAGCGGAGATGAAGAGTACGAGCTTCTCGTACCTCGCTTCCATGCTTACGAACTGGAGCTGGAGGAGGGACAGACCATTACCGTGGAAGGATACACGGTGCAAGCCATGCCGTGCTGTGAAGAGGAGGAAGAGGAACTCCATCTCTGGGTGACCAGGGCGGTTATCGACGGTGAGCAGTACGATCTGGAAGACGGTCCCCGTTGGGGCATGATGGGTCCGGGAATGGGCCCTCGCAGAGGAATGATGGGACCGGGTCGGCGTCCCTACGGCTGCGACAGGGACCGTGACTGGGGAAAGCGAATGTAGCCATCCGGTCCGCTGTACATAGATGGGAGAAGGCCTGCGCACCGGCCTTTTCCCTTTTTTGTTTGAAAGCTACAATCTGATTGCAGGCTGCATTCCGATGTACCATTGTCAGGCGAGGTGAAGGTGTCTCGAGGATTCCGGCGCTTTTTTAAAGAGGAACTGCTGTTTTTTGTTTTTCTGCTCGCTCTGTTTCTGACCATCACCGCACTCGTCCTGATATTGATATCCGGCAGAAGCAGACGGGAGAGCCTGCTGCTGGAGTACGAAGCCCAGCGGATCGCGGCGGCTCTGATGGAGGTCAGCCGAGACGGCGGCGCTCTGGAGGGCGAGTCTCTGGAGGAGCGGATCGTGGGCTTCGGGATCTATACCTCCCAGGGAGCCGCACTGCAGCGCTTCGGTAGTGCGCCTGCCTTCCTGCAGCCCCCCGCTGGTTTTAGGGGGCAGGAGCTCCTGCACGGGCCGATGCTGCGCTTTCACGAGGAGCGCAGAACCCTCACCCTGATCCGTTGGATTGGTATGGTTCCCGGGATGATGGATATGCACCGCTCCATGCCCCGGATGATGAGACCTGAGAATCTGCAGCTGCTGTTCCTCGAGCTGGCCGTGGAGGACCATTGGTCCGCCCGACGTACCTTCAAGACCGCCGGTATTTTGGCGCCCCTGCTGATCCTGCTGGTGATCGCATTTATCGGCTACCTCTACCACAAGAACGTTCTGTACAGGAAGACCCTGGCCTCCCAGCAGCAGCTGGCGCAGCTGGGCGAGGCCAGCCGCACCCTCTCTCACGAGATCAAGAATCCTCTGAGCGCCATCCGCATTCAAACGGGCATCCTGCGCAAGACCCTGCCCGAGGCGAATCGCGAGGATCTGC
>Ga0114922_10002623_pt1 | contig 16819 bp, 15 predicted proteins | sample AartaG_FD_100975 | JGI IMG/M metagenome (GOLD analysis project Ga0114922, IMG submission 100975) | Deep subsurface microbial communities from Aarhus Bay to uncover new lineages of life (NeLLi) - Aarhus_00045 metaG | ecosystem: Environmental > Aquatic > Marine > Oceanic > Sediment | place...
AAACTGGAGCGTCAATTGAAGCGCCACAAGGAGCGCTTCCGCAACCGCAAGCATCTGGCCAAGAGGATAGACAAATTCGAAGAGACTTAGAAGCTGCGCTGGCGGTGGCCCCCGGCGGGACGGCGAGGCGATGAAACTGATCGATTTTGTGAACACCGCGGCGATTATTCCGGAGCTGGCCGGGGGCGACCGCAACGCAGTCATCCGCGAGCTGGTGCACTCGCTGGCGGCGCGGGAGGCGATCGATGCGGCCCGGGCCGACGGCATCGCTCAGGCGGTGATCTACCGCGAGAAGCAGGGCACGACCGGTTTCGGCAACGGGGTGGCCGTGCCGCACGTGAAACACGAGGCGGTCCCCAAAACGATGGCCACCGTCGGGCGGTCGAGCCACGGGGTGGACTTTCAGGCTTTGGATCGGGCGCCGGTCTACACGGTGGTGCTGCTGCTGAGCCCCAAGAGCGATCCCGACGCCCACTTAGCGGCGATGGAGAAGATCTTCCGCCATCTGCAGGAGGCCAACTTCCGGCGGTTCCTCCGGCAGGCGGACACGCAGGAGAAGATCGCCGATTTGATCGCCGAGGCGGACGAGTCCGGGACGGGCTGAGGATAGCGGAGTGGGTATCGCAGGGAGAATGGTCGAGGTCGGCGTGGGCGAGGCATCGAAGGTCGTCGAGCGGATCGCGGAGATCGTGAACCAGGCTGGTCTGCACGCCCGGCCGGTGATGCAGTTCGTGGATATCGCCAATCGCTACCAAGCCTCGATCACCGTACACAAGGGCGGGGAGAAGGTGGATGGCAAGAGCCCGATGGAGATGATGCTGCTGGAGGCGCCCGAGGGGAGCCGGCTCCACATCACTGCAACCGGGAGCGACGCCGAGGAGATGGTGAACGCACTGGTTGAACTGATTGCCAACGGCTTTGGCGAAGATTAGCCGGCAGGTAACCGACCGCCCCGAGCAGGCGGCTGGTTGGGCCGGGTGCGGCTTGCAACCAAAGTGGTCGAGCGGGCATGGAGATTCTTACCGGTACTGCGGTTTGCCCGGGTGTAGCCGTGGCGGAGGCGGTGGTCCTGGAAGCCGAGGACTACCGCATCCCGCAACGGACTGTAGTGCCGGAGGAGGTGGCTGCCGAGTTGGCCACTTTGGAGACGGCCCTCACTTCAGCCGTTGACGAACTCCAGCGACAGTACGACGAGTGGGCCTCTCATGCCGGCAAGGACGCCGCCGATGTTTTCCGGTGGCACATCGGCGTGCTCCAGGACGCCCGGCTGCGAAACGAGGTTGAGGCCCTGATCAAGAAGAAGCGGCATTCGGCCGCCTATGCCACCAGCACGGTGATGCGCAGTCAGCAGAGGCGTTTTCTGCAAATGAGCGACCCGCTGCTGGCCGAGCGCATCCGGGACGTCCAGGACATCGAGCGGCGGCTTCTGCGGCATATCCTGGGCGAATCACGGGAGGATCTGGCCCATCTTTCCCAACCAGTGATACTGATAGCCCACGATCTGACGCCGTCGCAGACCGCGCACCTGGGTACGACCAAAGCGGTGGGATTGGCTCTGGACGCCGGCGGTCCGACGTCGCACACGGCCATCCTGCTGCGGGCCCTGGGGCGCCCGGCCGTCATCGGGGTGGAGGACATCTCCACGCGGGTCAGCGGGGGGGACCTGGTGATCGTGGACGGGACGAATCAGTTGGTCATCGTCTCGCCCGACGAAGCCACTCTGGCCGAATACCGAGCCAAGGAACAGAGCTACTTCCGCCTGACCGACGAGCTGGGGCACCTGCGCGATCTGCCGGCGGTCACCCGCGACGGGACGCGGATCATGTTGCTGGGCAACATCGAGTTTCCCGAGGAGTCGGCCCATTGCCTGGAGAAGGGTGCCGACGGGATCGGTCTGTACCGAACCGAGTTTCTGTTCCTCAGCAGCCGGGGGGAGCCCAGCGAGGAGGAACAGCACCTGGCCTATCGCACCGCCATCGAGGGCGCCCAGGGATGCCCGATCACCATTCGCACCTTCGACCTGGGGGCGGACAAGTACACGCAGGAGAAGAGCTACGAACAGGAGCCGAACCCGATGTTGGGTTTGCGTTCGATCCGCTACAGCCTGCAGCACCTGGACATGTTCAAGGTGCAGTTGCGGGCCATCCTGCGGGCCTCACCGCTGGGTGAGGTGCGGCTGATGTTCCCGCTCATCGTCTCGCTGATGGAGCTGCGCCAGGCCAAGATGACCCTCCACGACGCGATGGAGGACCTGGAGGAGGAAGGGACGCCCTTCACGCGGAACATCGTGGTGGGCATGATGATGGAGACGCCGGCAGCGGCGATGCAGTGCGAGCAGTTCGTCCGCGAGGTGGAGTTTGTGAGCATCGGGACGAACGACCTGGTGCAGTACATGCTGGCCGTGGACCGCGGCAACGAGCGGGTTTCGCGATATTACAGCACGGCGCACCCCTCGGTGCTGGAGTGCCTGCGGAACATCCTGCGCACTTGCCAGCGCAGGCAGGTTGAGAGTAGTCTATGCGGGGAGATGGCGGGGGAGCCTCTTTACACGCTCCTGCTGTTGGGGCTCGGCTTGCGCAGCTTCTCCATGGCCCCCGGGAATGTGCCCGAGATCAAGAAGCTCATCCGTCTGACGACGATCACCCATGCGGAACGCGTCGCCCGGCGGGCGTTGTCGTTCGAGACGGAGCGCCAGGTGGCGACGTACCTGCGTGACGAGACCAGGAAACTGCTGCCCCACGACCCGATCTAGGCGGATCGGTGCGGGGCTGACGGATAGATGCGGACGGGCCGGGATGGACCGGTCCGGCAGGCGACAGACGAAGGACCGTGCTTTGCAAAACGCGGAGTGACTCAGCGACAGGCTCGGTACCGGCTGCGAATCGACTTCTCCGTGGACGGCGACATCCGCTTCCTGGGCCACCGGGACATGCTCCGGTTGTTCGCCCGGGCGGTGGTGCGGGCGTCGCTGGCCGTACGGTACACCGAGGGGTTTAATCCACACGCCCGGCTATCGATTCCGCTTCCGCGTCCGGTGGGGATCGCTTCCGACGCGGAGTGCCTGGTGCTCGAACTGACCGAGCCCGTCAATGAGCAGACGGCGCTGGCGCGTTTGCAGGCCCAGGTCCCGCGAGGGATTGTGCTCATCCGGGCAAGGAAGCTCGATGGCGAGCAACACTGCCTTCCGGTGAAGGTGACCTACCGGGTTACTCTTCCCCTGGCAGATCGTCAGGCAGTGGAGGAGCGTGCCGCCGCCCTGCTGGACCCTTCCCCCATCCCGGTGGAACGACGAAACCCTAAAACCGGTCGCGTCAGGGAGCTGGACCTTCGCCCGCTGCTGGACTCGATCACCGTCGGTGATGACGGGGTCGAGATGCGGCTGCACGTAACCGGCGACGCGACCGCCCGGCCCGCGGAAGTCATCGCGGCGCTGGGTTTGCAAGCGGACGCGATCAACCATCGCACCCGCCGACTGGAGATCGAATGGCTATAAAGGCTCCGAGCAAGGCCAGTGAGGGCAAGGGGCGGAGCAGGAAGCGGCCCGCCCGACGGAGGCGATCAAGACGAGCGAGTTCGCGGGGGGCTACGGATTCGCTGGTGGCCGGTTCGCTCGAGGCCTCCAACGGTGCGGAAGCCGCCCCGAGTGCTGACCGGAAAGAAAGCGAGATCTCGGCGAAACGCTCCGCCGCGACCAAGAAGAAGAACAGCCACGCCCCCACCGCTCGCAAGAAGCGGCGCCAGGCCAAAGCCCCGGCAAGGGCGGCGGACGAATCGCCCGTGACCGGAGTTCAGGGAGTGATTGCCTCCGCCAGTGGGGAGGCTGCCGGCCGGGGTAAGTCTGTACCGCAGGCTGCTGCGCCCGGGGAAGCCCAAGCGCCGGCGAAGGCCCCAGCCAAGAAAAGCCCGCCAACTCGGCGAGGACGGCGCAAGAAAGCCACCACCCGGGCCAAAGCCCGGGAGCCGGCTCCAGCAACGTCCGGTGGGACGGAATCGCCCGGCGAGGGCAAAGAGGAGACCGTCAAGAGCAGCACCGGGGCCGAGCCATCGCCCCCTCCGCGAGCCGTCCCCGCAGAGCCAGTGGCAACCGTCGAACAACCAAAAAGGGAGTCGAGACCGTCGCGCGGTGGCCGAATACGGAAGCGCGACGGCCGCACCAAGGTTGAAGCCGGGGCCAACGGCCAGCCCGCCGGCCCACCGGCGGAAACAAGCCTCGAACGGCCGGCGGCCGGTGCTGAAACGCGCCCGAAGTCGGCCGGGGCCGAGGAACCAACCGCCATCCGGAAGAAGTCGGACCGCCCGGTGAGCGAAAGGCGAGAGGAACGCCGCGATCCCCGCAGCGCGGCAGCGGCCGGGCGCGAAGGCACACCCCGCCGGGCGCCGGCGGCAAACGGGACCGCCAAAGCCCGGGAGAGAAAGCAGCAGGCAACCTCACGCCCGCGAGAGATGATCATCAACGTCGCCAGCGGCGCCGAGTGCCGCATCGCCGTCCTGGAAAAGGGGCGACTGGAAGAACTCTACATCGAGCGGCAGAGTGCCGAGTCCCACGTGGGAAGCATCTACAAGGGGCGGATCACCAACGTCGAACCGAGTATCCAGGCGGTCTTCATCGACTTTGGCCAACCCAGAAACGGGTTCCTGCACATCTCAGACGTGCACCCTCAGTATTTCCCGGAGCGCAACGACGTTTCCGAGAACGTCGGCAAGAAGATCCCGCGCCGCGATCGCCCGCTGATCCAGCAGTGCTTCCGGCGCGGGGCCGAAGTCGTGGTGCAGGTTACCAAGGAGGGCGTCGGCACCAAGGGACCGACCCTGACCACCTACCTGTCGATCCCGGGGCGCTTTCTGGTCATGATGCCGGGCATGAGCCGCGTCGGAGTCTCGCGCAAGATTGAAGACCAGACGGAACGGCGGGCCATGCGCGAGGTGCTCAGCCAGCTTCCTCTTCCCGAGGGGACGGGCTTCATCCTGCGGACCGCGGGCCTGGGCCGGAGCAAGCGCGATCTGGAGCGGGACCTGAACTACCTGAAGCGCTTGTGGAAGATCATCTCGGATCGGACCCGCAAGCTGCGGGGGCCGGCAGAGTTGTACCAGGAGTCGGACCTGGTGATCCGGACCATCCGAGACGTGCTGACCAGCGATTTCGGACGGATCGTGGTGGATGACGAGTCAACGGCCGAAAAGGCGCAGGAATTCCTCAGGATCGCCCTGCCCCGAACGCAGAACCTGGTGGAGCTCCATCGGGATCCCCAGCCGATCTTCCACAAGTTCGGGATCGAGGAGGAGATCGAACGGATCAACTCCCGCCACGTACCACTGCCGTTGGGCGGCTCGCTGGTCATCGAGCCGACCGAGGCCATGGTGGCCATCGACGTGAACAGCGGGCGTTTCCGCGACGTGGACGACGCCGAGAAGAGCGCCTACCAGATCAACCTGCAGGCGGCCGAGGAGATCGCCCGCCAGTTGCGGCTTCGCGATCTGGGTGGGCTGATCGTCTGCGACTTCATCGACATGCGCCTGGAGCGGCACCGGCGGGAGGTGGAGCGCACCCTGCGCAACGCCCTCAAAAAGCACAAGGAACGGGCCCGGATCCTGCGAATGAGCCAGTTCGGCCTGATCGAGATGACCCGCCAGCGGCAGCGCCCCTCGCTCAAGCGCAGCATCTACGCCGAATGCCCACACTGCCAGGGCTCCGGGCTGGTCAAGACCACCGAGTCGATGGTGCTGGAGGTGATGCGGTTGCTGCAACTGGCGGCCCACCAGCCCGGCGTCCGGAAGATCACGACCACGGTCTGTCCGGAGGTGGCGTTTGTCATTCAGAACCAGAAGCGGGCCCGCCTGCACGAGTTGGAAGAGGAGACCGATACCGTGCTGACCATCGGTGGGGACCTGCATTACGCAATCGATCAGATCGGGTGCGAATGTGAAGACGAGCGAGGCCGGCCGGTCAAGCCGCCAAGCTAACGCTACAGCGCGAGGTCGCTGTCTCGTGCGTAGCGGCCGACCTCCGAGTCGGCCGTTCTGGGTCTCCGCGGCCGACCGCACTGACCCAGGAAGGGACGTGATTTACTCCCGAACTTGTGGGCTCTGGGCACTGGCGGCCGGGCTGATTGTGCCCGGCGCGCTGGGGGCGACCTGCAACCGGCGCCTCGCTGTGGACCAGTATCCGCCCGGCGTGCTTCGCGTGCGTTTCGTCGCGGCAAGCGGGTACACCGACTGCTTGGTCGCCGGCGCGGTGATGTGTGCCAATTACGTCACCGGCCAAAAACGGCTCAGTCCCGAGGAGGCCCGTAGCGAGCTGGCCGCGGCGGGCCTGGACCCCTCCCGCATCACCGACGTACGCCGGTGGCTGAAGAAGGAGCATTTCGAGCTGACGCCGTTGCGGGGCGAGTTTACGGACACCGAACAGGTCGGCCTGGGCTGGTGGGTGCTCCGCAGAGGTTACCCGGTCATCTGCGTGATCAACAAATTCGCCGGAAATGCCGATTATAACCATGCGGTTGTAGTTATCGGGTTTGACGGCCCCGGGTCGGCGGAATCCGCCGAGGCAATCTATCTGCTCGATCCGGCCTCGCCGAAGCGGCTGGAGCGCTGGGACCGGCTGACCTTTGAGCATTACTGGGCCGGCGGCGGGCGCTTCATGCTGCCACTCTATCAGACCCCGAGCGCTTTGCCCCGCTCGGGCAGCCGGGCAGGAGCAACGCCATGAGGATTATTGCAGCCATCCTGGCTTTGGGGATCTGTCTTGGAGCGACGCCCGCCCTCAGCGCCGGCGACGGTTCGGGCCCGGTCAGCGCCGACGACGATTCGGGCACGAAAGTGACCGCCCCGCCCTTGACAGGCGTCGCACATGTCAAGGGCCCGCTGCCGCGCCCCCTGCCCATCACCGCCGCCCAGGACCAGGCCCTGCAGCAGCTCTCCCAACAGCCGGAGCACGCCCCGGCCTCGTTGGCCCGGGCCAGCTACAGCCCGGAAGCGGCCCGCAAGCTGACCGAATTCGGCGTCCACGCGACGCAGGCCGCAATCCCGCTCTCGATTGTGGCCGTGCTCATCGCCGCCGCCCCGCTCTGACGCGCATCCCTGGGAGGCAAAAAGGGGACAAGTCCAATTAATCCTCTGGTTGCATGAATCGGGCCAGGTCGGAGTCACCGCGCGGCCACAGGATCAGGTGCCAATCATCCGGCATGACGCAATACGCCAAGACACGCATCGACGCCTGCTCGAGCGTTCGGGTCATTACGCGTTCGAAGGCCGCGTAATCCATGTCGTCCCCGAAGATCGTCGCCCGGGCGTTGGCCCGCTTCAGGACGTGAAAGACGAAGCCACCTGGAGCGATGCGTGCGAGGCATGCCCGAAACTTACCCCAAACGCCGGCCGGCCGCCAGTAATCGGGCTTATCCCCTTTCCCTGGGACGTGAGTTAGCTCATCCGACCCGAGTACTATTGACTAACGCCGTCGTCGCGGGAGCGCTAAGCCGAGCAGCGACAGTAATGCCAATGTGCCGGGCTCGGGTATGGTTTCGATCGTCAATCTGGGGAAAGCAGGGTCGTCATCCTCCTCCATCATCAACCCACCGAAGCTCTCGGCCCGGACCGTCAGCCCGACAAACGACTCCTCGGCGTTGACAAGATCGGTCACATACGACGTCACGTCGAAGCTCAGCACCTGGCCGACCCAAGGGTCCGGCGTAGCGACCGAGTCAAGAAGGTTGCCGTCCCCGGCTTGGAAGTCGGACAGCTCCGCGATCCCGTTCCCGACGTAACCATCGACTGCCAAGCTGTCTGGAGTCTCCCCATCAACGCCCAGCCCAAAGACGTCGATGGCTGTGATCCTTACCTCGAACGTGGCGGCGCTGATGAACTCCCCGGGCGGGACGCTGAACGGTGAGACGTCGAACTCGGCCATCGACCGACATTCCCCCTCCGTCCCCAACAGAGCATCGTTGAACGTGGAATACGGCCCGTTGTCGCCGATGCCGTCGAACGGATCCGCGTCGACGACCTCGAAGTCCACCAGCGGATCCTCGATCGTGAATACCGAGTCCGCCAGAGCCGCCGTGCCCCCGAAGACGGATGCGAACAACAAAGATCCGATCGTGCGTCCTATGAGGTGCTTCATCGTCCTCCTCCTGACGAACTAAGAAGTGTGCGGTCAACCCTGAGCACACAAGCCGCAAACGCTCGTCCAGACCCTTTACTTTACCCGAACGTAGCGAGCGCCACAAGCCCGAAACGACAAGAAAGCACCGAGAAAAAGGTGAGCCGGATGCAACGTAAGTGGCTATAGAAGAATCACAGCCTGCCTAGACTCTGGCGGGAAAGCAAAAAGGGGATAAGTCCAATGCTGTTCGGCACGGGTTTTGCGCGTGCCGCGGCAGAGGCGGGTGTCGCGCCCGACCCCTTTATCTCGCTCTCGTGGCTACGCCGTTGTGGGGCTTTTTCCGGCCCGGCCCTTGCCGAAAAACCTGGGCGGTTCTTGCAGCGTGTAGACGTGTGTTTCCTCGGCGACGGCCCGGCGGAGGTGAGCGGGCAGTTGGTACATGCCCAGCAGCGTGGTGCCGTCGAACATGCGCAGGCCGCCGGTGGTCTTGTCGGCCAGCTCCCGGTCGATCTGGTCGGGATCGGGCCGGGTGTCGATCGGACGGGCGGCGCCGAGGGCGAATCCCCACGGCGCGGCGTAACTGGGAACGAAGGTCACGTACGACTCGACCTGGTCGAAAACCGCCTTCATGGTCCGGACCAGGCGGGCGTGCAGGCGCAACTCGGCCGGGGCGACGGGGCCGGCCTGCAGGACGAAGATGCCGTCCGGGGCGAGCACGCCCTTGGCCTTTGCGAAGTACTCCCTGGTAAAGAGCTTGAAGGAGGGCCCCTCCTCGATCGGATCGGACAGATCGGAAACGACAACGTCCCAGGTCCGCGTGGTGTCGTCCAGGTAATCGAGGGCGTCGTCGATGACCAGCTCGAGGCGGGGGTCATCGAAGACGTTCTGGTGCATCTCGGGCAGATGCTCCCGGCAGGCCTCGACGACTTCGCGGTCGATGTCGATCATGACGGCCCGCCGGACCGTCTTCCAGCGCAGGACCTCGCGGGCGGTGGCCCCTTCGCCTCCGCCGAGAATGAGCACCCTGCCCGGTCGGCCGTGGAGCAGCATGGCCGGGTGCACCAGCGGCTCGTGATAGAGAAACTCGTCTCCGGTGCACGACTGCCATTTGCCGTCCAGCACCAGGGCCTTGCCGTAGGCGCCGGTCTCCACGATGTACATCTCCTGAAAGGACGTTCGGCGGTAGGCCAGCACCCGGGTAACGCCGTGGGCGTAGATGTCCCAGGGCGTGATGTATTCATTCATCCAGAAGTCGGCTCGTATTTCGGCCCCGGGCATGGCGTGAATCTCCTGGCCGGCGGCTAGGAGTTGACGGTTCCGCAAGGCACTGCGGAAAAGGGCTGCCCCGGAGCGAGTTGGTCGGCGACTTGCTGGCCGCGGGTCAGCTTCCTCAGCGAGTGCCTGCCGGCCTGAAAGGCCCGAACCAGGTACAGACAAGCCTGCTCCGCCTTGGCCCGCCGGCCGCAGGTGAAGACGTCGGCGGCGGCGTAGCCGTACTCGGGCCAAGTATGAATAGCGACGTGCGACTCGGCGATCAGCCCCAGCGCGGTTACGCCCTGCGGGTGAAAGTGGTGGGAGACTTCGTGCAACAGCGTAGCCAAACCCTGGTCAACCGCCTCCCGGAGCACCCCGGTGACGAAGGTTTGGTCGTCGAGCAGCTCGGGCGGGCAGTCGTACAATTCGACGAGACAATGGGTTCCGATTGCTTCCAAGGCTAGTTACTCCGTAATCGGGTCCGGCCCGAAGTCCTGCGCCACCGGACTCGGGCACGAAGTGTTCGTTCCCCCGCCAGCCTGACGCCTGGCCGGCGGCCACGCCGAATAATCTACTTTATATGCACGGGCGCCGGCGTGCAACCTCCACCCAACGCTGAGCCGGCCCTCGTCCGCCGCAGAGGCAGACTTCAGACGGTGTTTGACAAGCCTCGGTCGATGCGTGCGGCACGCCCTTCGGGCTCCCGCCTTGGTCGCCCTCAGCCTCGCAGGCCGTTGGGAATACGGTGTTCCTGCGCCTCGACGGCCGGCGGGGACGCCGGCCGCTACTGCTCAAACACCCTCTCAGAGGGGCGCTGCCGGAGCGGCCTCCGCCGCGGGTCGGTTGGATCCACGGCGACGATCGAAGCTTGATCGAGCCCCGGGGCGGACATACCATACCGCCCGCCTTGCGAAGGGGTCCGAGCGGGACCGAGGCCGGCGGACCAGTCAACTCTCAGACCCAGAAACGGAGGAACACCTGTGAACCACACAACCTGCAGACACCTTGGGGTCGCCGTGGCTCTTCTGGCCGTCCTGCCGGCCCTCCGGGTACCCGCCCTGGCCCAATCGGTGGACCTGGCGGAGCGGATGCCGGAGGGCACCGTACTCTACGTGGGCTGGGCCGGCTGCGAGCACGCCGCGACGGCCGCCAAAGAGACCGCGATCGGCAAGACGCTGGCCGACCCCCAGGTCAGGGGCTTCTTCAAAAGTCTGGACAGCGCCATCGAGGCTTTTTGAAGGGGCCGGCGGCCGAGAAGGTCCGCCCGGAGACCTATGAGGCGGCCCGGCGCCTGGTGTTCGACGTGTTCCTACACCCCGGGGCGGTCTCGGTCATTGACTTCGGTCTCGGGGAGGCGGGCCTGTTCGGACGATTCGCATTCATCCTGAAGCTGGAGGAACGGGCGGACGGCTTCGTCAAGGACCTACAGACCGTGCTGCAATCCACCCCCATGCCGCCGGCCGAGCCGGTGACCGTGGCCGGCAAGCCGATGCAGCAGCTTGACGTACCCCTCCCCGGCGGCGTCTTCTACGGAGCGGCCGACGGGTACTTCATCCTGGCTGCCGGGAGAAAGACCGTCGAGAGCATCATCACCGCCCCGGGAGGTACCGCCGAGTCCCTGGCCCAAAGCCCGCGACTGACCCTGCCCCGTGAGAAGATCGGCGGCGACGGCAACACTCGGGCCATGACCCTGTACCTGGACGTGGCCGGGCTGCTCGAACGGGTCAAGATGATCGTGCCCGTGTTCGTCCGTAATCCGCAAGAGCAGGAGCAGATCCGGCGGCTGATATCGGCCCTGGGCCTGGACGGCGTCGAGTCGGTCTGCTGGGAGACGCACTACCGCCGGCAGGGCTGTTTCAACGGGGTCTTCGTCCACACAAGCGGCGAACCCCGCGGCCTGCTGGCCATGGGTTCGACCAAGCCGCTAAGCGAGAACGATCTGGCCCTGATCCCCAAGCAGCCATATTGGGCTACCGCATTCGGCCTGAATCCAGGCAGGGTCTACGCCGAAGCCCTTTCGATGTTTGAGAAGGTCGACGCCGAAGGGTACGCCGAGCTAAGGGGCTCGATCGCCGAGGCAGAAGAGGCCCTCGGCCTGCGTCTGGACAAGGACCTGTTCGATCTGCTGGGCGAGAAGTTCATCATCTACGACGCCCCGGGAAACGGCGGGCTGTGGTTCACCGGCACGACGCTGATCGTCGAGTCGGCCGATCCGGAACGCTTCCGGGGCAGCGTGGGTAAGATCGTCCAGGCCATCGCCCGGAAGGTGAACGAGGACCACGGTAAGGCGGACCTGGGCGTGTCCTCCTTCTCCTATCTCGACCACCGGATCGAGTTCGTGAACGTCACCGGCGTGCCCATGCCGGCGGCGCCGGCCTGGACCGCTCACGGCAAGCGCATCATCGTCGGTCTGTATCCCCAGATGGTCATGGCCGTTCTGGACCGCATGCTGGGCGGCGCCCCGGGGGATTCGTTGTCGGCCAACCCCGATTTCGTCAACGGCAGCAAAGTCGTGGGCGGCATCGGCTCGACCATGACCTACGTGGACACCAAGCGCGGGGCCAGGCAGCTTTACGCCATCGCCCTGCCGCTGGCCCAGACAGGTGCGGCCATGGCCCAGGGCGAGGGTGTCAAGATCGACATTTCCAGCTTCCCGACGCAGCGGGCCTTGACGCAGCACATGTTCGGCCACGTAGCCACCACGCACCACCAGGATGACGGCATTCTCTACGCCGCCTACGGGCCGTTACCGTTCGGCATGGCCGGGATCGGCGAAAGTGCGGGGGCCACGACTGTCTTGGCGGCCTCGGTCCTGTTGCCTTCGCTGGCCCGGGCCCGGACGTTATCCAAGCGCGCGGTAAGTGCGGCCAATCTCCGAGGCATCGCCACCTGCTGCAAGATCTACGCCAATGAGCACAATGATGAGGAGTACCCACCCGACCTCGACACGCTCGTCAGGGAGGGCTGTATTGCCCAAAAGCAGCTCCACGCCCCGGCAGACGAACCGGGCCGGGTGTCCTACGTCTACCTCGCAGGCCAGGGCGAGTACTCCGACCCCAGAAACATCCTGGCCCACGAGCGCCCGGACCTCAACAAGGGCGAGGGCGTCAACGCCGCCTTCGTCGACGGGCACGTGGAGTTCCTGCCGCCCGAAGCATTCGAACGCGAACTACAGGCGACCAGGGAACGCATGAAACGCCTTGAGGAGGTGCGCCGACAGCGGAACCGATAACCCGCCGCGGCGTTGCCAGGGAGCGTTGACGGCAGGTTAAACCCGCCCGGCCGCGCTGCTCACTGCGCTTTTCTTACTTCTCGATGACGTTGGCCGGCGCTTCGATGGCGTCGTCGATGTGCTGCTGGGTGGACTGCTCGCCGTCGTAGGAGAAGAGCAGGGGGGCGTCGTCAATGATGGCCTGGAGGTGAACCGGCCGGCCCCAGAGGCGCTGCAGGGCCTTGAGCGTCTCGGTGGCGTACTTGATGTCCAGATCGACGCCCACGTGCTTCTGGCCCAGGTAGAGCTCCCCGCGGTTGCGGTAGTTGCCGTCGTGCACGTAGATGAAGGGCTGGGCGTGGTTGGTGAGCATGAAGAGCAACTGCTTCTTGATCCGCTCGAAGTCCCGGCTGACCACCACCATCCGGCCGGTGGCCGGGTCGTAGCGGTAGTGATAGAGCTTCTGTTCGTCCACGAACTCCGGGGTGAGAAACTCGTCCAGGAAGGTCACGTCGTTGTAGATGCGGCGGACCTCGAAGATCTTCTCCCGCCCGGGCGATCCGCGACCGACCACGCGTCCTTCCGGGGCCCGGTCCTGGCCCCAGTTGCGGCGCTCTTCCATGTGGTCGCAACGGTCGTATTCGAGTCCGTAGCGCCCGGTGTTCCAGCGTTGCTCGATGTCGCGCAACAGTTCGATGCCCAGCTTGTAGGGGTTTAGGCGGCCGGGCGAGGTGGCCAGGGTCCCGGAGTGGTGCTCGCAGTAGGTGATAAGTTCGGCGTCGTTCAGACCGTAGTTGGTCATAATAGTCGAGTGCCAGTAGCTGGCCCAGCCCTCGTTCATGATCTTGGTCTGGCCCTGGGGGGCGAAGTAGTAGGCCTCCTCGCGGATGGTGGCCAGCACGTCCGCCTGCCAGTCCTCCAGGGGGGCGTTCTCCAGCAAGAACAGCAGCACGTCGCGCCAGGGGGAGGCAGGCATCTTGCCGGCGCTGTACTGGGCCGCCTCGCGCAGCTGGCGCTCCTCGGCGGCCAGAGCGTCGGCCGGGTTGATGTAGCGGTCCATGTAGGCCTTGGCCGGATACCGGGTCAGCTTGGGCTTCTCACGCTTATCGGGTGGGGGCTGTTTGCGTTCCGCCTGCCGGCGCATGAACTGGGAATGGGCGTCGATCAGGTTCTCCAGCGACAGGCAGGTGTCGATGAACTGCTCCACCTCCTCAATCCCGTAGCGCTCGACGTAGCGGCGGAGGCGCGTGGCATGGTTGGCCATCTCGTCCATCATCCTGCGGTTGGCCTGGCTGAACCAGACGTTGTTCTTGAAGAAGTCGGAATGGGCGTAGACGTGGGCGATGACCGTCTTCTGATCCACCAGGGGGTTGTCGGCCAGGAGATAGGCGTAACAGGGGTCGTTGTTGATGACCATCTCATAGATCTTGCCCAGGCCGTAGGTGTGCTGCTTGCGCAGGCGCTCGAACTCCATACCGAAGCGCCAGTGGGGATAGCGCTGGGGAAACCCCCCGTAGGCGGCCACCTGGTTGATCTCGTCGTAGCTGAGCACCTCGAAGATGGTGTCGTAGAAGTCGAGTCCCTCGGCGCGGGCGTGCTCGGCCATGCGGGCGGCCCATTCGCTGATCTCTTTGGATAATACGGCAGGCATCGCCCCGGCCTCCGCTTACTTGCCTTTGGAGAAGAAGGCCTTGATGCTGTCGTAGATGTCGTCCTTAGTGTTGACCCGCGTGGTGATCACGTCCTCCTGGTCAGACAGATGCTCGTGGAGCACGTTGATGAAGTTCCCGCTCCCGTAGGCGCTGGCCACCTGGCAGTAGCCGAACATGTTGCAGGCGGGCAGCAGGTGCTCGGTGAGGATTTTGCAGCACTCGCGGGAGTCGGATTCGGAGCTGTTGTCACCGTCGGAGAAATGGAAAAGGTAGATGTTCCACTCCTGAGCCGGGTAGTTGTTCTCCAGAAGCTCGCGGGAGCAGCGAAAGGCACTGCTGATGCGCGTCCCGCCGTCCTCGCGGAGATGGTAGAAGGTCTCGCGATCCACCTCTGCGGCCCGGACGTCGTGGACGATGTAGCGCGACTCAATGCCCTGGTAGTTGCGTCGCAGCCAGGCGTCGATCCAGAAGGCCTCCAGCCGCACGAGCTCCTTCTGCTCGTCCCCCATCGAGCCGGAGACGTCCATCATGTAGACAATCACCGCGTTGGACTGCGGCTGGAGAACCGTCTTCCAGCTCCGGTAGAGCTTGTCACGGCGCTCGAAGATGATGCGGGGGTTTTCCGGATCGTAGGCCCCGCTTATCAACTGGCGGCGCAGGGCCCGCCGGAAAGTCCGGCGAAAGTGCCGCAGCGATTCAGGCCCGGACTGGCGGATGCCGCTGTAGCGGTCGCGTTCAGCCGTGATGCGGTGCTTGCCCCGCGGTTTGATGCGGGGTAGTTGCAGTTCCTCGCCCAGGATGTCGGCCAGCTCGTCGAGTGAGACCTCGACCTCGGTAATGTGGTGACCTTCCTGGGTTCCTCCGGGCCCCAGGCCCTCTCCGTCGCCGTCCACGGGATCGCCCGGCTTGCCCTCGCCGCTGCCCACGCCCGCGTCGCTATTGTCTCCGTAGCGGAAGTGCGGAATGTCGATCCCGCGAACCGGGATGCTGATGATCCTTTTACCCTCCCGGCCGAGCAACTCCCCGCGGGTCAGGAACTTGCGCAGATCCTCGCGGATCTTGCCCCTGATGATCTGGCGGAAACGTTGATGGTCGGTGCGGATCTTCATAGCATCACAGGCACAAGGCAGAAGGCACAAGGCAATAGGCAACGCTCATCCTGAGGCGCTTCCGCTGACCGATCGTGCCAGCCCGAACAGCACGCGGCCGGGTTCCTGCACGAGTTCCAGACAAGAATCCAACTGGTCGGTCTCGGCAAACCCAAGTTCCTTTGCCAGGATGAGTTGTGTCTCAGCCTCGCAGAGCGACCCAAGGGCCATGTCGAGAAACCGCACGTAGTCCTGTTTCCGACGCCTCCCGTACCCTTCGGCGATGTTGGACGGAACCGAGACCGCCGCCCGGCGTACTTGCGAGATCAGCCCGAACCTCTCTTGGTCCGGAAAAAGAGCGGAGACTGCATAAACCTTCTTGCAGAGCTCGATGCCCTTCTGCCAGGCAATCAGGTCACGATACGATCGGATCTCCCCACCCATCACCGACCCCCTCATACCTATTGCCCATTGCCTTATGCCTTGTGCCTATTCTTCTTTCTTCGTATCGCCCCTCGCGAAGATGCTAGCCACGTAGTTGAGCACGTCGGTCGCGCTGGTGTCGTTGTAACCGAAGTACTTGATCAGGCGCTGCTTGACTACGTCGATCTTGGCCTGGGTCTCGTCGTCCACCACACCGGAGACCACGTTCTTGAGCTTGATGGTGTCCCGCTGGTCCTCGAAGAGCTTGAGCTCCAGGGCCTTGTGCAGCCGGGCGTTGGTGGTGTAGTCGAACTTCTTGCCGTCCAGGGCCAGGGCCCCGATGTAGTTCATAATTTCCTGACGGAAATCGTCCTTGCGCGACTCGGGGATGTCGATCTTCTCCTCGATGGAGCGCATCAGCCTCTCGTCCGGCTCCTCGTCCTTGCCGGTGTACTTGTTGCGAACCTTCTCGTGCTGGGTGTAGGCCCGGACGTTGTCGATGTAGTTGCTGCACAGCCGGCGGATGGCGTCCTCGTCGGCGCTGATGGCCCGCTGGACCTCGCTCTTGAGGATGTCCTCGTACTCCTCGCGCACCAGGCCCAGCAGCTCCTTGTAGCGTTTCTTGGTCTCCTCGTCGTTGATCAGGCTGTGATGGTTCAGGCCGGCCTCCAGCTCGTTCATGACCATGAAGGGGTTGATGCACTTTTCCTGCAGGGCCTGGTCCGAGACCAGCGAGTTGGAGACCTTGTCCTGGATGTAGCGCGGGCTGATGCCCTGCATGCCCTCGCGCGGAGCCTCTTCGCGCAGCTCGCGGACGCTGTCTTCGGTGAAGTTGGGAATGCTCTTGCCGTCGTAGAGCTTGAGCTTCTGCATGAGGTTCAGGCCCGCCTTCTTGGGCTCCTCCATGCGGGTCAGCACGGCCCACATGGCGGCCGTCTCGATGGTGTGCGGGGCGATGTGGATGCCGCGGATGCGCTCGGAGTTGAAGTGCTTCTCGTAGATCTTGACCTCCTCGCCGAGCCTGATGTTGTAAGGCACGTCGATCTTCATGGTCCGATCACGGAAGGCCTCCATCAGCTCGTTGGACTGCAGC
>Ga0114922_10002625_pt1 | contig 16819 bp, 14 predicted proteins | sample AartaG_FD_100975 | JGI IMG/M metagenome (GOLD analysis project Ga0114922, IMG submission 100975) | Deep subsurface microbial communities from Aarhus Bay to uncover new lineages of life (NeLLi) - Aarhus_00045 metaG | ecosystem: Environmental > Aquatic > Marine > Oceanic > Sediment | place...
CGATCCTTTCCTGATGACCGGGGCGCGGATGCCGGCCCTCCCCCGCGCGGTCTGGTTCTTCTACGGTTCACCTCCCTCGAACATGAAACTAGACCTGCAGACGCCGGGTCATGGCTGGAAGGTGGCCACGATAGACGCTCTGCGCCCCTCCGCTCTTCTGCTGGCCCCCCTCGCGCCGCTGGCGGTGCTGTTGATGAATCTCCGTCCCCTCTACCGCGCCCTGTGGCCCCCCATCCAGCGGGCGCTGAACGTGCGGGAGGCCATGGTCGAAGTGGACATGACCGAATGGCACACCTATGGCCTGGAGTGGGAGGTGGAGCGGGCGTGCTTCAGCGTGGACGGAGAGCCGGTGCTGGAGGACGCCCCCTCGCCCCGGGGGCCGTTGGGCCTCGTGATGTGGCTGGACAACCAGTACATGGTGGTCACGCCGCAGGGGCGGCTGGGCTGGGGTCTGCTGGATGTGCCGGGGCGCCAGTGGATGGAGGTGGATTGGCTAGCCCTTGAATCTGAGGCAGAACACGAGTAAACGCGGTCTCTGACATCTTCGTGGAGGAACCCGGCTGCCACTCAGGCCAGAGCGACCAGGGTGCGGATGCCGACCTATTGTTGCTCCCTCCTGCCTGCAAGATGGGCCAATTCTACCCTATCCTCCAGCAGGAGGCCATTTATGATTGGATGTCAGCGTCCATCAGGACGTTGCAAGAGCCCCTTCAGCCCTGCCTCTCACTCAACTGCCCAATCGCCCGGTCAATGGCTTTGCTCACTGCCAGATAGTCGGCTGGTAGCTCCAGTGGCGGGTTGGTGTGGCGGGAGACGACGTCCTTCAACGTTTGGTTGTGATAGCCGACTTTGAAATTGGTGAACTTGAGGCCGTGCGCGGTCGAAATGACCACAACTCGATCGGATGGTTTGATCTCTCCGCGTTCCACCAACTTGAAAAGAACAGCCAGCGTTACGCCAGTATGCGGGCAGGAATACATCCCCGTCCGATCGGCGCGGGCGGCTGCGTCCGCCAGTTCGTCCTCGCTGGCCTGCTCGACGACCCCATCAAAGATTCGCAACACCTTCACCGCCCGGTCATAACTAACTGGCGCGCCGATCTGGATGGCACTGGCTAGTGTCCTCCGTGCCGATACTGGGCGATACTCTTTGAACCCGGTCAAGTAACTCCGGTAGAGCGGGTTGGCATTTGCGGCCTGGGCACAGGCGATGCGCGGCAGCCGGTGGATCAGATTCAACTTTCTCAACATCAAGAAACCCCGGCCCAGGGCGCTGACGTTGCCCAGGTTGCCGGCCGGGATGATAACCCAGTCCGGCACCTCCCATCCCAGTTGTTGGACAATCTCGAAGGCTACTGCTTTCTGGCCCTCGATGCGCAGAGAGTTCATCGAGTTGGCCAGGTAAATCGTCCGGTCGGCAGTCACCTGCTGGACGATGCGCATGCAGCCGTCGAAGTCGGTGTCGAGCGCCAGGACCAGCGCGCCGTGAGCGATGGGTTGGGCCAGTTGGGCTATAGAGACTTTGCCCCGAGGTAGGAAGACAATGGCGGGAATGCCAGCGGCGGCGCAGTAGGCCGCCAGCGCGGCCGAGGTGTCGCCGGTGGAGGCGCAGGCCACCGCCCGGATTGGCTTCCCATCGGCGATCATCTGCCGCACCACCGAGACCAGCACCGTCATCCCTAGGTCTTTGAACGATCCGGTGTGGCTGTTGCCGCACAGTTTGACCCACACGTCGGGCAGGCCAATCCCCCGCCCCAACCGCTCGACCCGCAAGAGAGGGGTGTTGCCCTCGCCCAGTGAGACCACATTGGCAATGTCCACCTGGGGACAGACCCACTCCTTCTTGCTCCATACGCCGCTGCTGTAGGGCCACTTGACACAGCGGGTACGCTGGTGGAAGAGTGCCTTCCAGTCGGCGGCGCTCCGACCCTTCAGCGCCTCCAGGTCGTGCTCCACATCCAGCAGCCCACCGCAATCTTCGCAGCGGTAGACGACGTCGTAGATGGAGTAGCGGTGGCCACAACCACGGATACACTCGAACCAACAATCATAGGACATTGCTCAACCTCCAACTGCGTGTGTCTCCACCTGGTGGATGGCCCGGCAGCCCTGGGCTGCCAGATCGTCCGTCGGGACCGAGGCTTCGTCGGGTTTGTCCGAAAGTCCGAAGATCAGCGCGCCCTGCTCCCGCCAGTCCAGCGTTACCTCTCGCACCTCCTGTGTGATGACGATCTCCTCCTCCAATAGCTCCGCCGCCGGTGCACCGTCGCCCAGCCGACCCATCCGCTCAACGGTGGTCCGGTACTCATTACGGCGAAAGGCCTTGAAGGGGGTAGGGTCACCTTGCTGCACACAGGTGTAGATCTGGCGGTGGATGGGGAGCAGGCTGGCAGGCAGTTCTGCGGTGGGGTCGTCTACCTGGGCGATGAACTGCTCAAAGGTCGCCATCTGCCTGGCGCGTATCTCGGCCACCAGTTGCTCCAGTCCATACAGGCCACTGCCCAGGATCAGGCAGACGTAGGCCAGATAGTCCTGGTTGTCGGCGATGAAGGGGTGGAACTCGGTCTGGTTGAGTCGGTCGTATGCGGCCTGAAAGCCCTTCGGATCGAAACTATCACTCAGCAGGTCGCCGACGGTACGGCGCACCGCCTCGACCCGCGCCCGATCAATGATGTGGTCGTTGCGCCCTCGCGCTCCCAGCGCCGTCTTGTCCAGGTCAACGATCACCGCCGTCCGTTCGTCCAGCGGCAACCCCCGCTCGTGGCAGAAGCGGTCAAAGTCAGAAAGCGCCGCCCAGCGGTTGGCCTGGTAGAGCGTCCCTTCCTCCTGCTCGACGATCTCTACCTGCGCCGGGCCGTCTTTCTCAGACCCGATGAAGGCCAGGCCGGGCCAGCCCCCGGCGCGGCAGATGTTGGCGAAAGCGGTGCCGTCGTTCAGCCGCGTGTCACCCAGGTAGACCAACCGCTCGATGGGCGTGCCGGGTGACTCCAGCGCCCGCGCCTGCCGCAGCAGGTGGACGATGACGTGGGCGTACTCCGGCTCGCTCTTGCGTGGGATGATGCCCGCCGGCAATCCTATCTGGGACCGAATCTCCGCCAGCGGCGGCAGCCTTCGGTCAAGCGGCACCAGGTTGCGGTAGACGACCAGATCATCCAGGAATTCGTGAACGGATGTACGGCCATAGTTTCTCATTCGACCTTCCCCGAGGTGACGAGTAGCTCGGCATTGAGGATGGAGCCGCTGGCCGCGCCGCGCAACGTGTTGTGGACGACGACGACCATGCGCAGGTCCAGCAGCGGGCAGGACCGCACACGCCCCACCGTCACTGCCATACCCCCTTCGGCGTTCCGGTCCTGGCGGGGCTGGGGACGGTCCGGCTCGCGACGGACGACGATGGGATGCTCCGGCGCGCCGGGCAGTTCGGGCACCGGCGGCGGGCCACGAAAGTCGGCCAGCGCTGCGATTGCTTCCTCGACAGTTGGGTGGTTCTCGAAGCCCAACGAAAGACAGATGGTGTGGCCGTCCACGACCGGCACGCGGTTGGCCTGGGCGCTGACGACGACGTCGGCCTCGACCCGCCGGCCGTCCACCACGCGACCCAACAGCAGCCGCGTCTCCCGCTCAATCTTCTCCTCCTCGCCGCCAATGTAGGGCAGGACGTTGTCCACGATGTCAAGGGAGACGACGCCGGGGTAGCCTGCTCCGGAGACGGCTTGCATCGTGGCAGCGAAGACCAGCCGCAGGCCAAACGCATCGTCCAACGGCTTAAGGGGTATAGCAATGCCGGTGGTGGTGCAGTTGGGACTGGTGACGATGAAGCTCGGCCAACCCCGCTCCGCCCGCTGCTGCTCGACGAGCGCCAGGTGGTCGGCGTTGACCTCTGGGATGACCAGCGGAACGTCCGGCTCGTAACGGAAGGCGGAGGCATTGGAGCAAACGACGTAGCCGGTCTGCGCGAAGAGCGGCTCGACCTTCCGTGCAACATCGGCCGGCAGGGCCGAAAAGACGAGCCGCGCCGGTAGCGTTGGCTCTAGGGGGCTGACGATCATCTCGCTGACGGAAGAGGGTGAGTCGCCGGGAATGACCCAGTGGCAAGCGTCGGTGTAACGGCGGCCCACGCTCCGGTCCGATGCCGCCAGCGCTACGATCTCGAACCAGGGATGGTCGGCCAGGAGTTGGACGAAGCGCTGCCCGACCGCGCCGGTCGCGCCCAAGATAGCGACAGGTATCTTATCCATTGATAATCACCTCACTGTGAATCCATCGCACTGCGTCGGCGGCGGCATCGGCCGCGACGACGAGGGAGATGCTACATTCGGATGAGCCTTGGGCGATGGCGATGACGTTGATGTTGCCCTGGCCCAGCGCGCCAAAGATGCGGGCGGCCACGCCCGGCGTGCCGCGCATTCCCGCGCCCACGGCGGTCACGATCACCACATCGTCCAGCGACCAGACTCGGTCCACGTCCCGCCGCGCCAGTTCCAACGCCATCTCCTCCTCAATGGCACGGACGACCGGTCCCACTGTCTCCGTGGGGATGACAGAACAGATCGACTGCTCCGACGAGGCCTGGGAGATCATCAGCACGCTGGCCCCCTGGCTGGCGACAGCAGCAAAAGTGCGGGCGGCAATGCCTGGCACCCCCATCATCCCCCGCCCCTCGACCGTCACCATACTCAATCCCCGGATCGCGGTGACGGCCTTGACCGTGCCGGGCGTGCTCTCTGGTTCGCGGACGATCAGGGAACCCGGGCAGGTGGGATTGAAGGTGCTCTTGACCCACAGCGGGATGCCGCGCTCGACGATGGGCCGGATGGTCCGGGGGTGTAGCACTTTGGCCCCGAAGTAGGCCAGTTCGCCCACCTCGCTGTAGGAGAGGACAGGGATCACCCGGGCATCGGGCACGATGCGGGGGTCAGCAGTCATCATGCCATCCACGTCGGTCCAGATCCAGACCTCGTCGGCGTCCAGGCAGTCGCCCAGGATGGCGGCGCTGTAGTCGCTGCCACCTCGGCCTAGCGTCGTCGTCACGCCCTCCTCGGTAGCCCCGATGAAACCGGTCACGACAGGAATGACGCCCTCGTCCAGCAGCGGGGCCAGTCGAGCGGAGACCCGGGCACAGGTGGCGTCCATCAGCGGCATGGCATTCTGAAAGGTATCGTCGGTGACGATCAGTTCTTCGGTGGCGTCCACTGGTTCGCTGCGGGCTCCCCGCTGACGGAGCAGGGCGGCCAGGATGCGGGCGTTGATACGCTCACCCAGCGAGGTAATGGCGTCCATCGCGCGCGGGGTGACTTCGCCCAGGGCGTGGACACTGCGGCAAAGGATGGCAGACTCGTCCAGATACTCATCTACCGTAGCCAGCAGTCTGACGCGCTCGCCGTCTGGGGTCAACAGCGCGTCCACGGCCCGGTAGTGACGAACCCGCAGGTCGGCGACGATGGCGCGGTAGGTCCGGTCGTCGCCGGAGGCGGCGATCAGCGCGCCTTGGGCCAGCGCATCGGTCACGCCGCTCATCGCCGAGACGACCACAGCCAGGCGGTCCCACTTCTGTGCCTGCTCCAGTACAATCTCGGCGGCCTGGGTGAGCGCATCGGCGCTGCCGACCGACGTGCCACCAAATTTCATCGTCAGTGTACTCATATCTCCTCTACCCTACCTAGACCATTTGATGTGCTAGCTTGATGATGTCCCCCAACGCGCCAGCTGCCGTGACCTCCGGGCCAGCGCCGGGGCCGGACACGACCAGCGATGTTTCAGCGTAGCGGTCGGTCTGAAAGGCGACGTAGTTTGCAGGGCCGCGCAGCGTGCCCAGCGGGTCATCGTGGGGCACGGCCACCAACCCCACTTCACCTCCATCCGGGCCAACCCGGGCCATGTAGCGCAAGACCTGTCCCCAGGTCTGCGCCTCCCCAACGTGGCGGGCGTACCCCTCGTCCAGCGTGGGCATGGTAGCCATAAACTCTTCCGTAGGAACACCGACCAGCGATTCAGGATACAGCGGTTCGACCGTCAGGTCGGCCATCTCCAGTGGCCAGCCCGCGGTGCGGGCCAGGATGAGCGCCTTGCGGGCCACGTCTCGCCCGCTCAGATCCTCTCGCGGGTCGGGCTCAGTGTAGCCCAGAGAGCAGGCCTGGGAAACAGCGGTGGAATACAGCACGCCGCGTTCCAGTTGAGCGCAAAGGTAGCCCAGGGTCCCGCTCAGGGAGCCCTCAATGGCGATGACTCGGTCGCCGGTGTCCAGCAGGTAGCGCAGGGTGGCGATCACAGGCAGCCCAGCCCCAACGGTGGCCTCGTAACGCAGGCGAGGATGCTCGAAGAGCACCCGCGCCCTGACCCAGGGGCCGCTCAGCGGGTGCTTGTTGGCCAGCACGACGCTGCAGCCGGCGTCCAGGGCAGCCCGCAGGATGGGCTCCATTCCAATGGAAGCCGTCACGTCCACCAGGATGGCGCCTGGCTGCAGCACATCGTCCAGGTCGCTCAGGAGTTGGCTCTCCGGCAGCGTGCTCAGCGGGCGACCGTCCGTCTTGGCTCGCAACGCGGCCCCCAGAGCCTCATCGGGCAGACCGGTGGAGTCGAACAGCAGCCCCTGGCTATCAGTCAGGCCAATGGGAGTCAGGTGCAACCCGGCCCGACGGGTCAACACGTCCCGGGTGATGAGGATATGGCGCAGCAGCGCCCGCCCCACGTTGCCCAGGCCGAGGATGATAATGGGAACTTGGCGATTCTCTCTCATCCGTGCGCTTCGTCATATTACAGGAACCCCCACGCCCTGGGGCGCGGGGGTCTCCCACGTGGTTCCACCCAAGTTCAGCAACGGATTCCTCAGAGGCAGATCATCCGTTGACACACTCTGCGGCGATAACGGGCCGTCCGGGGTTCCATACTCTCGCCCTACTACGATTTGAGGGACCCACTCCCGGGGGGTTTTCCCGCCCGTCCGGTCGGGGGGGCTTCCAGCCAATGACCCCCTCTCTCTTGGACCTTCACAGAGCGGTACTCGTCCCGGTCAACGCTTTTCTACGCTGAGCTGTGGGCGAGATTATATCATCTCCATCGAAGTTTGGCGAGCAATCTTCATATCCACGAGCCCGAGTTTGGGTTCAACGACTTGACAAATCGGGCCGAATCGGGTATTATTGCGCTTAATTGAGAGATCGAACCGTATGGGTTCTCACCGATTTTCCGGATGGACTATGCAACTATGCAGATGACATGCTGGCAGCATAAAGCCAACTTTGTCTATCTCTACTTTTATTTCACCCCGTCTGCGGGACGGTTGCTTCACGACGGGTGGAGGTCGGTGTAGGACAGGCGAAAACCCTGAGAATGGCGCTAAGGACGTGGAGCAACCCGCTCCACGTCCTTTTTTTGCACCGGTGGGAAGGATGAGGGAGGTGAGGATGACCTGTCGCGGTATTCGTGGTGCCATCAGCGTGGACATCAATGACGCAGATACCATCATCGCGGCGACGCGCGAGTTGTTGGAGCGCATCGTCTCCGCCAATGGTTTGTTGATGGAGGAAGTGGCTGGCGTGATCTTTACCGCCACACCCGATCTAGATGCGGCCTACCCAGCATGCGCCGCCCGCGAGATGGGGTGGGTGAACACACCACTGCTGTGTATGCAGGAGATAGCAGTCGCGGATAGTCTGCCGCGCTGCATCCGGGTGCTGGTGTTCTGGAACACCGACCTTTCTCCCGACCGGATTCGGCACGTCTACCTGGGCAGGGCTCGCGCATTGCGGCCTGACCTGATGGAGGAATGAGAAATATGACCAGGATAGCGTTTCAAGGTGTCGCCGGGGCCTATTCGGAGGAGGCCATCCGCCAGTTCTTCGGCCCGGAGATAGAAAGCGTTCCCTGCCGGGCGCTGGACGACGTATTCCCCGCCGTGGAAAGCGGTGATGTCGACTATGGGATGGTGCCAGTGGAGAACGCCGTCGCCGGTTCGGTGACCCGGTCCTACGAACTGCTGATGGAGCGCGATCTGCGCATCTACGCCGAGGTGATCCTGCGCGTGCGGCACATGCTGCTTGCCCTTCCCGGCACCCGGCTTTCTGACCTGGAGCGTGTGCGGTCGCACCCGCAGGCACTGGCCCAATGCCAGCGCTACCTGAGCCGCCATGGACTAAAGGCCGAGCCCGCGTTCGATACCGCCGGCAGCGCCCGCGACCTGGTGGCCAACCCAGAAACTGGTGTCGCCGTGATTGCCAGCGAGTTGGCCGCTGAACTGTACAGCCTGGAAATCCTCGGGTCGGGCATCGAGGATTTCCCCTTCAACTACACGCGCTTCTTTGTCCTCGCTCTGGACGATCTGCCCCGTGCACAGCGAAACAAGACGTCCGTTATCTTTTCCACCCGTCACCAGCCAGGTGCATTGCACGGGTGCCTGGGAGAATTCGCCACACGAGGCATCAATCTGACCAAGATCGAGTCGCGGCCGCGCCTCAACCGGCCCTGGCAATACATTTTCTATCTGGACTTTGAGGGACACTGGCAGGACCCGGAGTGTGAGGCGGCTATAATGGGGTTGCTACGGCGCTCCTCGTTCGTCAAACTGCTGGGCTCCTACCCGGCCGCTACGACGCCGGTTCCTGTTGATGAAGTTATGGTGCCAGGGTAGTCATGTGCCAGGAGGTGATGATATGATCGTTGTGATGAAGCAAGGTGCGACCAGCGCTCAGATTGTCAACGTCACGGCTCGCATTGAGCAGTTGGGCTGCCGAGTGCACATCTCAGAAGGCGAAGAGCGCACCATCATCGGCGTCATCGGCAACGGGCGCCCGCTGGATCGTAGGCCAATCGAGCGGATGGACGGAGTAGAGCGAACGGTGCCCATCTTACGGCCTTTCAAACTGGCCAGCCGAGAGTTTCACCCCAAAAATACCGTCGTCCCGGTCAACGGGGTGATGATAGGTGGCAAACAGTTGGTCGTGATGGCAGGCCCGTGCGCCGTCGAGAGCCACGACCAACTGCTGGAGACCGCGCGGGCCGTGAAGAGCGCCGGTGCCCACGTGTTGCGTGGTGGGGCCTTCAAGCCACGCACTTCCCCCTACAGTTTCCAGGGACTGGGTGAGGAGGGACTGCGAATCCTGGCTGCAGTGCGCGAGGAGACGGGGCTACCGGTCGTCACCGAGGTGATGGCCCCCCAACAGGTGCCGCTGGTCACCACCTACGCCGACATCCTCCAGATCGGCGCACGGAATATGCAGAACTATGCTTTGCTGCACGCCGTTGGCGAGGCGCAGCGACCGGTATTGCTCAAACGCGGTATGATGTCCACCCTGGAGGAACTGCTGATGGCAGCGGAGTACATCCTCTCACACGGCAACGACCGCGTCATCCTGTGCGAGCGCGGCATCCGCACGTTTGAACAATACACCCGCAACACCCTCGACATCAGCGCCGTGCCGCTGCTCAAGCAGCTCAGCCACCTGCCGGTCATCGTGGACCCCAGCCACGGGACGGGCAAGTGGAGGCTGGTGGAGCCAGTCTCACGGGCGGCCGTGGCCGCTGGCGCCGATGGGTTGCTCATCGAGGTACACCCCCACCCCGAAGAGGCCCTCTCGGACGGTGCACAGTCCCTCAAGCCGGCGCGTTTCGCCGAGCTGATGCAGAGCCTGGAACCTGTCGCCGAAGCCGTTGGGAGAACGCTATGAAGCGACTGGCAGATGCCCAAGTTACCATTGTCGGGTTGGGGCTGATGGGCGGCTCGCTGGCCGGAGCGCTGCGCGGAAAATGTCGGGCCGTTGTCGGTGTGGCCCGGCGTGCGGAGACGGTTGAGACGGCACTGGCGCGGGGCCTGGTTGACCGGGGTACAACTGACCTGGCGAGCGGCGTGCGCGAAGCAGGCGTGGTCATCCTGGCGACGCCGGTGCGCGTCATCGTGCGACAATTGGCCGAGATCGGACCACTGTTACCGGAGGGATGCCTGCTGATGGACCTGGGCAGCACCAAGGCGCAGATCGTCGCGGAGATGGCCCGACTGCCCGACCACGTCCAGCCGCTAGGCGGACACCCGATGTGTGGCAAGGAAAAATCGGGGATTGAGGTGGCAGATCCAGCGCTTTACCAGGGCTGTACCTTTATTCTCACCCCACTGCCGCGCACGTCGGAGGCAGCGCTGGCGCTGGGGCGCGCGTTGGCCAAAGCTGTCGGCGCGTGCCCACTGATGCTTGAGCCAGAGCGCCAGGATTTCCTGGTCGCCACCGTCAGCCATTTGCCCTACTTGCTGGCCTGCGCGCTCGTCGCCACGGCCGACGCCACGACCTCCCCTGATCCGGCGGCGTGGGAGATCGTAGCAGGCGGTTACCGCGACACGTCACGTGTTGCTGGTAGCGACGTGACCATGATGGTCGACATCCTGCTGACCAACCGGGAAAAGGTGCTGAAGGCGGTGGACGTCTGCCAAGCGCAACTGCACGGCTTGGCTCGCCTCGTGGAAGCTGGTGACGAGGGAGACTTGCGGACTACACTGAGCGCTATTCGCGAGGAGAGGTTGAGGATGTTCCCATGAGTAACAAATTGACCGTATCTCCCAGCGCGCCACTGCGCGGTTGCATCCGTGTGCCAGGCGACAAATCCATCTCCCACCGGGTACTGCTGCTCGGCAGTCTGGCCGAGGGGGATAGCCAAGTTGGTGGCTTCCTCCCGTCCGGCGACTGCCTGGCAACTTTAGCCTGCCTTCAGTCGCTGAGCGTCGAGATCGAGACTCACGACGCGACCACCCTGACCGTCCACGGGCGCGGGCTACAGGGACTACGAGAACCGTCCGGGCCGCTGAACTGCGCCCGCTCCGGCACAACGATGCGCCTGCTGGCAGGCATCCTGGCGGGACAAGCGTTCGGTGTAAGCGGAGCGACGCTTACCGGCGAGCCACAGTTGCTCCGCCGCCCGATGCACCGCATCACTGAGCCGCTCCGCCGGATGGGCGCCGAGATTGAGGACACCGACGGCCACGCCCCCCTCACCATTCGTGGGCGATCGTTGCACGGCTATGACCACACCCTGACCGTCGCCAGCGCCCAGGTCAAGAGCGCGCTACTGCTCGCCGGGCTGTACGCCGACGGCCCGACCACCATCCGCCAACCAGGACCGGCCCGCGATCACACCGAGCGCATGCTCACCGCAATGGGCGCGACCATCGAAGTGAGCGATCTGACTATCGCCCTAGCCCCTAGTCCCTCGCCCCTCGCCCCGCTCTCCCTCACCATCCCCGCCGACATCTCGTCGGCGGCCTTCCTGCTGGTCGCAGCGGTGCTGGTGCCCGACTCGGAGGTCATCGTCGAAGGAGTGGGCGTCAATCCCACCCGCACGGGTCTGCTGGACGTGCTGCGGGCGATGGGAGCCGAGGTTGTTTTGGAGAACAAGCGCGAGCAGGGGAACGAGCCGGTGGCCGACGTGACAGTGCGTGCGTCGGACCTCGTGGGCGTGGAGATCGGCGGCGACACGGTGGTCCGAATGATTGACGAGTTTCCGGTGCTGGCGGTCGCCGCGACCCAGGCGCACGGCACCACCGTCGTGCGCGGCGCGGCCGACCTGCGCGTCAAGGAGACCGACCGCATCGCCGCCGTCGTCGCCGAACTGCGGGCGCTGGGCGCGCGTATTGACCCCCTCCCCGATGGGTTTATAATAGAGGGGCCGACCCCGCTGCACGGCGCGGCGGCGGACAGCCACGGCGACCACCGGCTGGCGATGGCCCTCGCCGTGGCCGGCTTGATCGCGGAAGGGAAAGTTTTAATCGGGAACGCGGAATGCATCGCCGATTCCTTCCCCGGCTTCGTCGGACTAATGCGGGGACTAACCACTGACCGCTGACTGCTAACTGCTAATATGATTGACGGACACACGCAACTGGTTGGACTGATCGGCTGGCCGGTGGGGCACAGCCTTTCGCCGGCGATGCACAACGCCGTCTTCGATGCCCTGGAGCTGAACTGGTGCTACGTCCCGCTGCTGGTACCGCCGGGTCAGGTCGAGGCAGCCGTGAAAGGGCTAGCCGCGCTGGGTTTCCGTGGCGCCAATGTGACCGTGCCGCACAAGCAGGCAGTGATGCCCGCGCTCGATTCCATCGGCCCCAGTGCCAGGACACTCGGCGCGGTCAACACGCTTGTCATCGGACGGCGCGCGGATGGCGCGCCGATCATTGGTGGCTACAACACCGACGACCAGGGTTTCGTCCGCGCGCTGCGGCAGGGTGGGTTTGAGCCTGAGGAGGGGGGGCGTGCCATCGTCGTGGGTGCGGGCGGTGCAGCGCGAGCGGTGGTCTTTGGGCTGCTGTGGTCGGGTATCGGAGAGATCGTGGTGCTCAACCGCACCCTGGAACGAGCCCAGACGCTCGTGGCGGATCTGGGCCGCCGTCCCCAGGAAGCATCCCGGTTGCGCGCCCTGCCGCTCACGCCCGAGACACTCATCGAGTCCGCCCGCGCCGCCGACCTGCTGGTCGACGCGACCACAGTTGGAATGTGGCCCCACGTGGATGGCTCCGTATGGCCTGACGGCGTGCCCATCCCGGTCCACCTGACCGTGTTCGACCTGGTCTACAGCCCGCTGGAGACGCACCTTTTGCGGCAAGCCCGGCAATCGGGCGCACACGCTATTGACGGGCTGGGGATGCTCGTGCGACAGGGGGCACTGGCATTCGACTTATGGACCAATCAGGGTCTGGCAGTAGACGAGATCGCCGCACTGATGCGCGCCACTTGTAAGCGGGTGTTGAGAAAGTGACTATGCGATTTCTGACCGCCGGTGAATCTCACGGCCCCTGTCTGACCGCCATCGTGGAGGGGCTGCCTGCTGGGCTAGCGGTGGACGTAGAGGCGATCAACCGCGACCTGACCCGCCGGCAGGGCGGTTACGGCCGCGGCGGGCGGATGAAGATCGAGCGAGACCGGGTGGAGATCCTGGGTGGAGTGATCGCGGGCAAGACCACGGGCGCACCGATGGCACTGCGCATCGTCAATCGGGACTGGGCCAACTGGCGCGACCGTTGGGCCGCGGGCGACCTGCCACGGCTGAGCGTGCCTCGCCCTGGCCACGCCGACTACGCCGGTATGATCAAGTATGGCCTGGACGACGCATGGCCGGTGCTGGAACGGGCCAGCGCGCGGGAGACGGCGGCGCGGGTGGCGGTGGGAGCTCTAGCGAAACAATTGCTCGCCGTCTTTGACGTCGCCGTCGGCAGCTACGTCATTGAGATCGGGGGCGTGGTAGCACAGATCTCCGACCTGCCGCCGGAGGAACTCTGGGCGCTGGCCGAGGGAAGCGACGTGCGCTGCCTCGACGAGGGGGCCGCCGGGCGGATGCGGGCGGCCATTGACGCAGCGCGGGAGGCGGGCGACTCCCTCGGCGGCGTCTTCGTCGTCGTTGCTGATGGCGTTCCGGTCGGTCTGGGCAGCCATGTTCAATGGGACCGGAGGCTCGACGCGCGGCTGGCGGCGGCGGTGATGTCCATCCCCGCTATCAAGGGAGTGGAGATCGGGCCGGCGTTCGAGAACGCATATCGCCCTGGCACGCAGGTGCACGACGAACTGCACTCGGACGGCCAGGGGGGCATCACGCGCCACACAAATCGGGCGGGCGGCATTGAGGGCGGGATGACCAACGGTATGCCGGTCGTGGTGCGGGCGGCGATGAAACCGATCCCGACCACCGTCACGCCGCTGCGCTCGGTGGACCTGACGACGGGGGAGTCGACTGCCACCCAGTACCAGCGCTCCGACGTCTGCGCTGTGCCTGCTGCATCGGTAGTCGGCGAGGCTATGGTTGCCTGGGTGCTGGCCGACGCGCTGATCGAGAAACTGGGCGGCGATAGCCTGGCGGAGATGGCGAGGTGACCAACGTTGTCGTGACAGGGTTCATGGGGACAGGCAAAACCACCGTCGGCCGGGAGGTCGCGCGGCGACTGGGCCGTCCGTTCGTGGATATGGACGCGGAGATCGAGGCGCGGGCGGGCAAGTCCATCCCGCGCATCTTTGCTGAGGACGGAGAGGCCGCGTTCCGGCAGATAGAGGCCGCACTCTGCGAGGAGTTGAGCTCACAGCAGGGGCTGGTGATCGCCACCGGCGGTGGGGCGCTGGTTGGCTCCACCAACCAAGCGCTGATGATGAGAAGCGGCACTGTCGTCTGCCTGACCTGCGATGTGGACGAGATTCTGCGCCGGGTGAACGAGGTCGACAACTCTGACAGGCCACTGCTCGACGTGGCCGCCCCTCGCGCCAAGATCGAACAGTTGCTGGAGATGAGACATGAAGCCTATGCCGCCATCCCCTGGCAGATTGACACCACCGGGCTTCCGGTCGGGGAGGTCGCCGCGCGGGTGGTAGAGAGCGCCGGTGTCATCACCCTCCCCGTCCGCTATCCCGGCGGTGAGTACGAAATCCACATCGGCAACGGGTTGCTGGCGCACGTCGGCGGGGCACTGCGGGCGGTGGGCATACCCGAGGAGGGGCGTGTTGCCGTCGTCTCCAACCCCGTGGTCGCGCCGCTCTACGGAGCACAGGTCGAGGCAGCCCTGCGGTCGGCGGGATTTCAGACCTTCGCCTGTCTCATCCCGGATGGAGAGCAGCACAAGACGCTCGCCACCGTGGCCACGCTCTACGAGCAGTTTCTCGCCAGTGGGTTGGACCGCAGCGGCACAGTGGTCTCGCTGGGCGGCGGCGTGACCGGCGACGTGGCGGGCTTCGCGGCGGCGACCTTTATGCGGGGCGTCCGCTTCGCTCAGGTGCCCACGACGCTCCTGGCGATGGTGGACGCCAGCGTGGGCGGCAAGACGGGCGTTGACCTTCCCCAGGGCAAGAACCTCGTCGGCGCATTCAAGCAACCTGCGCTGGTAATCATTGACCCCACTGTGTTGGCGACGCTGCCCGCTGAGGAGATCCGCTCCGGCATGGCCGAGGTGATCAAGCACGGCGTCATTAGCGACCCGGAACTCTTCACGGAACTTGCGGCGGGGGCTCGTAATTCGCAATTTGCAATTCGCAGTTTGCAAATTGCCTGCGCGCTCCGCGTCAAAATCAACGTTGTCGAGGAGGATCCCTTTGAGCAAGGACGCCGTGCTGTGCTCAACCTGGGCCACACCGTGGGCCACGCGCTGGAGCGACTGAGCGGCTTCAGCTTGCGCCACGGCGAAGCGGTCAGCATCGGGATGGTGGCTGCGGCGAAAATCGCGGCCGAGTTGGGTCGGGCCGATCTGTCGTTGGCAGACTGCATTGAGGCGGTTCTTTCGGCGTGGGGACTGCCGGTGCGATGCCCCCCGTTCGACGCCGGCGCTATCTGGGAGGCAATGGCCCACGACAAGAAGCGGCGCGGGAGATCCTTGCGCTGGGCACTTCCCCGCGCTGTCGGTGAGGTAGAGATCGCCAAAGATGTCCCACCCGACGTCGTAAAGTCCATCCTGTACAACTTGAGCGCAAGGAACAAGCAATGACAAATCTCAACTCTCAACTCTCAACTCTCAAAGTCTTGGTCCTCCACGGCCCCAACCTCAATCTGCTGGGGCGGCGGGAGCCCGAGACCTACGGCCGTGTGACTCTGGACGAGATCAACGCGGCCCTGCGCGCAGCCGCGAACGAGCGCGGTGTGGAACTGCGCATTGTGCAATCCAACCACGAGGGAGCGCTCATTGACGCGCTGCATGGGGCGATGGACTGGGCCGACGGCGTGCTCATCAACTCCGGTGCCTACACGCATACCAGTGTTGCACTGCGTGACGCGGTCGCCGGTGTGGGACTCCCTGTGGTGGAGGTGCACCTCTCGAACATCTACGCCCGCGAGCCGTTTCGCCACAGGTCGCTCATCGCGCCGGCATGCGTGGGACAGATCAGCGGCTTCGGCTGGCGCGGTTACCTCCTGGGGTTGATGGCACTGTTGGACTACCTGGCAGACCGTGCGGAGGAGAGGGCACGATGAAACGGGCTGGTCGTCTGCGGAACTCCCCGGTCTATCCCTTCGCCCGTTGGGCAAGGCACGTGGAGGCTGCCCGCCGGCAGGGTGTGGACGCGATCCGGCTGGATGTGGGCAACCCCGATATGCCACCTCCCGATGAAGTTGTCGAGGCGCTCTGCCGGTCTGCCCACCAATCTGACCATCACGGCTATCCCGGCTACCGGGGCCTGCCAACTCTGCGCGGGGCAATCGCCGGGTACTATGAGCGGAGGTTCGGCGTACCGCTCGATCCCGATACCGAGGTCGTGCCGCTCATCGGCTCCAAGGAGGGCATCGTCAACATGGCCCTGGCCTGCCTAGTCCCCGGCGACCTGGCGCTGGTGCCTGATCCTGGCTATGCGCCTTACACGATGGGCGCGGCACTGGCCGGCGCGGAGGCCTACACATTTCCGCTACTGGCGGAGCGTGGTTTCCTGCCCGACCTCGATGCTATCCCATCAGAGGTGGCCAACAGGGCCGTATTGATGTGGCTGAACTACCCCAACAATCCCACCGGCGCTACCGCCGACTCGGAGTTCTTCGCGCAGGCAGTAGACTTCGCGCGCAGCCACAACCTGCTGCTTTGCCACGACGCCCCTTACTGCGACGTGACCTACGACGGCTACGTGGCTCCCAGCCTCTTGCAGATGGACGGCGCATCGGAGGTGGCGGTGGAATTCAACTCCCTCTCCAAGACCTGCAATATGGCAGGATGGCGCCTGGGGATGGCGGTGGGCAACGCCGACGCGCTGGCAGCGTTGGCCCAGGTCAAGTCCAACGTGGACTCGGGACTGTTCCGCCCACTGCAAGAGGCGGCCATCCGGGCTCTCTCCGCCGACGCAGAGTGGATATCGGCGCGCAACGGTGTCTACCGGGAGCGGCTGGAGATCGTC